>Ga0182027_10005164_pt1 | contig 19942 bp, 11 predicted proteins | sample 712E1DmetaG_FD_121300 | JGI IMG/M metagenome (GOLD analysis project Ga0182027, IMG submission 121300) | Permafrost microbial communities from Stordalen Mire, Sweden - 712E1D metaG (Illumina Assembly) | ecosystem: Environmental > Terrestrial > Soil > Wetlands > Permafrost | place: Sweden...
CATCCTCCCCACCGTAGAAGACGCGGTCCGTCCAGCGCTCCCGCCCGGGATATTCGGGATACCGCCGGAGAATGTCGCCGATGGCTTCGAGCATTCGCAGCGCCATCGGCTCGCGGTAATGCGACATGAACAGGATCGAGCTGTCCCCTTGACGCACCTCCGCGGCGAACTCGGAAAACGACCGCGCATTCGTCAGATTGATGCACGCGCCAGGTTCGCACGCATGACGGTCGCCTCCCGAAATCGGGGGACGCCCATGCGCCTCCGCCAGCGCCATGGCATCCGCGTTCTCCCTCCACTTACGCGTGCCGTTCAGCTCGAACGCGTGCACCCACTCGAGACACTCGCGCAGGAATCGGTCGAGCGCGCACCGGTGTCCGGCTTCGCTGACTCCCTCCTCGAGCCAGAAGGGATGGTTCAGCACCGTCAGTGTCTCGGGCATTCGCGATACCGCGCGCAGCAGCTCCGGCAGTTCGTCTTCCTTGGGCGCGGCCGTGTACGCCTCCATCGCCGCCATAAAGAGGCGGCATTCGCCCGGCGGCAGGTTGTGTATCCCCAGGTGCAGAATCGACGCGCCATAAGGGACGGTCCACTCCACGGACACAGGCACGGTTGCGGGGTCCGCCGTCACCCGCAGCGTGTTACACGCCTCGATGTCGTCGTGGTCCGTGAGAGAGACAATGGGCCGCAGACCCAACTTGGCGATCTGCTTCCGCTCCACGTGCAGCGCCGTGGCCGGCGTCAGCGGCGGAGTCCAATAGGCGCGCGCGAAATCGACCCTCGGATGGGCGCCGGACGAGGGCCGTTGATACCGCCGCACAACCCCCGAAACGCCCGGAACCCGGTGCAGATAACGCGGCAGGAACGACAGGCACTCCTTCGAGTGCATGGTGTGGCCATGCAGCGAAACTCCCGCGCCATATCCCCGAAACGCAGCCGGGTCCCGCCACCCAAAGCGGACTTTGCTTGCTCTCACGGTCCCTCCCGTCTTCGTGATGCTTCCGCTACCAGCTTGCCTTGGCGGTGTTACAACGGTCCGGCAAACCCGTTGTATTTCGGTAAAACCTTTCTATGTGGAAATGTTTTGGGACTTATGCGGCGCGGAGAATCTCGCTCAGCAGCGCCGGTATCTCGAATACCGCGGAGTTATGGATGGCCGCCGCGTTCCGGCGGAACCGCGTATGCCGCTCCGGGCGGAGCATTTCCCCGACGCCTCCGGCTATTCGCGAGAAGCTGGGCAGCACGATTCCGAGCTCCCGTTCCTCGATCCAGTCGGCGTTGTAGCGTTCGTGCGCCAGCGTCCAGGCGTTTCTCTCCACAATCACTGGCAGCCGCATGGCCAGCGCCTCGCTGATGCTGCCGGGCCCCGCCTTGCCGATAAAGAAATCCGCCAGCGCCATGTACCTCGGAATGCCGCTGGTGAATCCCTCCACGAACATGGGAATCCGCGGAGTGAGACTGCGTAACTCCCGCGCGGCCTTCTCGTGACGGCCGCACAGAAGGATCAACTGAACCCCCAGTCCGGACGCGTCCAACGCGCGGCCGATTCTCGCCATCTCCATCGACCCTTCCCCTCCGAACATGACTAACCCCGTGGGAAGGTCCGGCCGCAGACCCAGGGCGATTCGTCCGGCCTCGCGGTCCACCTCGCCGGCCTGGTAGAACTTGGGGTTCAATACCATCCCCGACACCTGCTTGATGCGGCCCTCCGGCAAACCCAGGGAGCGCGCCTGCACGGCCGCCCGATGCGAACCGCAAATCACGTATTGGTCCTGCCGTTCGATCCAAAAATGCGGTGGATAGTCCGCGATGTCCGTCAGCACCGTTACCAGCGGCGTGCCCGGCCACGTGCGGTCGAGCGCTTCCTTGAACGCCCGGTTGTAATGCGGGACGAGTGACACCACCATGTCCGGCCGGTTGACCCGCCAGTGTCTTTCGAGGACGCGCACCTGCGCCTGGTGGCTCAGACGGATCAGCGCGTGCATGGCCGGAATCAGTTGCGCCGTCCCCAGCGTCCAACCGCGCCGCAGCATGATGTTATAGACGTCCTGAAAGGGAATGCCCGTGGACTTACGGATGAAATCGATGGGATGCAGCAGGTCCTGAACGTTCAGCAGACGCAGGTCCCAGGGACGCTCCTGCCGCCCGATCACCTCCGCCAGCGCGGTGGCCGCGGCCCGGTGCCCTCCGCCGGCGTCGATGTAAATGAAATCGATGGCGCGCCGGGCGCCGCGAAGCTCCGTTTGAACGGCCATCGGGTTGCCCTGCACCCATAGTGCACGGTCAATCTTACGGCCGCGTTTCAGCTAAGTGAAACTTTGAAACATACTCGCAAAACGGGGACAGGCACGAATTTCGCGCATTTTGCGAAACTTCGTGCCTGTCCCCCTTTTGCCCCGGTCGCCGTTCTTCATGACGCGGCGGCCGCCGATGAACCGAGTTGCGAAGTGCAATGCGGGCAGCGCGTGGCTGCCATGGGGATGGCGGTGCAGCAGAATGCGCAATCCTTGGTGGTGGGCGCGGCCGGCGCCTCCGCCGGTTTTCGCCGCAGCTTTCCGGCTTGCCGCACCACGATGAAGATTACCGACGCAATGATCAGAAAGTTGATCACCGTGTTCAGGAATTGGCCGTACGCGACCACCGGCGCCGCGGCTGCCTTAGCCGCCGCCAGCGTGGCATAGGACTGGCCATTCAGACTGACGAACAGATCCTTGAAATCGACACGGTGCAGCAGCAAGCCGATGGGCGGCATCACAATGTCGTTCACCACAGAGGTGACGATGCCGCCGAAAGCCGCGCCGACGATCACGGCCACGGCCAAGTCGAGCACGTTGCCGCGCAGCAGAAATTCCTTGAAGTCCTTGAGCATGCTGATATCATAAGCCCGGAAGCGGCCCAAGAGAGTCCAGTATCTGCATCATGCGGCCGTGCGCCGCCGCCAAGCCGGGGTCGCGCCGCAGGGCTTCTTCGTAGCGCCCTCCGAAGCCGGCGCCGGCCGGGGATGGCGCCACCAGCGCGCGGGCGCGGGCAATCAGGCTGCCGGCGTCCGCGGGAGTCGGCGGACCGGCCAGATCCAGCAGCTCGTCGATCGCTACGACGAACCCCGAAAGCTGGCGCAGCCACGCGAACCGCGGGTCGTTGAGCACCAGGTTGAGGTAATCGCCCGTGCCCGCGATGGGCCGGACGTCGCGCTCATAGGCGGCGCGCTCGGAATCGAGCAGGGTCAAGTGCAGCTTCAGCAGGCCGTTGCGTAGATCGGTCAATTGTTGGCGTGCGAGATCGGGCATGAATTCATCCTAAACCGCCGCGGCCCTTCCGGCGGCATCATATACCTATGCGGACACCCGGCTTCGATCCCGGCCTCACCCAGCAGTTTACGGCGCCGTTCCGGCGGGCCATCAACAAAGACGGCAGCTTCAACGTGCATCGGCGCGGCGGAACCTGGCGCGACATTCACCCCTACCTGCACCTCATCAACATGGGGTGGCCCGCCTTTCTGTTCACCCTTTTCGCGGGGTACGCGGCCGCCAACACGGTCTTTGCGTTGGTCTACTTCGCGCTCGACCCCGGCCAGCTTCAGGGCGCGGAGGCCTCCACCGCCATGGGCCGCTTCCTCAACGGCTTCTTCTTCAGCGCCCACACTCTGACCACGGTGGGGTACGGCAACATCGCGCCCAAAGGGCTCCAGGCGCAGATTGTGTCCTCGGTGGAGGCGCTGGTGGGAGTCTTGGGCTTCGCGGTGGCCACCGGCCTGCTCTTCGGACGCGTCTCGCGTCCTTCGGCGCGCATCGGCTTCAGCGAGAACATGGTGGTAGCGCCTTACCAGGACGGCATGAGCTTGCAGTTCCGCGTGGTCAACCGCCGGCCCAATTCCCTCATGGAACTCGAGGCGCGGGTCATGCTGATGACCGTGGAAACGCTCGACGGCCTTCCCAAGCGGACCTACACTCTGCTGCGCCTCGAGCGCGAACAGGTCATGTTCTTTCCCTTGACGTGGACCATCGTGCATCCCATCGACGCCGACAGTCCGCTGTGGGGCAAGACCGCCGGGGAACTCGCGCGCTTGCAGGCGGAGGCCCTGATTCTGATCAAAGCGTATGACGACACCTTCAGCCAGACCGTGCGCGCCCGGCATTCCTACCGGCACGACGAGATGGTCTGGGGCAGGAAGTTCGCGCCGGCGTTCTTCGTGGACCACCAGGGAGACATGGTGGTGGAGTTGCGCAAAGTCGGCGAACTGGCGTAGTCCCGCCGCCCGCCGCCGCGTCGTGGCGTTATAGTGTCTTCAGGCACTGAGAAAGGATCCGAGCATGTCCCTAACCGATCTTTCGGTGAAACGCAGAGATTTCGTGAAGAACGCAGCGGCCGTCGGAGCCGCGCTTGGCGCCGCCAGGGACCTCCTGGCGAAGACCACGCCCAAGGCGTCGGCCAGGGTGATTGGCGCCAACGACAGGATCAACGTCGCCGTGATCGGGGGTGGGATGCGCGGGCCGGAGGATGCCCGCACGGTGGCCCGCGTGGCGCAGACCTCCAACGCGCAAATCGTGGCCGTCTGCGACCTTTACGAAAAGCGCAAGAAAGCCCTGGTCGATCGCTACAAGTGCGACGGCTACACGGATTACCGCGAGGTCCTGAATCGCTCCGACGTGGACGCCGTGGTGGTCGCCGTACCGGACCACTGGCACGCCCGCATGGCGCTCGAAGCCATGGACCGGGGTAAGGATGTGTATGTGGAAAAGCCCATGACCCACACCATCCCCGAAGCTAAGCAGTTGGTCGCCAAGGTGAAGGAAACCAAGCGCGTGCTTCAGGTCGGTTCCCAGACCACTTCGGGCTCGCAGTGGGCCGCCGCCAAGAAGGCCATCGCCGAGGGCGCCATCGGCCACATGGTCATGAGCCAGGGGTCCTATCACCGTAACTCCGCCGAAGGCGAATGGAACTATACCATCGATCCCAACGCCGGCCCGAATGGCAAAGGCGAAGACCATATCGATTGGGACACGTGGATTAGCGGCGCGCCCAAGCGTTCCTGGGACGCCGACCGCTTCTTCCGCTTCCGCAAGTATTGGGACTACTCCGGCGGCGTCGCCACCGACCTGTTCTTCCACGTGGTGTCGCCCATGAACATCTGCTGGCCCGAACCGGAATTCCCCACCCGCGTGATGGCGGGCGGCGGCATCTACGGCGGCCCCGCGTTCGAGCAGAAGCGCGAAGTCCCGGACACCTTCCACTTCATCGCCGATTTCCCCAGCAAGCACTCGCTGGTGCTCTCCTCGTCGATGGCCAATTCCAGGCACATCCCGGGGCTGATCCGCGGCCATCTGGGGACCATCGTCATGGTGGACAACGGCCAGTTCGAGGGGCGCACCGATCACATCACCTTGACCCCGGAGAATAACGTCACCGACGCCGATTACAAGACCAAGTGGGGAAGGGTGGCCAAGACCATACCGGTGACCGTGCTCGACGAGGAAGCCGTCCACATGGCGAATTTCCTGGATTGCATGCGGACGCGCCAGAAGCCGACTCTCGATGTCGAGACCGGCTACCACGTGCAGGTCACCATTTCGATGGCGGTGCAGTCCTATCGCGAAGGCCGCGTGCTGTACTGGGATGCCAAGAACGAGAAAGTAGTTTTCAATCCGGCCAAGTCGTAGCGGGAGAAACCATGAAACTGAATGCGACGCTGACGCTTACCGTCCTGCTGGCCGCGCCCGTTTTGGGGCGGAGCGCCGGCAACCCCTTGGTGGGTCGTTGGGATTTCAATTTGACTTCGCCGCGCGGCGCGAGCGCCCTTTGGCTGGGAGTGACCGAGAAGGCCGGCGCGCTGAACGTGTGGTATCAGCCTTCCGGCGGCAACGTCTATCAGGTGAAGGATTTCAAGGCGGCCGGATCGCACCTGTCCATCGTGATCACTCCCGCCGCCGAGGGGCGCCCGGCCGTGACGTGGGAACTCGACGCCGCCGGCGATAAGCTGACCGGCGTCCAGAAGCGCGGCGAGAACACCGTGACGTTGGCGGGGGTGCGCTCCCCGGCATTGAAGCGCAGCGCCCCAAAGGCCTGGACCGCTCCGGAGCCCCTCTTCAACGGCAAGAATCTGGACGGCTGGGAGCCCATCGGAAACCCGGCCAACAGCCACTGGGTGGTGAAGGACGGCCTGCTGGTCAACGAGGAACACGGCGCCAACCTGAAATCGGTCCGCAAGTTCGACGATTTCAAGGCGCATTTCGAGGTGAAGTGCCCGGACGACGGCAACAGCGGCTTCTACCTGCGCGGCCGCTACGAAGTCCAAATCGAATACGAGCCCCTCACCAGCAATCCGCCGGAACGCCGCATCGGGTCCATCTACGGGCGCATTACGCCCAAGGAGTTGCCCCGCACGCCGGGCCAGTGGGAGACGTTCGACGTCACCCTGGTGGGCCGCACCGTGACCGTGGCGCGCAACGGCGTCACGACCATCGACCGGCAGGAAATCGAGGGCATCACCGGCGGCGCATTGGACGCCAACGAAGGCGAGCCGGGTCCCTTCTACATTCAGGGCGACCACACCGGCGGCCTGTCGTTCCGCAATATCACCATCTCCGTGCCGAAGCGGTAGCGCGGCCATAGCGGCGCTACCGGCCAACTTTGCCGGTCTGCGCGCATCCCGTCAATCTATCTCGGATGCGATTTCCAGATAGTCGAGCGCCGCCGGTTCGCCTCCGTCCGGCGAGCCTTCGATGCGGATTTCGTCGCCGGGGCGCAGGGCCACGCCCTGGATGACGCGGCGGGCGGAGGAGGAGGAATCGATGCGCGCCGAAGGTACGTGGCCGGCGGCGGTCCACTGGTCGATCAACTGGCCGCCGACGCGCACCGCGAAGTGCGACGCGCCGTTGTTCTGGTCGAAGTACTGCACGCGCAGGGCGTACCAGCCGGGCGCGCCGGCGTAGCGCAGAGTGGCCGTGCATTTCGCGGCGGCGCAGGCGATGGCCTTGCCGCCCGAGGCGTCTTCCGCGGGCGTCACCACCCGGACGGCGTAGCCATCGAGCGTCATCGATTCGGCCTCGAAACGGCCCGCGTAGTTGCCCACGCGGCCCTGGGCGTCGGCGATGCCGGATGCGTGGAAGAACCAGTTGGTGACGGCGTCGCGCCAGACCACGGCCTGGCCGGCCTGATACTCCAGTTGCGCCAGCACTTCGCGATAGCGCTGCTCGTCGATGGCGCCCTGGAGCGATTTCCACTGGCGCACATAGGCGGCCGCGGCGTCGGCGCCTTGGTAGTGCGAATCGTAGATGGACTGAATCACCGTCTTGCCGGAGTGCAGCGCGTAGGTATACGGAACGTGATGCAGGAACAAGAGCAGATCGTCCGGGCATGTGGCTGGCGATTCGTACATGGCGGTCACGGCGGGCCGGTATTGGCCGAGGAAGCCCGTGCCGGTTGCCACGGTGCGGTCCATGCCAACGCCTTGCCCGTCCGCGCGGTGCCACTGGCCCCAGCCGTTGCGCTCGGAGGCTTCCACGTTGACGCCGAAGTGATTGCCGGTGATGTCCGTCAGCGTTTGCAGGCCCAGCGGCCCGGTATAGTTTTCATACGTGCGCCAGGAGCCGAGCTGGATGCCGTTGACGGCGCGAAGAACCTCCGGGTCGTCTCCAAAAGTCAGGCGCGCCCATTCCTCTTCGATCCGTGGCGCGCTCAGATCCGGGTCCCACGCCAGGCGTCCGAAGGCGTAGAGATTCGCCTGGGAGAGGTGATTGCCCAGCCAGTTTTCGTCGAGGCCCACGTTGGTCACGCCCACAAAACCGCCCGGCCGCTGAAAGATCTTGCCCGCGACCAGGGCTTTCACGGGGGTGGCCACGGCAGCCGCGCGCATGTCGAAATCGAGCGTCTCCTTCCACATGGGCGCCAGAAAAACGGTGTGGCGGGCTTGCCCCATGTACTCCTGCGCGACCTGCAGTTCGATGGCCTGATTGGTCTTCTCCAGAGCGCCAAACAAGGGCGAGGCCGGTTCGCGCACCTGGAAATCGATAGGGCCGTTTTTGATCTGGACGACGACGTTATCGTCGAACTTGCCGTCGAGGTCCTTGAAATTGTCGCAGGCGGCGCGGGCGCGGTCGTTCTTGAGGTCGCGCCAATCCATATGGTTGTTGTAGACGAAGCCGCGATAGAAGAACAGGCCGCCATGCGGTTTGAGCGCGCGGGCCGCCACGTTGGCGGCGTCGGCGTGGGTTCTGCCGTAAGCCGACGGGCCCACGCGGCCTTCCGAATCGGCCTTGAGGACCAAGCCGGCCAGGTCGGGGATGGCGGCGTAGAGCCGGTCCGCGGTGGATTTCCACCACTCGACGACGCGCGCGTCGAGGGGATCGAAGGTGTCCAGGCCGCCGATGGTTTTCGGGCCGCCGAGATCCACCGATAGCGCTACGCGGACGCCCCACGGACGGAAGGCGGCGGCGATGCGCGCGACCTCGGGCAGGAAATCGGGCGCCAGCAGGCGCGGGTTGGCGTTGACGTTAGAGATGTCGCAGGCATTGATGCCGAGCGAGGCCAGCAGGCGGCCAAACTCGCCCACGCGCGTGAGATCTTCGCGGGCGTGCAAACCCTCCCAGAAGATGGACCGGCCGCCATAGCCGCGTTCGATGGAGCCATCCAGATTGTCCCATTGGTTGACCCAACGGACGGGCGCATAGGGCGTCTGCTTTTCGTTGAGGTTGGCGATGGGCTCGCCGAGGGCGATCTTGCGGAGGAGCGCGAAGGCGCCGTAGAGCACGCCGCGGTCGTTGATGGCAGTGACGACGACGTGGCGCTTGCCGGCCGCCTGAAGGGTCCTCAGCCAGAAGGCGTCCGGCTCGAGATCGCCGTTCAGCGCGGCTTGCGGGAATGCCTGGCGCACGGCGCCCAGCGTGCCCAGTACGATGGCGCTTTCGGTTGGCGCGCCGGCTTCCACGCGCAACGTCCGGCCGAGCATGCCTTGAACGCCGCGGAGGACTTCCTGGCGGGCGCTCTCCACCAGCGGCGCATTGCCGAAACTCGCGACCACGGCCGGCACGGCCTCGCGGTACTGGCGCAGGGATGCGCCTTGCAGCGGGGCGTACCGCAGCCAGGCGTCGCGGCCGGTTTCGGAGTGAAGGGGCGCGGCGAGCGTGAGCGCCACGACGCCGAGCAGACCAGATTGGCGTGCCAGCATGACGAGTCGCTCAATGATACAACAGGATCCGCGGCGTCCCTTAACCGGCTGCGAAGCCGGCTGCGATTCCAGGGCGCCGATTCTACCCGCCGCCGATATATGTTATGCCTATGTCACAGAGGCTCCTATGAGATTTCGACCGTTGACCATGGTTCTGCCGCTGCTTGTGTCCGCCGGCATGGCGCAGGCGCAGAGCGCGGCGGAGCCGTTCCGCAATACCAACCTGCCGCTCGATCAGAGGGTGGACGACCTGGTTTCCCGGCTGACTTTGGACGAAAAAATCGCCTTGCTGGGGCAACGCCAGCCGGCCATTCCGCGGCTGGGAATCAAGGCGTTCACCAACTTCACGGAAGGGCTGCACGGTTTGGGCTGGGCCGCGGGCGGGGCCATGACGGCCACCACATTCCCGCAGTCGGTGGGACTGGGCGAAACGTGGGACTCGGAGCTGCTCCGCCAAGCCGGGGCCGTGGAAGGGTACGAAGCGCGGGTCTACTTCAAGAAGTTCGATGGCAATCGGGCGAGCCTGGCGATCCGGGCGCCGAACGTGGACCTGGCGCGGGACCCACGCTGGGGCCGGTCGGAGGAGTCCTTTGGGGAAGACCCCTACTTCGTCGGTACGATGTCGGTTGGCTACATCAAGGGGCTGCAAGGCGACAACCCGAAGTACCTGCTTTCGGCTTCCACGATGAAGCACTTCCTGGCCAACAGCAATGAGGACGCGCGGACCAGATCGTCGTCGGACTTCGACGAGCGGAACCTGCGCGAATACTACCTGGTTCCCTTCCAGATGGGGGTTGAGCAGGCCAACGCGCAATCTTACATGGCGTCGTACAACGCGGTCAACAAGATTCCCGATACGGTGTCTCCGTTCATCCGGGACATTGTGGAAAAGGAATGGAAGTTCGATGGCATGGTGTCCACGGACGCCGGTTCGCTTCCCAACCTGACGCGCCAGTTCAACTATTACCCGGACGCGACGGCGGCGGTGGCGGGATGCGTGAAGGCGGGCATCAGCGTGTTCCTCGATCAATACGCCACGCCGTTGAAAGACGCGCTCGACAAGAAGCTGGTCACGGAAGCGGATATCGAGCACAACATACGGGGCAACCTGCGGATGCGCATGCGGCTGGGCGAGTTCGACCCTCCCGAGATGTCGCCCTACAACAACATTGCCGGGACCGAGGAGCCATGGTACAGCGAGAAGAACAAGGCGCTGGCCCGGAAGGCGACCCAGGAATCCATCGTGCTGCTCAAGAACGACGGCAATCTGTTGCCGCTCGACAAGACGGCCGTGAAGTCGATAGCGGTGATCGGGCCGGCGGCTAACGACGTGTTCGGCGACTGGTACCAGGGGATACCGCCTTACGCGGTGACGCCGCTGGCAGGCATCCGGAGCAAGGTAGGGCCGAACGTGCGCGTGCGCTTCATCGCGGACAATTACGCCAACACCAGCGCCGCGAACATGGCGGCGGAATCCGACGTAGCCATTGTTTTTGTGGGGAACAACCCCACCTGCGGCGCGGCTTTCGGCCGGGGATGCCCGCCGAGCGAAGGCAAGGAGGCGGTGGACCGCAAGGCGATCGATCTGGAGCAAGCGCAGAACCAGTTGGTGCAAGCCGTGAGGCGGGTGAATCCCAAGACCATCGTGGTGGTGATTTCGAGCTTCCCGTACGCCATCAACGCGGTGCAACAGGCCGTTCCGGCGATTCTCCACATGGCGCATTCGAGCCAGGAGGAAGGCAACGCGCTGGCGGACGTGCTGTTCGGCGACTACAATCCGGCCGGCCGGCTGGTATCCACCTGGGTGAAGTCGCTCGACGATCTGCCGCCCATGATGGATTACGACATTCGCAAGGGCCGCACCTATATGTACTTCAAGGGGCAGCCGCTGTATCCGTTCGGGTTCGGGCTGAGTTACACGACCTTCGCGTATTCCAACCTGCGCACGTCGGCCGATGCGGTGAACGCCGCGGGCGGGGTGTCCGTCAGCGTGGACGTTAAGAACACCGGGACGCGCGCCGGCGACGAAGTGGTGCAGATGTACGTCAAGCATCTCAACTCGGCGGTGGAGCGGCCCATCAAGGAGCTGCGCGGATTCGCGCGCATCACGCTGCAACCGAACGAGACGAAGACGGTGCGGCTGCCGCTGAAGGGGACCGATCTGACTTACTGGGACGCGGCGAAGCACAGCTTCGTGGTGGAGGCGGGCAGCATCGACGTGATGGTGGGCGGCTCCTCCGCCGACGCGAAGTTGGAGAAGACCATTTCGGTCGCGCCGTAGGGGAGTTTCGGGGACAGGCTACCAAACTCCTAGACCTTCGAGGTCGATTGATTTGGGGGTTTCGTAGCCTGTCCCCGAAATTGGATTCCTATTTCACTTTGGCGAAGAGCTTGGCCAGCACCTTCAAGGCTTGGTCTACGTCCCTTTCGGTGGCCACGTAGGGCGGCAGGAAACGGAGCACGGTATCGTGGGTGCAGTTGATGAGCAGGCCTTCGGCCATGGCGTCGAGCACTAACTGCTTGCCGGGGATGGCGAGTTCCACGCCGATCATGAGGCCGAAGCCGCGCACTTCCTTGATGAAGGAGTGCTTGCGGGCCAGTTCGTTGAGCTGCACGTGGAAGTAGCCGCCCACGCGCTCGATGGCGGGCAGCAATTCCTCGATCAGGGCGAGGGTCTCAAGCGCCAGACGGCACGCCAGGGGACCGCCGCCGAAGGTAGTGCCGTGCATGCCGGGCCCAATGGCGGCGGCGGCCTTTTCGTTGGCCACAATCGCGCCGAACGGGATGCCGCCGCCGAGCGGTTTGGCGGCCGCCAGGACGTCCGGCAGAATCACGGGATGCGCGCGCTGGTAGGCGAAGAACGTGCCGGGCCGGCCGACGCCGCACTGAATCTCGTCGGCGATGAGGAGGGCGTTGTAGCGATCCGCCAGTTGACGGGCCTTGGCAACGAAGTCATGGGTGAGCGGGCAGACGCCGCCTTCGCCCTGGATCATCTCGAGCACCATGCCGGCGGTGCGCGGGCTGAAGGCGGCTTCAAGAGCGGCGGCGTCGTTCGGCGGAACGAACTTCACGCCCGGAAGGAGCGGCTCGAAATTCGCCCGGTATTTGGGCTGTCCGGTGATGGAGAGCGCGCCTAGAGTGCGCCCATGGAAGGAGTTCTCGAGGGAGATGATTTCAAACTTCTCCGGATGGATGGCGTGGCCGTGGCCGCGCGCCATTTTGAGAGCGCCTTCCATGGCTTCGGCGCCCGAGTTGGCGAAAAACGTCCGTTGCAGGCCGCTGATCTCGGCCAACCGTTTGGCCAGCGGACCTTGGTACTGGTTGTAATACAGGTTCGAGCAGTGGATCATCAGCCCGGCCTGTTCGCGGATGATTTTCACGATGCGCGGATGCGCGTGGCCGAGAGCGTTCACCCCGATGCCGGACAGGAAATCCAGGTAGCGGCGGCCAGCCGTGTCATAGACATAACAGCCCTTGCCACGCACGAGCGCGAGGGGGTAGCGGGCATAGTTCTGCAGTAAGTATTCCCGCTCGAGGTCCATGATCGCCTGGGCGGAGCCATCCACAACGGGGGGAACGACGCTTTCCATCTACCGAGTATAGCAGCGAGACGCGTCGCCGAGCGGGGCATTTCACCGATTAAGCCGTTCCCTTTCATGCCGGTAGGCCGTACCCGTTCAACTTCCCGGCACGCCGTACAACGGGCGAATCCGGCGTTTCGATGGCAATCGATAGTCCCCAGCCGGGGGGGCGCCTATACTCGGCTCAGGTGCGCATTACTGCGCGTAATCGTCATTCTGGGTAGCTCAAGAGGGTTCAAACAAGATGCACAAGCCTATTAAGTATGCGGAGAAGGCGTTTACCTATGCCGCGGGTGCGGCGTGGGCGGTTTTCGACAGGTTCAATCGGATCCGCCAGAATCCTGGGTTCATTCCGGCGTGGTCGGAGAAGCCGCTGCTGAAGTCGTATGAGAAGACCAAGCCGCCGCTAGGCTGGCCGCGGGAAACGGATTCCCTGTGCCCTCGCTGCGTACCCGAAATCCGCCAGCGGATTCTCGATGGCGAGACGCCGCTCGATGTGCTGTACCATGACCGTCCGGGCGAGATCAAAGCCCAGGTGATCGAGCGCGACGGCAAGATCCTGATGGTGAAGGACTGCCCCATCCACGGCCATTTCGAAGACGTGATGGCCATCGATACGGCGTTCTTCAAGCACTTGGAGGACGTATTCCCGGGCCGCGATATCCGCGCGCACCACGACGAGACGCTGCACCGGCACGGATCGAGCACGATCAAGCATGGCCGCGGTTCGGTGCTGACGGTGGACCTGACGAACCGCTGCAACATGATGTGCGACCCGTGCTTCATGGACGCGAACCAGGTGGGCTTTGTCCACGAACTGAGCTGGGAAGACATCAAGACGCTGCTCGATAACGCCATCACCATCAAGCCGAAGCGGCAGATGTCGGTGCAATTTTCGGGCGGCGAGCCGACGCTTTCGCCGTTCTTCCTGGACGCGATACGCTACGCGCGCGAGGTAGGTTACACGTCGGTGCAGGCGGCCACCAACGGCATCGAGTTCGCCAAGAGCGCGGAACTTTGCCGGCAGGCGGCGGAGGCGGGTTTGCGCTACGCCTACCTGCAGTTCGACGGCATCGGCAACGCCGCCAACCAGCACCGCAAGGTGGGCAACCTGTTCGACGTCAAGCTGCGGGCCATTGAGAACCTGCATGCCAACGGCGTGGACATCGTTCCGGTCATCACCATCGTCAACGGCATCAACAACGAGCAGGTGGGACCCATCGTGCAGTTCGCGCTCGATAATCCCAAGAAGATCCCCTTCTTGTCGTTCCAGCCGGTATCGTTCACGGGACGGGACGAGGCAGTCACGGACGAACGCCGGGCGGCGCAGCGCTACACGCTTTCGCATCTGGCGCACGACGTGCAGCGGCAGACCGGGCTGGGCGTGCCGGCGCGCGACTGGTTCCCGATCTCCTTTATGTCCACGTTTTCGGACTGGAGCGACCTGGTGCATGGCCCGCAAGCCGGCTGGGGACAGTTGAGCTGCGGATGCCACCCGAACTGCGGCGTAGGAATGGCGGTGATGGTCGATAAGGAGACCAAGGAAGCCAAGCCTGTGACGGCCTTTCTAAATGCCGACCAACTGGAGCGGGACGTGGCGCGGGTGAACGACGCGGCGCGGGGGAAGTGGCTATCGATAGTGGGCATGGCGTTGGCCGTGGCGCGCAACTACGACCCGTTTGAATCGCCCACGCACTTCCGGCTGAAGGACCTGTTTCTGAAATTCGATAAGACCTTCGGAGCGTCCGGCAAGAACTACGGCACGGTGGGGAAGGACCGCACCTTCGACGACATCGAAAAGCGGCGGCGGGACCGCTGGAACTTCCTGTTCATCGCGGGCATGTGGTTCCAGGATCTGTTCAACTACGATTTCCGGCGCACGGAGCAGTGCATCATCCCGTATGCCACGCAGGAGGGCGAGATCTCGTTCTGCGCGTACAATACCGGGGTAGGCTGGCGGAACATCATCGAGAAGATGCACGTGACGGCGACGCTGACGAAGTGGTACGAGGAGCACGGGCGGCACGAAATCTTCGCGGGCGGTAAAGCGGTGCCGCTGGCATCGGCGGAGCACTCGCTGGTGCTGCGCGAAGGGATTGTGGCGAAGGAAGAGCAGCACGATCTGGACCGGCTGGGCATCGCGAAGAACGCGGGCGAGGAGAAAGCGCGCGCGCGCGATGCCAAGCTGAAGGACCGGCAGGAGCAGGACCGCATGATGCGGCTGTACCGCGAGCACGTGCTCAAGGAGCAGCCAAAGGCGGATCTGGTGCGGATCGATTCCATCCAGCCCGCGAAGCCCGTGGAAGAGCGGGAGGAAGTCGGGAGCTTCGGGGATTAGGCGGATCGGGCGTCTTACGCGGGAGTAGGGGGCCAGGGCGCGGGAGCCCACGGCGGGGCCGCATTTGGACAATTGCGCCTTTGCCTTCAATAAGTTCCAATTTATTCTTTTCAGGCCATTTCCAGACTGGGCCGTAACTTTCCAGAACCGGAGTTCGCCTTGAATGGTGTAACTCCCATGCCCCAACATCGAATCCGCAACTATTCTCTGCGATTGATCGCCGTTTGCCTTGCGCTGACGGGTCTTTACGCTACCGAACACCATGGCGTCGTGAAATCCGGCGCCTTACCGCTTCCGGGCGCCACCATAACCGCAACCCTGGACGCTAAGAAGGTGGTCACGACCACCGACGATCAAGGCGTGTACTCGTTCCCCGATTTGGACGAAGGCGTCTGGAAGATGCAAGTGGAGATGATGGGGTTTGAGACGGCTACGCGGGACATTGGCGTGGCGCCCGAGGCGCCGGCGCCGCAGTGGGATTTGAAGGTTCAATCGGCGGCGGATCTGACGGGTGCTTTGGCTGCCAAGGCTGAGGCTCCGGCGGTTGTGGCTGCTCCAGCGGCGGTTGCAACGGCCGCGGCGCCAGTGGCCGCGGCTAACGCCCCGGCTGCGGCGGCAACGGCGGCTCCCGCCGCCAACGGACGCGGAGCGGCTCCGGCGGCTGCGCAGAACGGACGGGCCGGCCGGAACCAGACGCAGGCGGCGGGCGGACGGGGCGCGACGGCCAACAACGGGCGTCCCTCGCTGCTAGGGGCATACCAGGAAGTCGGCGTAAGCCAATCGGCGGAGTCCTCGACCTTCAACCAGGAGGGCAACATTTCGACCGAGATGACGGCGCAGCTTTCTCCGAGCGCCGACCAGGCTCTAGTAGTGCAGGGTAGCCAGAGCACCGCCATGGGCATGGGCGGGGTGGCCGATTTCGGGGGTGGATTCGGAGGCCGCGGCGGCGACTTTGGCGGACCCGGCATGGGCGGCATGGGCATGGGCATGGGCGGACCGGATGCGGCCGGTATGGCCGGCGCCGGTGGAGCTGGCGTCGATGCCGGCGGCGCGGCGGGCGGCGCAGGCGGTATGGGCGGCGGCCGTGGCGGCGCGGGTGGCATGGGCGGTGGCCGCGGCGGCTTTGCCGGCGGCGGGCCGGGCGGTGGCGGGCCAGGCGGTGGGGGCCCGGGCGGTGGCGGCTTCGGTGGGGGCCGCGGCGGCTTCGGCGGCGCGGGATTCGCCGGCGGCCGCGGCGGCGCTGGCGGGCGCGGCGGGTTCCAGAATCGCACCGGCGCGATGGCTTTCGGCAACAATCGCCGCAATCCGCGCCAGATGTACACCGGCAGCCTTAATATCAACGAAGCGAATTCCATTCTGAACGCGCAGGGATTCTCGCTGACCGGGGCCAATCTTGGAAAGCCCTACATGAATCGCACCAACGTGACGGGATCGGTCGGCGGACCGTTCAAGATCCCGAAACTGCTCGACGGATCGAAGGGGCAGTTCCAACTGAATTTCACGGTCAGCCGGTCGCGGAGCGGGGCGGAGAGCGCGCTGGCGACCATGCCGACGCCTCTTGAACGAATAGGGGATTTCTCGCAATCGGTGCAATCCATAGTGGACCCCTCCACCAAGAAAACCGTGACGATCCCCGTGGTGATCTACGACCCCACCACCAACGCGCCGTTTCCGAACGACGCGATCCCGAGCACGCGCATCAGTCCGATCGCGGCGCAACTGCTGAAGTTCTATGCGTTGCCCAATCTGCCGGGCGTGACACGCAACTACGAAGTGCCCACCACGCCCCTGAACAGCGTCAACAGTCTCAACTCGCGGGTGAACCAGACGCTCAACGCGAAGAACCGCATCATGGTCAGCTTCGCCTGGCAGGGGACCAACACCACCACCCCGAATTCGTATGCCTTCCTCGATCCCAACACGGGCAATCCGATTAAGGATACGGGGAACGGAAGCGGCGTCAACGCGGGCACGACTTACACGCATAACTTCACTACGCGGATGATCAACACCCTGGCGTTCACCTTCAGCCGGCAGCGAACTCTGGCATCTCCCTATTTCTCGGGCCTTACGAATGTGGAGGCGGCGCTGGGAATCGCGGGGGTCGCCACGGACCCGCTCAATTGGGGACCTCCCAGTTTGAGCTTCACGAACTTCGGCGGATTGTCGGACCGGACCGCGGCGCTGTCGCGTCAGCAGACCAGTTCGCTGACCGAGAGCCTGATGTGGGTGCACGGGAAGCACACGCTGACTTTTGGCGGCGGGTTCCGGCGGCAGCAGTGGAACAACCAGAACAACTCGAATCCACGCGGCAGTTTCGGCTTCAACGGGGACGCCACCAGCCAGTACGTGAACGGCCAGCCGGTGACGGGAACCGGTTTGGACCTGGCCGATTTCCTGCTCGGCGTGCCCGATACGGCCGCCGTGCAGTGCTCCGGCGGGGGAACGACGAACCTGTGCAACGGCGACCCATCGTACTATTTCCGGGGTAACGTGTGGAGCGCTTACGCAACGGACGACTTCCGCATCACCCAGAGGTTCTCCGTAAACCTGGGCGTCCGTTGGGATTTCCAGACGCCGGTGAACGAACTGCATAACCAGATTGTGAATATGGCGTTCGGTCCGGAATTCACAAGCTACGTGCCGGCCGTGCCTGGGCAAACGAACCCTTACACGGGCCAGACGTTCTCGAACGCGCTGGTGAATTCCGATCCGCACAACGTCTCGCCGCGATTCGGATTCGCATGGAAGCCGAGCGCCAAGAAATCCACGGTGGTCCGCGGCGGCTACGGGGTTTCCTTCAACACTTCGGCGTACAGCAACATGGCCATGCAGCTTTCGCAGCAACCGCCCCAGGCGAGGTCTCTGAACCTGAATATTCTGAACAATCTGGCGCTGCTTCAAACCAGCGCGATTACGATGGGCAACGCGCTGAGCCTGGCAGGAAATCTGGGGACGAATCTGTCGTCGAATACCTACGCCATCGATCCGAACTACAAGATTGGCTACGCGCAGACCTGGATGCTGGCGGTGCAGCAGAATCTGCCGTTCTCCATGCAGTCGACGGTCACTTACACGGGCGTCAAGGGAACCGATATGGATCGCACGTTCGAGCCTTGGGTGGGGCCTCCGGGCAGCGTGGCATCGCCATACCCCTCGGGCTACACGTATGAGACGTACGGCGCCAATTCGAGCTACAACGGCGTGAGTGGCCAATTGATGCGGCGGTTCAGCGGAGGCGTGTCGGTAAACACTACGTACACGTTCTCGAAGTATCTGGCGGAAAGCGGCAGGGAAATGGACTGGCTTGACTTCAGGTTGAACCGCGGTCTGCAGACGGGACCTCAACGGCTGAGTATCTCGGCCCAGTACAGCACGGGCCAGGGCATGCGAGGGGCCGGCCTGCTCACTGGATGGAAGGGCCACCTGGTGAAGGATTGGACGGTCCAGACGAGCATCACGATGGCGAGCGGGAACCCGCTAACGCCCTCCTGCTCCGGGAACACCTGCGTGGCGGTGGGATCGAACAATCTGAGTTCCCGTCCGGAGTATACCGGGCTAAGTCTCGCTCCGATGGTAGCGGGCCAGTACTTCAACACGGCCGCGTTTACCACGCCGATTCGCGGGCTTTGGGGCAATGCGGCGCCTGGGAGCATCCCCGGTCCGATGATATACAGCCTCAATGCCAGCGCCAGCAGGGTATTCCGGTTTGGCGAGCGCCACAGCATGGACCTGCAAGTGGTCAGCTCGAACGCGATGAACACGGTGACCATCACCGGCTGGGATACGCGGGTGGGATCGCAAACATACGGTCAGGGCACGGGGACCGGCGCGATGCGCAGCGTGACCGCCAGCGCGAGGTTCAGGTTCTAAGGGGCAAGATCCGCCATGAGGACAAAAAGAATCGTCGCTGCCACGTTTCTGGTATGGCTGCTAGCGGCTTACGCGCAGCAGCCTCCTCGGACGCCGGTTGTCCAGCAACCTAATTCGCCGCTTCAAAAGCCCGCCTACAAATTCCAGGCGGAGGCCCAGTTGGTGGTGCTCAACGTTTCCGCGAAGGATAAGAGCGGCAAGCCGATCGAAGGGTTGAAGGCCGGCGATTTCACGGTCACCGAAGACGGCAAGCCGCAGACGGTGAAGATCTTCGAGTACCAGCGGCTGGAAGAGGCCGCCTTACCGGCGGAGCCTGTAGCGGCTGCGGCGCCGAAGGCTAAGCCGGCGGCTCCAGCGGCCCCCGCGCCGCCCGTGGTGGCGCCGGCGGTGCAAACCACCATCACTCCGGCCAGGCCGGGCGAGATCAAGTACAAGGACAAGCGCCTGCTGGTGCTGTACTTCGATTTTCAGGGCATGGCGGCGGACGACCAGATCCGCGTGCAGACGAACGCGTTGAAGTTCCTGAACACGCAGATGACGCCATCGGACCTGGTGGCGCTGATGACGTATGCGGGCGAGCTGAAGGTGCTGCAAGACTTCACCGAGGACCGCGACGCGGTGGAGGCGCTCGTCAAGAAGCTGGTGATTGGCGAGGCCAGCGAAATGGGCAACGTGGTGCAGGACGCCAGTTCCGAGGACACCGGCGCGGCCTACGTGGCGGACGACACCGAGTTCAACATATTCAATACGGACCGGCAATTGGCGTCGCTCGAAGCGGCCGTCAAGATGCTGGCGACCCTGCCCGAAAAGAAGGCGCTGGTGTATTTCGGCAGCGGCGTGACGCGCAATGGAATCGATAACGATGCGCAACTGCGCGCCACCATCAACGCGGCGCTGAAGAGCAACGTATCGTTCTATCCGGTGGATGCGCGCGGGCTGGTGGCCACCTCCCCGGTGGGCAATGCCAACGTGGGCGCGGCGGGCGGC
>Ga0182027_10005165_pt1 | contig 19940 bp, 14 predicted proteins | sample 712E1DmetaG_FD_121300 | JGI IMG/M metagenome (GOLD analysis project Ga0182027, IMG submission 121300) | Permafrost microbial communities from Stordalen Mire, Sweden - 712E1D metaG (Illumina Assembly) | ecosystem: Environmental > Terrestrial > Soil > Wetlands > Permafrost | place: Sweden...
ATACAGAAAGCGATGCCGTCGGAAGTCAGAACAGCCAGGGTATCGCCAAAACTACGCATCACCGAAACATCGGCAGCAGTGCTTGTTCCAAATTGCCGTATGTTTTGCATGGATCCTTTGGTTGGGGAAAATATGCTTGTGCCGTAAGGCGTGCCAATAAAAATATTGCCTTTAAAAAACACCATGCAATTTACCGACCAGCCTACGGCTTCCAACGCATTATAGGAAGTGAATTTTTCTGTTTGCAAATTCAATTTTATAAGATATCCTTCGCTGCTGCCAAACCAAATGTTGCCGGAATTGTCCTTAACGCATGCTGTCACATTGAGGTCGGGTAAATCGATAAAATCGGAAAACAGCGTTGCAGTGTTTGATTTGATGGCATACTTGACAACTCCACCGGTCGTGGCGCACCAAAGGTTTTGTCCGTCTATTTCCATTGCATTAATGGTTCGTACTGAACTGAATTGTTTGAACAGCGATGCTCCTTGCCCTGGTTGGACAATTAAAAAGGAGAAAATCATCATCTGGCAAACTAATAATGTTGAAAAGAACGTATTTTTCATGAAGATTTGGTCTCACTTTTGAATTGCTTGTAAAAACCGTGAAAAATATATGAATAATTTAATTTCTGCGTAGTGATGGAAGATGCCCCGCAGCTGCGGGGATATTCAATTATTACGAATTAGCATGGAAAACTGATTGTAGGAAAAACTAATTTTTCAGGCAAGGCATTTTTTTTAAACAAAGGCATTTTAATGAATAGGATTGCATTTCTAAGAACGATGGCTCAAATTCATCCGAATGCTTTTTCGATTATTTCAATAACGATTGCATTAATTCTGTCCTGCTCTAACCCTGTTAATAGAAATGATATGAAACCCATTGTATCCGTGGTTGCCGATACGACAGTGTCGGTGAAGGATTCGGTATTTTTGATCGCGCATACCGCAGAGGCTGGTGGATCGACATCAAAGTTTATTTGGTGGCTAAACGGGAAAATAGTGCCTTTGGAAAATATTCATGACAGCGTCTCCTCCTTTTATTTTCAGGTGAATGATACTGGAAAGCACATAATTTCTTTACAAGGCATTACGAGAAACAATGTGGCCTCGGCTGTTGAAACAACAATAGTTCACGTTAATTTGAATCCTCCCCATATCGTGCGATGGCAGCATGATACGACTATTTTTGCCAATGATTCTTTGTTGCTTTCGGTTGATGCGATAGACCCGAATGGTTTTGTAAAAGCAATTCGATGGAACCTTGATTCAGGAAAAACAATTTTGGAAACCGGGAGTTTCTCATCTGTATGGTTTTTCGGAGGAATAATCAGGGACCATACCATTTTAATGACGGCGCTTGACGATGATAGCATTGCTTCAAGCCCTGAAACAACAAAAGTCCATATTATTGCCGATTATCCGATAGTTACCCTTCCGCATGATACGACAATTTCAATACGGGATTCATTATGGATAACGGCACAACGAATAGATACCTTTTCAAATCCGGTGCAGTACCTTTGGGCGCAAACAAACGGGATTTTTGGCGATACTACCCAAACGGGAAAACTGTGCGTCGTGTTCTATAAAAAAGACATAGGAAAACAAACAGTATATGTCAAAACTATAAATAACCATGGGCTTGTATCAAACCCGGATTCGATGAATATACTGGTACTTCTGGAACGGCCGTCTGTGACCATGAGCAAAGACACTGCGGTGTTTATAAATGATTCCGTGGCCATAACGGCAGTTGGGAAAGTCAAGGATCCTATAAAAAGCCGGATCTTGTTTTATGTATGGTCTTTTAATGGCAAAGCATTTTCCGATACGACGTTTTCCGGGATTTTATGGAAGCGCTTCGGCGAGGCAGACACCGGAAACCAAGAAGTGTTTGTAAAGGCCGTTGACAGCGATACCATCGAGTCTTTTCCGGATTCAATGGGGATATTGGTAAAATTAGGATTGCCGTATCTTGATAAAACAAACGATACTTCTCTTGTCCGCGGAGACACGCTGCGAATCCAATTGCATGGCCACGATGAGAATGGATATATTGGCAAATACTATGCTAAAATAATGGGCGCAAACACCTTTTACGACAGCAGCACAGGCGGCGTTTTTGCAATAACAAATCCCTTTCCGGCAATTGAAACACTGGTTTTCGGCGCACGAGACGATGACGGTTTGTTCGCTTTCGACACGGTTTCAATTCAATTTAAACCAATTCCTTGTGTCCTTTCTATTATCGGACAAGGTAGTCGCGACACCGTCATCATCCACTCGCATGATTCCAAAGTTATAAAAACCCCCTTGTCATTTTCGGCAACTCTTTCGAACAATGCCCAGGACACGTTCACCTATGTTCTTTTTAAAGGCGCATCGCCGCAATCGCTTGCCGAGGCGTATCGCGGTTCTGTGCCGAACTGCACCTTGGCAACGTCGGACACAGGCACATATTTCTTAAAAGTAATGGCTTTCGATACCCACCGTGATTCTGCATTGTCGCCATTGCTCCAGAAAACAATACTCATGCAAAACAGGGTTTGCTTTATCGGACATTCCATCGTGGTTGGCCTAAACGGCGATGCCGGAAAAGGAGGGTTCCGTCGGACGGTCATCGATTCCTTGCGTTGGCAAGCGGGTTTACCAAAGCGGATAGGGTGCGAAGGACCGATAAAGACCAATGTCCTGCTTCCCGTTGCCGACGATTCTACTCTGTGTGAAAACGGGAGGACCTCGGCCGACATTTATGATTCATTGTTATCGCACCCCAATGTCAATGCCGATCTTTGGGTGCAAATGATAGGAACAAACGAGCAGTATGCGTTTCCAATGTATAATGCAAAATACGGTTTCGGTAATTTTGCCGTTGCAGCCATCGATACGATGCATGCGCGAAATCCCCAAAGCGAAATATATGTGCTGAACGGCATACCGTTGCCCAAAGACACGATTGCACCCGGCTACAATATCAATGCGACGTTTCGAAAAAATCTTTACGTGTTCAACCGGATGCTTGATACTGCGGTTTTGAACCGAAGATCGTTGTGGACGTTAAAAGGCCAATCAGGGGTCTGGCTTGTCGATGTTTTCAGGCCTTTGTCGCAATTGCCGGTAGATTCGTCCTATAATCCTGCGTACTATTCCGACCTTATTCACCCTAATCAATCGGGCTATGAACGAATAGGACAAGAATTGCTGAAAATAATGAGGGCGGCGTCAAGCAGGTTTTATTATACTAATTTGCTTTCAAAATGACTTTATTTATGTCACCCTGAGCTTGACGAAGGGTTTGCATCTTATAGACAAGTTCATGCTTCGACAATGCTCAGCATGACATTTGAATACTATCATCTTGAATGCAATTTCGTATTAGTACCTATATCTGGATTATATACGCATTTTGCGTATATAATATATATACTGTAAACTTATCCCATGCGGAGCATGGGGTTAGCATAATCTCAGCTAAAACTATCCCGCAGCGGAGCGCGGGATTAGGAATGATTTCACAAAAAAACCTGCGCAAATAAGTGAAAGACAAGCAATCCTTGCAAACAACGGTATTGGCAAAAAGGCAAGGGTCAAACACAAAAAGCTTGTCCACACATAGGGGGAAAGGGCCCAAAAGCGATACGGAAACATGCCTGCGACCTTTGCAACGCATACCATGCAAATGGCATAGGCAACAGAGGTCATCAAGGCAATAATAGACAATACGAAGAAAACATTTCTTCCTCCGAAATGGAATGCAACGAATATATCTCCACCAATATTGACAAGTGCGGCACAATACACTATTATAACAAGGGGCCGGCTTTTTTTCTGGGCAATGAGCGCGGCGCTTGAAATATAAAAAACAATTTTGAAAAAATACGCAAGAACCAGTGGTCCGATGAGGACAGACACTTCGTGGTATTGCCGCGCTACAAATTCTTTTCCCGCAATTTTTATATCGACCAAGCACGGAAGAACAAGGATTAAAAACGATATTGCGGCAGCAAACAAAACTATCAGGCGTTTGCTAAAACGCTGCATATCCTCGGTAATTCCGAAGTTGCTTTTAGCGGTAATTCGCAAAAAATAGGGAAACCACATGCTGTTGAAGGCTTCTGCAAAAAAGGAGGCAGCAACGGCAATTTTTGCAGCAGCCGCATAAAACCCATTTGCCTGGGTTCCCAAGATAGAAGAAACAACGTAACGGTCCGATAAATCGATGCATACAATACCAAAGCCGATCATTGTCAAGGGCAAGCCAACGCGAAGCAGCGGTAAAATAGGGAAAAACGAAAACCGGAACGGCAAAAAATTATCAATGACCATGCACACCGTTAATTCAAGAAATGTGGCGGAAGCTTCGGCAATAATTATTGCGGTAATTCCGCGAACGCCGTTTTTGACCAAGATCAACAAAAGTATTGCCATTGCAAATACTCTGAGAATCTTTGCGGTATTGAATCCGCGGATGTTTTCGTGGAGGCGTAAAGAGACCTTGGGAATGGCGCTCAACACATCAGAGGAAATATACAAAATAAGCCAAAGTGTTAGATTTTTAAAAAGGTATTTTGGCCCTCCAAATTGTGATAGTATAAAAAAAAGCACGCCGCAAACTATGCAAAGTAAAAAAAGAAATATGAATGCCGAGTCTTTTTCAACGCTTTTGTCAAGGCTTTTTTTCTCTCCAAGTTTCAGCATGACCGCAGATGGAATTCCAAGGGGGATAAAAACGTTTGCGAGCATAAGAGATGTCGTTAGGATTGCATACAGACCGAATTCGGCAGGTGAAAGAATGCGCGTATAAACGGCAATAAGCAAAAAACGTACAATGGCGACAATCACATCGGCCGAACCATAAATGGCGCTGCCTTTGAACAAATGTTTGTAGCTCAACGAATTCGAGATGTGCATGAAAAAATTAAACCTGTTTTTACCAAAACAAAAAGCGATGGCAAACCGAATACAAAGGGTAGGTATTAGTACTTATATCTGGATTATATACGCATTTTGCGTATATAATCTATAAAATAAACTTATCCCATGCGACATGTCCCCGAAGCGTTAGCGAAGTGGGAAGCATGGGGTTGGACATTTGCATAAAATAAAATACTATTAATAGTGAGGTATTCTACATTAATTTAAGATATTCCTTAAAAAGAAAAATCAGGAACCATAAGCGTTGTATGGATTTAATAAAAATACAGGGCATGTACAAATTTTTTGCTGTTGGTTTATTCCTGTTTGTCGTTTCCTGTTCCTACAATCCTTTTGATCCGCATTTACCCCGCTATACAGTGACTCTTACATCCGGCGGAAATGGGAATGTTTTACTGTCGTCGGAGTGGTCGAAAATTCCGGCTGGTGGAAAGGTCACGCTTATAGCAACACCAGATTCAGGGTATATATTCATCGGATTTTACGGGGATGCGGCATCAACTGAAAATCCTTTTGATCTCGTTGTGAGAGCAAATCTCACTATCACTGCACGGTTTGCAAAAATCCCCAACAGCGCAATGGCGCCGATTCCCTCATCAGGAAAAACCTTTGTCATGGGTTCGGAATCCCCCGCATCCGAAAGTAATGAGCGAAAAGCCCACAAGGTTTCGTTTACGTATAATTATTTCATGGCAAAATATGAGGTCACGCAGGGCGAATTCAAAAGCCTTATGGGAAAAAACCCCTCGGTTGACAATGCGTTGCAAGGGACGTTCGGCGTGGGAGACAGCTTTCCGGTGAATTATGTGTCATGGTACGATGCCGCCTTGTTCTGCAATGCCAAAAGCAAAAAAGAAGGGTTGGACACGGTGTATTCGTATACTGCGATTTGCGGGGCCAATCAAAATTGCCCGTATGTTTTGGAAAACCTCCAAACGCATTTCGACAGAATGGGATACCGTTTGCCAACCGAAGCGGAATGGGAATTTGCCGCACGGGCAGGTACGACATCCGATTATGCATGGGGGAATAATGGCGAGCAGGATGCGGTCATAAGCGAATTTGCCTGGTATGCCCAAAATTCGGGCGCAAAAAGCCATCCGGTCGGAAAATTGGCCCCCAATCCATTCGGAATTTGGGACATGGCTGGCAATGTATCTGAGTTTGTCAATGACTGGCTTGGTCCTTACGGCGAGACGCAGCAGGTAAACCCCATAGGCCCAACAGGGCTTGCCCCGGAAATATACGAAGCAACGTTTCAAAGGCCGGTACGCGGCGGCTGTTTTGAGCTTGGCGATTCATATTTGCGACCCAGCAGCCGGTCGGAACCATATCCCATGCCGGCCATGGTCGTAAGCAGGCATGTGGGTTTCAGGATCGCCATGGGTGTGTTTTTTCCCGACAGCGTTTGGCATCAGTCAACTGATGTTCCCGATTCCCTCGGTATTGCCATTTCATGCGCAAAATCCGATCTGATCTCGTTTGCGGCGACGTCGCACATCAAGATTGTTTTTGTCAAGGACGACGGCCGGCGGCGGCGGTTGTGCTACATCGATTTCACCCAGCCCTCTCTTGCGGTACGGGAACTTCGCGACACGATGCCTGCCTATGGGCCGTCGATTTCCCCAAACGGATCGTATGTCGCATACAGTTCGCAGGGCATTGGGTTCAATGGCCCGTCTATGGTGACCATACGGGCCCTGAGCGATTCATCCCAAAAAAAGTTGCAAACGCAAGCAAGCCCTGCATATCTGCCGAACTGGTGGACTGATACGATCTCGCCCGATACGTTCGTCGTGTATACCACGGCAGCGTCTATGAATAACCTTCCGGTGTGGAAAACCGAAAAGACAATGATGCGTAGGGTCTCGGGTCTTTCTTTTACGTCAATACAGACGGTTCTTGCCGACACGGGGTCTTTTCCTGCCGGCATGTCGAAAAATGCCGAATATCTTGCCAGCGGATACCCGAACGCCTATTTATACGACCGCAAGTTCAATGATTTGATACGGTTTTTTGTTCCGCCTTTTTCCGGGCGCGACGACACGGCGCAGGTATGCAATGTGTCGATTTCTCCCGGACAAAACAGGCCCGATGAATTGCTGTTTCTTGATTTTGGATATAGTAAAACCAGCACGGTAGTCGGAAAGCCGTATGGGTTCCATTCGATTTTATTCCGTCAAAATTCCGTGATGCAGGGATCGGGAAGGGTTTTCCAATGGTATGAGGTTCCAACGGGATTTTCTGAATGGGACGATGTTCGATGGTCGAACCATCCTGATTTTGCCATTGCAATCGCAAGAAATTCCGACGGCGCAAACGCTTCCGTTGTCTGCATAAACCTGAAAGATTCAACGTATTTGAAAATTGCGGAAGGAGAAGGCCTGTCTGCGCCGTATCTGTGGGCCGACCCTGCCGATATTTCCGAAGCACCTGATCCGTACCACAGTTTTGCCCAATACGACGTTATTGTTCGGGTATATTCGCAAACGGTCCTGACCGAAAAACTGAAGCTTTTCTGGGTGCAGCATGCCGATTTGACCCTCGGCATTGTCGGGAGCTCGCCAACGCTGTACGGCGTTGATCCTCATGCCATGCCGTCGTTTCACGGTGTCAACATGGCCACACTAATGGGTGAACATCTTCTCAGCAAAATAGTGACGCTCAATTATCTTTTACCGCAAGCGCCCAGGCTTAAGGCAGTTATCATGGGGCTTGATCCCGGGTTTTTAGACACCGATTATCATCCCGACAGTCCATTTTTAAACGGACTATCGCAAAGCGAAGGCTATCAGTTTGATCAGAAAAACAATTTCTGGAGAAACGGATTGCCAACGGGAATATCGAAAAAGATAGTGTCGTTTTCTTCATCGGAATGGCAGGATTTCGATTCTGCGGGCTTCGAAAAACAACAAGTGGCGGGCGCATGGGGCGCGCCGCTTATTGATAAAACAGATTATTCCTTTGCCGATACGTTTGTCCAGGTCAATTTGGCAAACATCAAATTTCTCGCAGATACCTTGGCCAGTCTTAACAAACACCTCGTTGTGGTCGAGTATCCGGAAAATCCCGCATACAAAACCACAAATTCCGCCGGCAGATATGGTCCGTCGTGGACCACGTATGCAAAGATTGTCGATTATCTTCATTCAATAGAAACCATGAACCCGTATTTCCATTTTTATGATGCAAATAATTATGGGAATCACGACTATTCCGACGCTGATGCTCTGGATGCAAATCATCTTGGGTATGCAGGCGCCCAAAAACTTTCCCATCGCCTCGACAGCCTGCTGTCTCTCTACGTTAAATGAAAAAAGACCGCATTTCTTGATCTGCATCAAGGATGCAACTCCTGTTTCATGCGATATTTATAGGAGAAGAATAAATTCCCCCCCCCTAACCCCCTGAGGGGCATTTCAAAAGTCGCTCCCTTAGGGAGTAGGAGGGGTACAATAAAAATTGAGAATGGTTTTTCAATTTTACGAAAAAAGAGGCACTGTGAAAAGAACAATCATCAAAATTAATGACCAAAAGTGCAACGGTTGTGGTGAGTGTATGCCTAATTGCCCGGAAGGCGCTTTGCAAATAATAGACGGTAAGGCGCGATTGATAAGCGATTTGTTTTGCGACGGGCTGGGCGCGTGTATCGGGCATTGCCCAATGGAGGCCATAACAACCGAGGAACGGGAAGCAGAGGCATACGATGAGAAGCGGGTCATGGAAAATATCATTTTACAAGGCAGCAATGTTGTTGCTGCTCATCTTGATCATTTAAAAAACCACAATCAAACACGGTTTTACAATGAAGCCATTTCCGTTTTGGGCCTGAAAAATATTCCAATTCCAAATAAACAGGAGGACACTATGCATGAACATCAAGGGTGCCCCGGCGCGGCGTTCCGGTCGCTTGCTAAAAAAGAAACAGCGACCGCTGTCGCAGACGAAGGTACACGTTCGTCGCAGCTCACGCATTGGCCGATACAACTTCATCTGATGTCGCCGATGTCGCCGTCCTATACCGGGGCCGATGTTGTCTTGTCGGCAGATTGCGTTGCATACACGTATGCCGATTTCCACAAAGATTGGCTCAAGGGAAAATCACTTGCCATAGCATGTCCGAAACTTGATGATGGTCAGGAATCGTACCTTGAAAAGGTTACGGCGCTTATCGATGAAGCAAAAATCAACACTCTCACGGTATTGACCATGGAAGTTCCTTGTTGTAGGGGTTTACTTGCAATAGCCCAAAAGGCGGCATCGGAAGCAAAACGCAAAATCCCTATAAAGTCCGTTGTCGTCGGCATAGACGGCAACAAGCGTAGCGAAGAATGGGTTTAATAAGAACGAATCGGGCACTTCGACGTAGCTTTGTAACCGAAAAGTTAAACAGTTTTACCACCTCAATGAAAGGTATTGCAAAATGGGAATGTTTTGTTATCAATGTGAACAGACGGTCGGCGGAAAAGGATGCACGACAATGGGCGTATGCGGTAAACATCCCGACATTGCGGCACTCCTGGATGTCATAATTCATCAACTGAAAGGGATCGGTTTTCTTGCGCATCAGCAGCAATTGGCCGGTACTGTCGACAATGCGGTAAACCGGTTTACCCTTGAAGCGCTGTTTTCGACGGTCACCAATGTGGATTTCGACCCCGATCTGCTCATGACATATATTGTCAAAGGCGAAAGCCTGCGGCAGAAAATGCTTTCCGCGCTCACGCCACAGCAACGTGCTTCGGCGCCGGCATCGGTACACTTTATGCCTGGAAAAACGGCACAGGAATGTGTTAACCAGGCGTCTTAATTGTCAATATTGCATTTCAACGATAATTCCGATATCCGGTCTCTTGAACATTTGCTGTTATACGGCCTCATGGGTTTGGCTGCCTATGCTCATCATGCCGCTGTATTGGGAAAACACGATGATTCGATTTTCGCCTATATACACAAAGCATTGTCGGCATTGTGCCAAACAAATCCGACTATGGATGAAATGGTTGCGCTTGTCATGGAATGCGGAACAGTCAATGTCCGCTGCATGCAAATACTCGATGAGGCGCACACGTCCCGCTATGGAAATCCCGAGCCGACAGCGGTCTCGACAGGTACAAAATATGGCCCGTCGATTGTGGTTTCGGGCCATGACCTCCTTGATATTGAAGAGTTGCTTAAGCAGACCGAGGGAAAAGGCGTCAATGTGTACACGCATGGTGAAATGTTGCCTGCGCACGGATATCCTGGTTTACGAAAGTATAAACATCTTGTTGGGCATTTCGGCACTGCATGGCAGAACCAGCAAAAGGAATTCGACAATGTTCCGGCAGCGTTTTTATTCACGACAAATTGCATTCAAAAACCGCGCGACAGCTATAAGGAAAATGTCTTCACCTGCAACATGGTCGGATGGCCGGGTGTAAAGCATATTGAAAACCGGAATTTTGCTCCGGTCATTGAGAAGGCAATCGAACTGGGCGGGCTTGAGGAAAAAGCGGGCGCTACAATGACAACGGGGTTTGGTCATGATGCTGTGCTGAAAAATGCAGGCGCAATCGTCGAGGCAGTAAAAAGCGGGGCCATAAAGAGGTTTTTCCTTGTCGGCGGCTGCGACGGCGCAAAACCCGGCCGGAATTATTACACCGAAATCGCGCAGAGCGTACCAAAAGACTGCGTCATACTCACGCTTGCATGCGGGAAATTCAGGTTCAATGCGCAGGATTTCGGGACCATTGGCGGCATCCCGAGGCTTCTTGATATAGGACAATGCAACGATGCGTATTCCGCGGTCGTCATTGCCCAGGCCCTTGCCGGCGCTTTCAACTGCACGGTGAATGATTTGCCTTTGTCAATAATCCTGTCCTGGTACGAGCAAAAAGCCGTTGTCGTGCTTTTATCGCTTTTGTCGCTCGGCATTAAAGGCATACGGCTCGGGCCGTCGCTTCCGGCTTTTATTTCACCGAATATCCTTTCGTTTCTGGTTGAGAAATTCGATATCAAGCCGATTGCAACGGCACAGGAGGATTTGAAAGCAATTCTTTCTTGAGATCACAGCTACAACTTATCCCGCTGCGACATGTCCTCCGAAGCAATAGCGAATGAGGAAGCGCGGGATTAGTAACTATATAGAAATTATCTACGCATCTTGCGTAGATATTATCACAGCTACAACTTATCCCGCTGCGAAGCGCGGGATTAGTATATTTGCAAAGGGTCTTGGTTGTTTGCCTCCAGGCCCTTTGTTGTTCCTATTTTACGAAAGGATTTGTCCATGAAAGCAATAGTCAAAAAAGACGTTTGTATCGGATGCGGTCTTTGCGTGGATATTTGTCCCGAGGTATTTGTCATGAATGCCGATAATATTGCCGAAACGACCCAGGAACGCGTTGGGGCCGAAATTAAAGACAAATGCCGCGATGCCGCAACAAATTGTCCGGTAGAGGCAATTGTTATTGAAGAGTAAAAGAAATTCAAATCACTTCCTGTTTTATGCCTCGTCGGTGGAAAACGGGGTTGCGTATCTTGATAATGAAGAAGGACGCCATGCAACGGCCGCGTTGCGGTTTTGCATTGGCGATGATATCATTGTGACCGACGGCAAAGGTGCTGTTTACGAGTGTACGATTGCTGAGGCAGACAACGTGTCTGGTTTGGTTTCAGCAACGGTTCGTTCAACCGAGTGTCGTGAAAAGCCCGGATGCGAAATCATCATGTACATTGGTCTTTGCGACCGCGATAAATTTGAGGACTTGGCCGAACAATGCAGCGCCTTGGGCGCAAAGAAAATTGTCCCGCTCATATGCCGATATTGTCAGAACCCTTGGTGGCAGCAATGGGACAAGCACGAAATCCGCCTGCGGAAAAAGATTATTGCAGGAGTCAAGCAGTCGCATAACCCGTGGCTGACGCAATGTGAAAAACCGGTGCCGTTTACCGAAGCGCTTTGCCAATGCACACAATCATTGGTCCTGTGCGCCGATGCCAACGGCGTCCCGCTTTTGTCGGTATCGAATCAAATACAGCAAGCGCAAGAAATTTCCTGTTTCATCGGGCCGCCCGGAGGTTTTGCCGAAGATGAGCTTGCAGCCTTGTACAAATGCGGCATTGGCGTTTCGTTATCCAAAAACCGCTTGCGCACCGAACTTGCCGCAACCGTCATGTGCAGCAGCGTGAAAATGTACCAGTAGCGGCGAATGGTCGCGATTCCTCAATAATCAAATTCTCATCGATAAACCGATATAAAAGATATTGCCGAACAGGGTTTCCTTGTATTGCATTGCGGTAAGTGGAAAATCATCGGTAATATCATAGGAAACAGGGTACAAGTATCTGAAGGAATAGCCTATGGAAGCGGCAAACTTTTTATTAATTCGGTAGTCACAGCCGATTCCAAGAAGCGCATGAAAGGAACAAGAGACATTGTTTTCGTAATTTCTATCGGTATAGAGAATTTCCTGTGACGGGTTGTGAAGGAAAAAGGTTTGTTCGTGTACCCACATGACATTAAACCCGCAACCAAGGGCCGTATACACGTCGACATTTTGTGTTTGCCATAAGCATAAATGCAATTGCGGTTCCAAGGCCCCATGGAAATAATCATGCTGGACTAAAGCGGTTTCCGCAGTGAAAAGCGTGTCGTCCCCTGCAAACCCTGCGTCAAGAACAATGCCAAGTTGCAAACGCAGAATCTTTGTGAGCGGAAATTGCATGCCTCCGCAAAGCCCATAGGAGAAAAAGGGGCTTCTTGTAACTGCCAGACTTTTTTGGGCATCAGGAAGGTCGATGTAGCCATCGCGCAATGAATATGAAAGGAGCGGTTGGAGAAACACGTTTCGCTGAGAAAATACGGAAATGGGGTCAGTCGTTATGTCTGCAGCCTTACAAAATGCAATGCAAATTACTACGATGAAAACAACGGTTTTTAATTGCATCGCATAAAACTACTTTGTGAATCAAAATAGTTTCCAGTGCATTTTTCCGCTTATCTAATCCGTTGCTCCGCAACTGGATAGTTGTAGCTGTGATTATTATATATGCAAAATGCGTATATAATCCAAATATAGGTACTAATTGGATCAATGGAATATATTGATAACCCAAGCCGCCTAAGATATTTTTTGCAATAATAATGCGAAAATCTTTTTATAGCAAAGAAAATACAAATGAATAATTTCAAGCTTTATGGCCGAATGGTTAAATATCTCAAACCGTACGGACTTATGCTTCTATCTACGGTCATTCTTTCTTTTTGCGTCGTTACTTTCGAATCGCTGTCGCTATGGTTTACCGGATCTCTTATCAATACGATTTTCAAGCCCGGTTCGGTCAGCATTTCCATACCAACAATGTCGATAGGAAATTTGAACGAGATCCTGAAATACTGGTCGTATAAGTTGATTCAACGAAACAGTTCCTTCGAATCATTAAAACTCATATGCATTTTTGTTATTATTTTCTTTTTGTTTAAAAATTTATTTACATATCTTAAATCATTGATAACGTTTAATTTGCTATTTTTTGTATCCCGAGATTTTAGAAACGAATTATACGGACATGCACTTATTCTGCCGGTTACCTATTACGACAGAAATCATTCCGGCGACATACTTTCCATGATGTTCAACGATATTGCCGCAATAAACAATTCTTTAACGGGAACATTTGAGAAATTGATCACCGAACCGTTGCGATTGCTTTTTTTTATTTCGATCCTGATAATCATCAACCCCGTATTAACCCTTATCGTGTTCTGCATATATCCTGTTTTAGGAGTGCTTATCGCTCAAATCGGAAAAACCGTACGACGCCGTTCGCGCCGTTCGCTTGAAAGTATTTCGGGACTGTCTTCAATAATGAATGAAACCGTACAATGCATCCGTGCGGTAAAAATGTTCAATATGAACGAATTCGAGGAAAACAGGTTTAAAAAGGAAAATCAGCACTTTACTAAAATAAATTTTCGAACGCAGATTTATAATGCATTGTCAAGTCCGCTCACCGAGACACTCGGTGTTCTAATGGTTGCCGGGTTGTTGTGGTTTGGCGGCAGGGATGTCTTGATGGGAAAAAATTTTACCGCTGAGGATTTTCTGCGCTTTCTTGCATTTTTATTCATGATGTTCCAGCCGCTAAAGTCATTATCTTCGATCAATAACACCATTCAGAACGGTTTGGCTGCTTCGGAGAGAGTGTTTTCGCTCATGGACACGCCACCGGAATTAATCACGAAAGTTAATGAAAGCGCTGTGCCTGTTTTTAATCACGGACTTCGATTTGATAATGTCGGTTTTTCGTACCCGGGCACCAACGAAGAGGTTTTGCATGATATAAGCTTTGAAATAAAAAAAGGTCAAATTGGCGCTCTTGTCGGCTCGAGCGGATCGGGAAAGTCGACTATTCTGGATCTCCTCCCTCGGTTTTACGAAATACAAAAGGGAGTGATATCAGTAGATGGCATCGATACTAAAACAATGGATCTTGTATCATTACGCAATCTTTTCGGAATTGTTTCGCAGGAAACGATACTTTTCAATGCGAGCGTATTTGAAAACATTACCTACGGAATGAACAATGCCTCGCGCGAACAGGTATTGGAAGTGGCGCAAGCTGCGCAGGCCTGGGAATTCATCGATAAAATGCCGCAAGGCCTTAACACGATAATCGGAGAGCGTGGCGTCATGCTTTCCGGAGGGCAGAAACAGCGATTGTCCATTGCGCGAGCACTATTGAAAAATCCAAAAATTCTCATTCTCGACGAAGCCACTTCGGCGCTGGACACGGAATCGGAACGTCTTGTACAGAACGCTATTAACACGCTCATGCAGAACCGGACCGCCCTTGTTGTTGCGCATCGGCTTTCGACGATATCGCATGCCGATACTATTCTGGTTCTCGAAGACGGTCGTTTGACTGAACAGGGAACACATGAAGAATTATTAAGACTTCAGAAACGATATAAATATCTGTATGATATTCAATTTTCGAGCGGAGCCGTATAATCGTGAAAGCATCACTGGATGCCGGTAAGGGTAATACCGCACAATGCACTCTGATGCTTGAAGAAAAAAAATCCACAAAAATCAATATTTCAATTATAACAGCAATTCATAATCAAATTGAATACAATAAACTATTTCTCGAACTGCTTGAAAAAAACACCTTTCATACCTATGAACTAATCATCATCGATAATGCATCCACAGATGGCTCCGCAGAGTTGTTCGCAAAGCATGGGGCCATTGTCCTTAAAAACAGCAAGAATCTATGTTACGCATGTTCCCAGAACCAAGGGTTGGAGAAAGCAACTTCACCGATAGTCGCGTTTCTCAATAACGACATTTGCGTGTCAAAGGATTGGGACAAAAAGCTCATTGACCATATGGAGTCGTATTCCCTGGACGCAATTTCTCCTTGCGGTATAGAAACCATGGAAAGCAGGGATGCTACCAGGATCATGATGCGCCGCTGGCGCCGCATTAATGCCGCCCAACGGTTGCGTGTCGCGTCAAAAATGCGGTATTCATCAAAAACCCTTATGACTCTTGTCAATAAGATGTACCAGGATTGGGAAACGTACACCAGAAATCGAAGCAAGGCATTTGCCAATTTTCTATATCCGGGAATATCAGGAAATTGTGTTGTAGTCAAGAAGGAAGTTTTTTTGAAAATCGGGCAATGGAATACCGAGGTCGGCGCGTCGGACTGGGATTTGCAAATGCGTTTGATCAAGAGACAGCACGAAAGCGGCGATGTTTCGCAATGCATGGTTGCCTGCGATGTTTTTGTTCACCATTTCATCCGTGCAACGTTCCGGACTGTAAAGGCGCAGACAATCAGGGGCTGCGGCCATGTTCCGCGGGAAATTGCCGAAGTTTATCCACCGGCCGACCTTGTTTTTGTTGAAAGGCCGAGGGTGTCTCTTATTGTCGCCGTACATAATAGACCCGATTTCCTGGAAAAAATATTCGTCAGCCTTACAAATCAGACTTGCAGGGACTTTGAGGTCGTCATAGCCGACGACGGCTCGGACAACTCCATTGCAAAACTCATTTCCAAATGGAATGGTTCATTCAAATACCCCATTGCGCATGTTTGGCAGGAACATAAGGGATTTCGAAAAACCCTTATTGCCAATAAGGCAGTGGTCCGTGCGCGAAGTGAATATCTATGTTTTATCGATGGGGACTGTATTTTACATCATAGATTTTTACAAGACCATATCAATACATGCAAGGTAAGCACCGTATTATCAGGTAGAAGGGTCATGCTGAATGAGGCTTTGACTAAAAGCATTTCTCTGGAAAATATTCAATCAAAAACAATAGAAAAACCTTCATTTTGGTTGGGAAAGGTGGAGGCTGATAGCATAAAACACGGTATTCGTCTTCCTTTTGTTTCTTCAATCGAAGACGCCTGGAAAAAGGCGAAAAATTATTGCATTTTAGGCAGCAATTTTTCGGTTTACAAAGGCGATTATTATCGCGTTAATGGGTACGAAGAGGCTATAACAGGGCGTGGTTTGGAAGACAATAATCTTTCAAACAGGTTTAAAAAAGCCGGGATACGGATCCGGACAGTTGCTCGAAAGGCAATTCAATATCATATGTTTCATTCTTTTGATCCAATTCCCCATAGTAAGGAAGTAATTGAGCAATGGGGAATGCCAAAAAACCCTTGGGCCCAAAAAGGAATAATTAATTAAAGGACGGTTTGAAAGCTGTAATCTTAAAAAAGGAGTGCGTATGCGATTGATATCTGTAAAAACAATAGTTGTCGTGGGGTTAATATTTATTTGTTCTGTCAATAATTATGCTCAAGATTGGGCCACGAGCCAGGGAAGCTGTTATGCAAAAGGAGAAAAAATCATCGATGCGGGAATGCCGTTTCCCTTTTTCCAAGTAGGCGTTCATGGGGCGTTCGATTACGGCTTTTCCGATGCAATCTCCGGCGGCGGCGGCATTGGTTTCAAACACTACTATTGGTGGGGAGAGAATTACGTGACTTTTGTGGGGAGGGCTGCGTTTCATCCGTTTAATTTAAAAGTTTTAAGCGACAAAATTCGGGTAAGGGACATTTTCGATGTATATGCAGGGCCAACGTTCTATTTCGGGCCAGGCTTGGGAAATGACCCTGAATGGGGAATTCGCGAATTCATCGGCGCGCGCTGGTTTTTCGCGCCTAAAATGGCCCTGGTTCTGGAAGATTGTCCCGGGTTCGGGTATCTTGACGTTGGAGTATCTTTCAAATTGTAACGAGGGTCAGAGGCCTTTCAAAAGCCTGTAATTTTTAAAACCGCCTATTTGTTTTCCGTGCAAAAATGTATTCTCAAGAAAACTCAATACCCGATACTTCAACCGATCATGGTTATATCGGGTATTGTCTTTTCCAGAATAGGTTAATAGGTTTTTCCAATCCATTTTTTGTATTCTGTCGTGAAGAACCGCAGGATGCGTTTCTGTAAATGTCCAACGTTTGTTCAACGGCCCGTAATCGAAAAAATCGCCGGCTTTTTCATACAGTTTCTTTGCCTCTTCCGCCCCTCGATAGGTGGTCTCGATTTCAACATTGCGCTTATGCATAAGCACAGGGCTTCGCACATAGCCATAGTGATACATGAAGGCATTTGCATACGCGACATGAAGTTTCTCATTGTTACGCAAAAACGATTGCGCGTCTCCAAAGGACGCGATGCCGATATGATTGCGGATGATGCGGATTTCAAACGGATACCATGCATGGCCTGCCTGAAAATGGTCGTAATCTCCCCAGAAATGGCGATATCCGAACAAAAGGCCTTCGACCGATTTGTTGTTGTAAAGTATGTCGCATCGTTTGGCTATAGTGTCGAGATGTTTCTCATGCAAAACTTCATCAGCCTGAATGTAAAAACACCAATCCCCTTTACAGGCGCCCAGAGCAATGTTCGTTTGCTGACTGTAAATCCCGTTTTTAAGCGTTTCCCTGTCGGTCCAAACAGTATCGATAATCGTGATTTTAGGGGAATTGATCCTCTCGACAAGCTCATGCGTCCTATCTCCGTCGTCGCCTTTACCAATAGCAATAATGAATTCGTCGCAAATCGGCAGTATGGATTTGATCGATTCGGCAATGGGATATCCGAGCTTGTCGGTATTTCTGGCAAATGAAAACCCGCTGATTCTCATACGTGCTTTGCCCTGGTTGTTATGACGGCACGGATTTTAACCATGAACAGCAGAATACACTTCCATTGTTTTTTCGGTGATGAGATTGACGGAAAAAATGTCTCTGGCGCGGGAGGCGCATTGTGCGGCTTCCCGCAGGGCCGGCTCAAAGTGGTCTATCATATGCAAAAGGGAGGTGCTGAATCCGTCGTAGTCCCCTCGTCGTGCCAGGTGCCAGCGTTCGGGAAACAAATCCCGTGTTCCTTCGGCGTCCACCGCAACCGTCGGAATGCCGCGTATTACCGCGTCAAGCAGCGCCGAACCCAGACCTTCCTGCGTCGAGGTCGAGATATACGCGTCAAAAGCGCTGTAAAACTGGACTGCATTGTCAAGAGGCCCGGTGAGTATGAGGCTTTCGGGGATTGTTTGCCTTTTCTTTTTGTTCTCGGTATAAGGCCCGATACACACGAGTTTCGCATTGTCTTTTTCAGCCTCTAGCCTGCTTGCGCAATAGTAAACAAGCGTGAAGTCTTTTTCGCGGGTAAAATGGGCAACCGTTCCCACGACAAAGGTGTCCGGTTGCAATCCGAGCCTTTTACGTGCCTCCGAACGGGAAAGCATAGTTGCGCCGAGATCGACGCCGTCGCCAACAATGAAAACGCGTGCCGGTGGAACAATCTCGGTGCATTTTTCGGCAACAGCTTCCGAAACCGCAATTATCGCCGCACACGAAGAAAGTTTTTTCCTTGATAAAGGCGTTGAGGCCATGGGAAACATGACGCGGCGCGTATACACGACCGGGATGCCGAGCAATGCGCCGGCAGCACTGCCATGAGTGAGGGAATGCGCGTCGTGGCAATGGATGATGGATGGCTTTTGTAATTTACAAATTCGAATAAAGTTGAATAATGCGGCAATGTCCCATTCGCCAAGCCATTGGATTGCAATTTTATCCTCCACTTTATGCGCGGCAAGTTCCCCGCCTTTGCGACATACGATGGAGCTTTTTATTCCCCGTGAACGCAATCCGTTGTGCAATAATAGGACTTGCCGTTCACCACCTCTCATAGATTTGCCGGTGGAAAAATGAAGTATGGATTTTTTATGGGCGATGTGCGACATATTCGTTTTCCCGGTAATGAGGATATGAAACAAAATATTTCGTAATAAATATAAATGAAAGATGAAAGGCAATAAATTCCTCGCGCCATAAAATCCTGTGACCCCAAGTATATTTAAAAAGCGACGGATATTTTGTTTCTTGTAAAGGTGTACCGTATGAGATTCGCAGCCTTATTGCCGACCCATGATTTGTGGGGTGGTGTCAAACGCTTCCTTGAATTGGGAAACCGGTTTATTCAAAACAGGCATTCCTTCACCCTCATTACCCCGCAGGGTCTCAGGCCGTTGTGGTTTCCGTTCCAGGGAGACGTCTGTACGGTTGAAGATGCAAGGACAATGCCGTTTGATGTGGTTTTCTGTACCGAAAACCATTTTGTCCGGGAATTGCTTTCTTGTAATTCGAAAATGCGGGTTTTTTATCATGTATTGAAAAGCGAAGACCTTCGCCCTGTTTTGCAGCATAAAAATATTACTGTTTTTGTAAATTCCAGAAATTTATTCGAATTCGATAAAAAAACCTATGGAATCAGTCCGTTTTTAGCCTCTGGCGGCGTAGACACAAAAAGATTTTTGCAGGAACCTCGGCGGCAATCTGATGAGGTCGTGATCCTGACATATGGACGTTTGTCAATGAAACGGAAGGGCACGCGTTTCATCGTCCGTGCCTGTGAACGTCTTTATAAAAAAGGGTTCAAGATCCGCTTGGTTCTTTTCGATACACCTCTTAACAAAAAAG
>Ga0182027_10005166_pt1 | contig 19940 bp, 8 predicted proteins | sample 712E1DmetaG_FD_121300 | JGI IMG/M metagenome (GOLD analysis project Ga0182027, IMG submission 121300) | Permafrost microbial communities from Stordalen Mire, Sweden - 712E1D metaG (Illumina Assembly) | ecosystem: Environmental > Terrestrial > Soil > Wetlands > Permafrost | place: Sweden...
ATTCCGATACTGTGAGTCTGATCTTGCAACGCGTTCGTCTGCTTCAATCAACATGGCTCAACTTCCAAACTATTTACTATCAAACCGGAAACGCCTGGCACTTTCCCAAGATGAAGTGGCTTTTCTCTTGGGAAGGCAAAGCGGGGCTAAAGTGTGCCGCTATGAGCGGTTCGCTCGTGCACCGAGCCTTGAAACGGCCCTGGCGTTTGAAGTGATTTTTCAAAGGTCGGCCAGTGAGCTCTTTGGCGGTCTCTATCAAAAAGTCGAACAAGAGGTTGTTGCGCGTGCCAAAGCACTTGCCGGGAGAGTTGATGGCCAAAAGCCCAATCGGCGGACTGCCCATAAGCGCCAAATTCTTACAAACATTGCCAATAACGTTCTCAATCAATAATGAACAAAATTCAACCCAAATATTTTCGCATCCTAGCCATCGCGCCATCAACCAGAGGCTTCGGTTTCGCCGTCCTTGAAGGGCAGGAAACGCTCGTCGATTGGGGTGTCAAAACAGTCAAAGGAGACAAAAACGCCCAGTCACTTGCAAAAGTGGAAAAGCTGATCGCTCATTACCAACCGGGGGTGTTGGCTTTTGAAGATGTTTCGGCCAAAAACTCCCGACGTTCACCGCGAATACGACAACTCTCCCGGCAAATCATTAAGACGGTCGCAAACAGCAAGGTCAGCGTGAAATTGTTCTCGCGTGACCAGGTGATGAAGACCTTTATTGCTGATGGTCGGGGGACAAAACACGCGCTGGCCGAAATCATTGCGAAAAGGTTTCCAGAAGAATTGGGCTCCCGCTTGCCGCCGAAACGCAAGCCGTGGATGAGCGAAGATTCCCGGATGAACATCTTTGATGCGGTGGCACTGTCTCTCTTGCCGCATCTTTGCCAAAGACGCCGGGGCGTAACAGTTATTTCAAAACAGCTTCGCTGAATTCGGCGAAGTTCGCGTCTTGAAGCGGCTTCCCGATCAATTGCTGGCTGCCAATCGGAGAGTGGGGGAGTTGGAAACAAAACTTTTACAATTGGCAGAACCCAAATCGTCGGACTAGATTTGATGGTTTGCCACAGCCTGTTGTTAACAAAACTCTACCATAACATTGCAGCTTAAGAAGGACGAATCAGGCAGATAAGCAAAGCGCACTGAAATGTAACAATTTATTTGTTGACGTAATTTTTATTGGAGAGTAAAAAAGTTTTGCTTTCAAATTGACGTGCCAGAAATTGGGGGCATGTAGGGGAACGGAATCAGATGAGGGTAAATAGGCAATGGGTTGTACGCAAACGGCTGATGCGTTTCTCAGGCTGGGGGAGGATGTCTGTCTTCCCAAGAGCCGTTATTTCCGCGTGTTTGTTTTCCGCACTTCAACTCCTAGCTTCACCAATACCATAAGAAAGAGGCGCTGCGATGAAAATGGATATACCAAAACTCGGGACTCTGTTACCGCTGTCCGTCGCGCTGGCCGTGCTGGCTTGGCCGCCCGCGCTACGGGCCCAGACCAAATTCAATGCCTTGACCCTGCCCGCCGCTGCCTTGGGCAACTATGATATTGGTGCAGCGGGCATCTACAACGATTTTCAGGTGCTCCAGCCGATCACGATTTCGCAATTGGGAATGTTCGACAGCAGCGGGGACGGCATCCAGGGGAACGCCATCATTACCATCCAGTTGTATCAACTGAGTGGTGGGGTATCGAGTTTGCTGCTGGAGACGATGACGTTTGACGCGGCCAATCCGGGCACGCTGACCGGCGGCTATCGTTACGAGCCGCTGGCCCGGCCGGTGACCTTGCTGCCAGGGACTTACACCATCGCCGCCAGTGGATTTGACCAGCAGAATCCCACCCTGAACACAGCCATTTCATCGGGCAATCCGCCGCTCCAGGCAACCTTCAACTCCGGCGGGGGACTGATTCAATTCCTGGGTTGCGGCCTTTACACCAATGGCAATGTTTTGCAGCGATCGCAAGCAGCCGGAGACAGTGTGATACCGAACCGTTTTGCCGCCGGGACGTTTACCTTTTCCACGGCCCCCTGGCCCCCGGCTTCCCATGCGGCAGATTACGCGGCGTTGACAGCGGGCGTCGCCGGTTTTCCGGTGGATCCCGGCCCGCGCAATCGCTATGGCAATCGAACCGTTCTAAATCATTATGGCAGTATTGCAGTGCTGGATGAACGTGCCTTTCCGGTGATCGTTGAGCCGAGCGGCACGCGGTTGGGGCTGGAGGCGGCCGGGACCTACAACGGTGATCCCCTGGGAGCAAGATGCGTCGCCTTCACACACGAACAATGGGGACACGCGCTTAATGATAATCGGGGAGTGCTGTTTGAGAACGCCATCCACTGGGCCAGCCGCAAAAGCAATAACGCTGACATTGTTCTGGGCATAACCGACACGGTGGACACAAATTATTTTATCGCGCGCGGCTATCAGGTGCGGCCACTCCGGCACAACGAAATGGAGCAGGATCCAAATTCGATGCCGGAGTGCGATGCGGTGGTGGCGGATATTATGTGGGGCGCGGCACCGGAATATATCCAGCGTCTTTCAGATTATGTCGCTTCGGGCGGCGGACTGGTGATAACCTTTGTGCCGTGGCGCTTTGTCCATCTCCAGCAAACCCTGCAACCGGCATTTTGGCGGGTCAACGCGCTGGTGCAGCCTTTTGGCCTGGTCTTCCGCCCCAGCCTGACTCAACCGACCGATTTTGGTTTCACCAATATTCAAGCCGCGCCTTATCCCGATTGGTTTGACGCTTTTCCGGCGGCGGCCCTGCTATGTCAGGACCGGCTGGGCCAAGTCCAATTGGACAGTCTGCAGCGGGCGATTGCCATGAACACGATTGCGTATGCCGTTGACGGCCGGCCCGATTTGTTGGCGGCATTGACGGCAGTGTATGCGGGTTCGACCAACGGTAACACCACACTCCCGGCTTTTTATCCCAGCATCTTTATGGATGTCGCAGTGCTGCCCGGCAACCAGACAACCAGCCGGCTCGGCCAATGGGAGGAGAAGCCTGGCGGCGATCTGGTGGCCTTGGGCGAACGCGGCTTGGTTGAATATGACTTCAATGTTCCGAAGGCGGACGTGTACCGGCTTCAGATTGCCGGCACCCAGAATCTTTCCCAATCGCCACAGACCAATTTCGACCTGGCGATTTCAGTGGACGGGGTGGCGCTGGGGCACTACAGCCTTGCGGCGGTATATGAAACCAACAGCTTGGTCGCATGTATGACACCTTACCTGGCCGCTGGAAACCACAAACTGCGGTTGCTGTGGGACAACCCGAATAGTTGCTCTCAATTGCGGTTGCAGGGCTTGCGCGTGCAGAAAGGCTTGGGATCAGACACCGGTATCGGCGGCATCGAGAACTGGGTGCAGGCTTTGGTTAATTACCAATCGGGCTTGGATCTGACAAACGACACTTTGGCTAGCTACACGTCACCGGCCTGCCTCGAAGGTCGGGACCCCTATCCTTCGCTCATGGAGGTTGACGTGATGGGCGCGGAGCAAAATGCGCCCCGGCTCAACCCCCATCCGGCGCCAAATGAACGTTGGTATGTTGACGTCCCGCTGGCCAACGCCGCGAACACCACCTTGCGCATCAGCTATCAGAACGGCGCCAAGTCCGAAGTGCGCAATCTGAATTGGTTGCCGGTGAATACGCTTGCGGGAGGGAACTATACCATTCGCAGAGGCGACAGCATGATGTTGATTGCGCGGCCTGACGGCAACATTCCGACCGGGGCGAAAATGCAGATTACCGTTGGCACAAACCAATTTAATGCCCGACCGGCGAACGAACATACCACCTGCTGTTTCTCAAATGCCGGTGTTTTCACAGTCTCCGGCACTTACACCCCGGCCAAAGGCCTGCCCCAGAGCGGGAATATTACCGTACAGGTGGTCGGATATGGCTTTACCAACAATCCGGTCTGCTGGGTGGGGATGGAACGGAACTGGGATTTGCCGGCGGTTCCCCCGGAGGCAAATCTGGAGGCGGATGATCGGCTGTTCTTCGAAACCATCGCTCCGCTACCTGGAAACGGGCAGCGAGCCAGCTTGATCATTGATCAGAGCGAACCGCGTTACCTCCTTTCCCGTCTGGGCACTAACGGGCCGGTGCTGGATTCGGCCAGGGTTGACGGCTTTCGGATGTTCGCCGCGCCGGACACCTACAACCGGGTGGTGGAAACCTATACCGATGGGAGCCGGTTGGTGGAAACAATGATGATTCTCAGCCCGGTGCTGTCGGCCCGGCCCGAACTCAAGGTGCAGCTCCGGGTCATCGTCGGAGGCGTCACGTTTGATGACGGTACCACTTACCGGGAATTGTCCACGGCGGATTTTGATGCGCTGGGCGAGTATCAATTCAAGTTCATCATGCCGGCGTCGGTCCGAACCGCCAATTGCCACAGCATTACCATTCTACAGGGCAGCGAACTGCTGGGGACCTATTGAAACGCATGAGGACGGCATTCAAGATCGTGGGTCTGGTGGGTCTTGCACTCGCACTCGGCAGCGCAACGTGGTTCCTGCGTAACCGGCCAGGAGCATCGTCCCCGATGTCCCCATCGGTCAAGAACGTCCCCAACATCGGCCTCACTTCGCCCGGACGGGTTTCCATGACCACGCACAACGCAGAAATTGGGAACGCGCATCCATCGCCAGCCGGTGAAACGGGTTTGATGCCGGACGACGCGGCGATGACGCCCTTGGTTCCGGGGCGCATCAGCCTCATTGTGAACGGCAATGGCGGCGCGGACTATGTAAAGCGTGTCAAAGCCGTCCACGCGATTGACACGGATCTGACTGGGGAGGAAACCAATGCGTTTTACCGCTACCTGCAAACGCCGGCCAAAAATTCGCCGGATGCGGAGGGTGAGAATTGGCTGCGCAATGAAATGCTGGATAAGCTGGTGCAACAAACCGTCGTAACCAACGATTTGTCGCAATTATTGGTCGCCCTTTACCGGGACACCGCCCAGGACGACGTGCTGCGTGACTACGCGCTGCAACATATGGCGCCGGTGTATGGCCGGGTTGACACCAATGAACAGGCCAGCCTCCAAGCGGCCTTGTGGCAGGCCGTCGGGGAAACGGACACGAGCATTGGCGGGACCGCCCTGCTGGCCCTGCTGAACGTGGCGCAAACCGATCCAGCGGTGGATCAGAACCAGCTGGCAAAGACGGCCTCCCAACTTGCCGGGGATGACAGTTGTGGTGAACTGACCCGTATTACGGCGGTCCAGGTTTGCGGCCGGCTGCGGGTGGATCAGGCGTTGCCAGTTGTCCAGCAGTTGGCGCAGGCGGCGCCGAGCGAGCCGCTCCAGATCGCGGCCCTGGCCGCTCTGGGCGATTTTGGGACGCCCGCAGCCGTCAACATCTTGGAACGCTTGGCTGCGTCCCCGGACCCGCGACTGGCCCTGGCCGCCCAGTCGGGCCTGCGCCGGCTGGCTAGGGCGCAACCGGCACCGGCCATGTCTGCCGGCCCCTGAAAATAAGATGAAAATCATAATCAACGAGACAAGCCTATGAAACGATGGATAAAGATAAGTCTATGCTGGGCGGCTGGCGGTTTGATTTTTCTGGTTGCCTCCCCAACGGGTTTGGGCATCAACAACCCCCCATGCACGACGCCGGTTATCGAGGTGCAACCCGCGAGCACGGCCGTACTCTTGGGTTCCACGGCCAGCTTCACGGTCACCGCCACGAACGGATTGAACTATCGGTGGAGTAAATACGGCACCAACCTTGTTAACGACGGCAGAATTTCCGGCGTCACGACGACGAACCTGATCATCAGCAACGTCAATGCGAATGATGCGGGCAATTACGCGGTGTGGCTATTCAACACCTGCGGCCATATCAAAAGTTCCAATGCCGTGCTGACGGTGAACGCCCCGCCGGTGATTACCGCGCAGCCTCAGAGCCAGTCTGTAATCCGAGGAAGTAATGCAACGTTCAACGTGACCGCCAGCAGCACGTTGACCTTAAGTTATCAATGGATGGCAAATGGTTTGCCTATGAGCGACGGAAATCATGTGAATGGCTCGACCACGTCGGGTTTGACCCTGATAGGGGCCTTGGACTCGGATTCAACCTTCTACCAGGTGATCGTCAGCAACTCCGCCGGGAGCGTGGCCAGCAGTATTGCAACGCTGACGGTACTGGATCCTCCGGTCATCACCATACAGCCGGCCAGTCAGACCGTGAATGCCGGACAAAACGTAACTTTCAGCCCGGTGGCAGTCGGCGCCGGTCCGATGAGTTATCAGTGGTATTCCAATTCGGTGATGCTGGCCAATCAAACCAACGCCACATTGATGTTCAATCCTGCCCAGACAAACAACGCCGGCAATTATTTTGTGGTGGTTACCAATGTGGCGGGCGTTGCGACAAGTTCCAACGCGAGTTTGACGATCTCGTTGCCCCCGGTGAGCTGGTTGACAAACTATTTTGGAACCAACTGGCAGGCCAATACCAACGCAGTGGCCAGTGCCGATCCGGATGGAGACGGAATCAACAATTTGCAGGAGTATCTGAACGGCACGAGTCCAATAGACTATTACAATGGCGTTTTGCCCAACCTGGTGATCATCAGTGGAAACTACCAGAGTGGCTCGCCGACGAATGCTTTTCTGCCCCTGCCTTTGAAGATTCAAGTGACCAAGACTAACGAAGTGCCGTTGACGAATGCGCCGATCACCTTCAGTGTAACCAGCGGGCTCAACCAATTGGCGATCACCAATGGCGGGACTTTGTCCGCAAGCATATCCCTGCGGACCGACACCAGCGGTTACGCGACAAACTGGCTTTTCCTGCCCTTCAACGCCCCGGTTACCAACTATGTGAACGTGACGGCGCAGAGCGGGACGAACAGCGTTCAAATCACCTTCACGAATTTCGGAAATTCTGTGGCCCCACCGGTCATTACCCCCCACGGCGGCACCTTTGCCACGATGCAGAATGTAACCGTCAGTTGTGCCACTCCCGGGGCGGTCATGCGTTACACCTTGAATGGCTATGTTCCAACCGAAGCGGATCAAATCGTCACGAATGGGCAGGTCATCGTCATACTGGGATCGTCAACCCTGAGTGTGGACGCCTTTGAGGACAATGTGTTGTTGCCCAGTCCAGTCCAAACCGCCGTTTTCACCATCACCGGCGCCATAGCAGCCGGCAATTATCACACTCTGGCTCTGAAATACGATCAGAGCGTCTGGGCTGCGGGAACAAACAGCAACGGTCAATTGGGGGATGGAACAACTTCCAATCGCACAAATTTGGTCAGCGTCACAAACTTGATTGGCGCCATTGCCATAAGCGGCGGCGGCAGCAACAGCCTGGCGTTGATGACCAACGGCACGGTGCGGGCTTGGGGAGCCAATGGTTATGGGCAGTTGGGCGATGGAACCACGACACAGCGAACGACCAACGTGGTTGTGACCAACCTGACGTCGGTCGCTGCCATTGCCGCGGGTGGCGCCCATGGCCTGGCGTTGTCCAATGGCCTGGTGCGGGCTTGGGGCACAAATGCTTACGGCCAACTCGGCGATGGGACATTACTCCGAAGACTCACCAACATACTTGTGATCCAACTAAGCAACGTCACCGCGATCGCGGCGGGTGGCACCCATAGCCTGGCCTTGTTGTCCAACGGGACGGTGCGGGCTTGGGGCACGAATGCTTACGGCCAGCTCGGCGACGGGACAACCATCCAGCGAGAGACCAATGTGGTTGTGACCAACCTGACATCGGTCATGGCAATTGCTGCGGGCGGTGCCCATAGCCTGGCCTTGTTGTCCAACGGGACGGTGCGGGCGTGGGGCACGAATGCTTACGGCCAGCTCGGCGATGGGACATTACTCCGGAGATTGACCAATGTGCCTGTCATCGGACTGACCAACATAACAGCAATCGCCGCGGGTGATTCACATAGCCTGGCTTTGTCCAATGGCGCTGTATGGGCTTGGGGATACAATTATTTCGGCCAATTGGGAAATGGAACGACCCTGAATAGTTCAAACGCGGTGTCGGTGAAGGGTTTAAGCAACGTAGTTGCGATTGCTGCTGGAAAAGCGCATAGCGTCGCGTTGAAATCGGATGGCACAGTGTGGATATGGGGCCTTACCAATTACGGACTGCCCGGCGGTTCCAATTCCACGCCGGTTTTGGTGCAACCGACAAATCATTTGATTTATTGGGCGGCCCCTTCAATCGTTAACCCGCCGACAAATCAAGCGGTCAATTTTGGCCAGAACGCGAGTTTCAGTGTTCTTGCCGCGGGCACCCAGCCATTGAGCTACCAGTGGTATTCAAACAGCCTGGCTGTCGCCAGCGCAACAAACGCATGGCTGGCCTTGAACAATGTTACGACAAATGCGTCGGGCTCTTTTTCGGTGGTAATAACCAATTTCCTCGGGTCCGTAACCAGTGCCGTTGCCACGCTCACGGTAATCTTGCCATCGTCCGTTACCTTCATCAGCCAGCCAACAAATTTGACAGTAGCGGCGGGTTCTACGGCAACCTTCAGTGTTGTTGCCATTGATGCCAACCAACCGCTGTATTATCAGTGGTGTAGCAATGCAGTAATGGGCGGGATTCCCAATGCAACCAATTCAACACTGGTGCTCTCCAATGTTCAAACTAATCAGGCCAGCACGTCTTATTTTGTGGATGTGTGGTCCTCAACTTCTGACGGTGCCGACAGCGCACACGCCACCCTGACGGTGATCGCTCTGCCTTTCATCAACGCGCAGCCAGCGAATCAGACCGTCCCGTTGGGGAATGCGGCGATATTCAATGTCAGCGCCAGTGGCGCAGCCCCTTTGAGCTACCAATGGTTTTTCGGCTCAATGCCGATTAATGGCGCAACCAACACGACTCTGTTGCTCAACAACATCCAGCCTTCCAACTTGGGCGCCTATTGTGTGGTGGTGGCCAGTACAAACACAATCGGATCAATAACCAGTTCCGTGGTGACTTTGGCCACAAATCTGCCGGTGACGGTGGCGCCGCCCGCCGGCTTGGTAAACTGGTGGCCGGCGGAGGGCAACACCTTCGATGTTATCAGTGGAATGAACGGCACATTGTATGGCAACGGGGTTTCTTACGCGGCCGGCATGGTCGGACAGGCCTTTCACTTCAACGGCTCGTATGGCTTGGTGTCCTTTGGCAGCACCGCTGGAAACTTCGGGACGAATGATTTTACCATTGAATTCTGGCTCCGAACCACGGCCGGGCCTTTCGGCGAATATCCGGTGCTTGAAAAACTGCCGGTCTGCGGCTCGACCAATAAATTCACCATCCGGTTGGAAGGCCAGGGTTTCGGCAATCCCGAACCGGGCACGCTGGTGGCCGACCTTGGCCAATCCACCAATTCGCGCGTCAGCATCCAATCCACCCGGATTGTCAACGACGGCCTGTTCCATCACGTGGCCCTGGTGCGACAAGCGACCAATCTCCTGCTTTATATTGATGGAATATTCGAGGTTGGCGGCTCGACAACGAACGTCGTCAACCTCAACAATCTGGCAAACCTGATGGCCGCTTCAGGTCCGTGCATCGGGGCGGACAACAATTATTCCTGGTATTTCGCGGGGGATTTGGATGAGATTTCAATCTACAATCGCGGGCTTCTGCCTTCTGAAATTCAGGCGATTTATGGCGCGGCCGGTGCCGGTAAAAGTGCCACAGCGCCCTACCTCATCACGCAACCAGCCAGCCAGCAGGTTTATATTGGCAGCAACGTGACCTTCAGTGTCACCGCTGGCGGTAACGTGCCACTCAGTTATCAGTGGTATGGATTTAATTCCGGCCTGCTGGCCGGCCAAACCAATGTCACCTTGTCGCTTAACAATCTACAAACCAATCAGACGGACAATTATTTTGTGGTTGTGGCCAACAACGCCGGTTCCACGGCGAGCACCCCCGCCACCTTGACAGTGCTCCCGGCAAATTACGACACCAATAGCCTGCCCATCGCCTGGGAAATGCAGTATTTTGGTCAGACTAACGTGAATCCCAATGCCGACCCGGATGGAGACGGCTGGAGCAATTGGCAGGAGTATCTGGATGGCACAAATCCAACCAATGCCGACCAGCCTTTCATCATCATCGTCACTCAACCCCAGGCTAATTCAATCATTCCTTGAATCGTTTAATTGGCGTGTTTTAAACCTTGAAATTCCAAGAGGCATTTACATGAAACGAAAAGAACAGAGAACAAAAACGAAACCGGCAGGCTTGCTGCTCTTGCTGGTAGTGGCTTTCGGTTTGTTGAACCCAATGCAGGTTGGCGCGACCGGCGCCTGCTTGGCGGGGCGGGTCCATGGCTGGCAGGACATGGGGTGCAACCAAAATAATGCCGGAGAAGGAGGGGTCCCAAAAGCCAAATGCCCTAATTGTCCGCCTTGTTGCTACAACGGCATGCCACATTGGTGGGTGAGCGAACCGTATATTGATTTGTGCATGTCAGACACGCCGTTGAGTTACACCCTGTCGTCGGGGCAGGAAATGGCCTTCAAGTTTTATTATCGCCAGCGCACCGTTATGCCCGATTTCGATGAAATTCCAAGTTTGAATAGTTTTTTCCCTCGCAGTTTTCCCGGCATAGTGAACGGTTCCAACTGCGGAACTAATGCATCATGGAGAAACAATTGGACGATGGGTATTACGTTTTGGGATGCGGATTGGGAAAGTCAGTGGAGGTTTACCGGGACATTCTGGTTTCCACCTGTTTATTATGCAATTTTCAGTCAATATTATGAGGCGTTGGTATTCAGGCCCGAAGGTGGCATGAACTACTTCTACGACACTACCAACGGAACTTCCTTGCAAGACCCGCGGAGCCAGATGCGTTTGCAGCCCATATCCACTCCCCTCTTGGTAACAACCAGTCCTTCGGCAGATGCTAATGGAATTTATTGGGGCGATCCGAATGTGGGTTTCTCTTTGACTTATCCTGATGGCAGTCAGGACATCTTCAGCCTGACTGATTTTTCATTTTCGCCATTAGAACACACCTCTTGGGGTGGCTCCGGAACGAGTACCACCCACGCCTTTCTGACGCAACGTATAGACCCGCAAGGGCGAGTGACACGCCTTGGCTATGAGGCGAGTACCAACATAAATTCAGGGTTTAGTTATCGTCTGAAGGATGTGGTTGATCCGGACGGACGAACCAACACGTTTCGATATGCCTACGGATACCAAATAGCCGAGATTGACGATCCTTATGGGCGAAAGACAACGCTCGGTTACGGCACCCTTGCTACAAGCAATCTGTTGACCCGCATCACCGATGCAGCCGGAATTACCAACACCTTCCAATACCAGTCCGGCCAGCAGATTACCATTCCAATTTACTGTAGCGATGATCAAGGCGATATATGGCAATGTGGCAGTCAGGTGGTTGGTTACAGTTCCGCTGGCTGGATCACCAGCTTGACCACACCCTATGGGACCACAGCGTTCACGTATTACGAAGTGGACGATGGCGATGTGACGGATGGAGTCCAGCAACGCGCCATTTACATCAGCGAGCCGGAAGGCGCGCAGCAACTTTACTATTATTTGCATACAAATTCGGCCGTGTCGGCCACCAATATCTCACCGAACGTGCCGGGACAATCTTTCGACAACGGTTCGTCCGGAAGCAGCGGACATCAAGCTCTTTCATACCGGAACACCTATTATTGGGGACGGCGGCAGTTTGCCGCGCTGTCTTACTCCTTCACGAACGCCCTTTCCTACAGCTTGAGCATGGGCTTGGCTAATCTGACCGGAGCGGATTACAACAAAGCAAGATTGCGACACTGGTTGTTATTGGGTGCCGACGATCTGTCACTTACCGAATCCATGTCCAGTGAACGTGATCCATCGCCGGATGCGGCCGGCCTGACCCCCGGATTGCGGACCTGGTATAACTACGTCGGCCAACCTTCCGTTGACGTGTTGGGCAGCAACCCGCAGGTCAGTTGCATCGCCCGGTTATTGCCGGACGGGAGCAGCCAATACATCACCTACAATTATTACCCGGCAGGCCAGCCGGGTGCCGGTTTCGTTTCCGACAACGAGTCGAGCTATTCACGTGCTAACGGTACCGTTGGCGTTTTGACCAACTGGTTTGCCTACGCGGCGAACAGCGTTGATCTCATCAGTGTCAGCAACTCGGCCGGCCAGTCGTGGACTCTGGGTTACAACGGAAGTCATCAAATCACTTTTATTACCAACGCACTCAATCAGGTCACGGCGTTGGGTTGGAATCCCAATTTGAATAGCATTCAATGGCCCGGTGGCCAGAGCGTGAGTCTGGCTTACGGCGGTAATGACTACGGCAGGCTGCAAACGGTTTCATGGTCTCCCAGCGGACGGTCTTTCACCATCACCGCTTATACCAACGGATTGCCGCAGACGGTAACCGATGACCGCGGCGTGATCGTGGCCAACACTTGGGACGGTCTTAACCGCCTGACGAGCACCGTGTTTCCTGATGGCACGTCAGTCTCAAATATTTACAACCGGCTCGACCTCGGAACTGCGAAGGACCGCCTCGGCAACTGGACTCGCTACACCTACGACGGACTGCAACATTTGACGACCGTGACCAACGCCAACAACGGCGTAACAATTTACAGTTGGTGTGGCTGCGGCTCGCTCAGTGCAATCTATGACGCCCAGAACGGTCTGGCCAATCCAACCTATCTGAATTACGACAACCAGGGCAACCTGGTCAATGTTCTTTATCCCGACAACACCAGCCTGACGTATCAGTTCGATCTGGCCGGGCGGATGACCAATGCCTTTGACGGCGCTGGCCGCTCAGTGCAGTTGGGCTACAACAATCAGGGCCTGGCAACCAACATCAGCGGCGCATTCGGCACGTTGGAGTCCATCGTTTTCGATGCCCTGAACCGCCCCATCTCGGTCACCGACGCCAACGGTGTGACCGTTAACAACTCCTACGACACGATCAATGAATTGGTGAAACGGACGTGGCCCGATGGCATCAGCGAAGGGTTTGGCTATTCGGCCGCCGGGCTGATCGCCTATACCAACCGCGACCAGAAAATCACCCTGTATGGACGTGACACGGCCGGGCGTTTGACCGCCGTGACCAATGCCAATCATGAAGTCACACAGTTTGGCTATGATTCACTCAACAATATCACGAATCTGGTGGACGGGTTGCAACACACAACCACATGGCAATACAACGAATACGGCTGGCTGACCAACAAGGTGGACGCCCTGAACCGGAACATCGTGCGCTATGGCGTCAATCCCAATGGCTGGGTGACCAGCCGCCAGACGCCTGAGAAAGGCAATACCACCTACGGATATGACAATATCGGCAATCTCAAGACGATCTCCTATCCTGGGTCGTCCATCAGCTACGCCTACGACGCCTTGAACCGCCTGACCAACATGGTGGACGCGTTCGGCACAACCGCCTTCGGCTACACGCCCGCCGGACAATTACAAAGCGAGAACGGCCCGTGGGCGAATGATACGGTTACTTACACGTTGCAGCAAAGACTGCGGACGGCGATGAGCTTGAGCCAGCCCGGCGGTTCGTGGTCGCAAACCTACGGTTATGACTCGATGTGGCGCATGACCAACGTTATCTCACCAGCAGGCACTTTCGGTTACAGCTACAATTCTGCCGTCTCACCGTTGGTTTCAGGAATTTCGCTGACGAACGGGGCGAACATCGTCAACAGTTACGACGGTCTGGCGCGGCTGACTTCAACCAAACTTTTGAATTCTGGCTCCTCGATTCTGGATTCTTACACCTACGGTTATGATCCGCTCGGCCTGCGCACCAACGTCACCCGCAATTTGGGATCGGCCATCTCGACCGCCACGGCTGGTTATGACGCCATCGGGCAATTGACAGGCTGGATGGCAAAGGAAACAAACACCGTACGATTGAACGAGCAACTGGGCTGGGCTTACGACGCGGCGCACAATTTGCATGGACGCACCAATGGCGCGCTGATACAAACTTTCACCGTGGACACGGCGAACCAACTGACAAATGTGGGGCGCACCGGCACATTTACCGTGGCTGGCGACACGCTGTCTGCGGCAACAAGAGTCACCGTCAACGGGCAGTCGGCGCAGGCGTATGCGGACAACACGTTTGCTAGCAGCGGCGGGATCTCGTTGAACAATGGCCAGAACACCTTTACCACCATAGCCCAGAACGCTGGGGGAACGCGGGTGACGAACACGGCCAGCTCCTATCTGCCATCTACAAACTCCTTGTTTTATGACGCCAACGGCAACCTGACCAACGACGGCCTGCGGAGTTTGAGCTACGACAACGAGAACCAGTTGACCAACGTGATGATACCGGGGCAGTGGCGGGCGACTTATGTCTATGACGGTCTGGGCCGGCGGAGAGTTGCGCGGGATTACACCTGGCAGTCCGGCAATTGGGTGCCGACCAACGAAGTGCATTACGTGTATGACAAAATGTTGCCGGTTCAGGAACGGGACATGAACAACAACCCGCTGGTGACTTACACACGGGGGATTGATTTGAGCGGCAGGTTGCAGCGCGCGGGCGGTATTGGCGGACTGCTTGCCCGGACGGACGGCAATGGCTCGACGTACTATCATGCGGATGGCGCGGGCAACATCACGGCATTGATGAATGGCAGCCAGAATATCGTGGCGCAATATCTTTACAACCCGTATGGCAAACTGGTTGGCGAATGGGGCGGCATGGCGGATGCCAACAAGTATCGGTTTTCGTCGAAGGAATGGGATCCGCTGTCGGGAATGTATTACTACGGTTTTCGGTTTTATGACCCGAATTTGCAAAGATGGCCAAATCATGACCCCATCGGAGAACCGGGGTTTGAAGTGATGCAACGCGATTCTCCGTATAGCACGCACCCCTTTATTCAAATTCCTGTGGAACTGACCGAAGGTCCAAACATTTACGAATTTGTCGGGAATGATCCGCTTCAAGGAATTGACCCGTTTGGGCTCGATTTGTGGCTTATTAAAGATTCCAGCGGTTTAATCAAACATCATTACGTCATCGGCAACAACCCAGATGGTTCATACTGGGAGTCTGACTTTGGTCCAGATATTGCCGGTCACTCGTTGCTCGACATGGTGCGCCGGTTAAATCATAAAGGCAAAACGGAATTCCATAAATGCAGCGCTTTTGATCCCAAAAAACTGGGAAACGATTTTTCGATGACAGACCATTTACCTTTAAGTTCTGACGTTGACGCAAAAGTGAGAGACGAAGCAGAGCGGCGGGCCAATGATCCGAACCAACCGCGATATGACGCTTTAGGAAACAGCTGCATAGATTACGCAAACGGTTTATATTATTACGGCGTTGGAGCGCAGATCCGTTCCAAGATGGGGAATTAAGGTTATGCTGAAATTGTTTTCAGGCCGAAGTTTTCTCAATCCAGCCTGGATAAAACCTGTGTGCCTGATTTTAATTATCGTCGGAGCGGTATTTTTTTTCGCTCACGAACAAGCAAAAAGTCTTTTTAGGTCTGATTGTAATAAGTTGCGTGCAATCGAGGACCGATGGACTGAAGCTGGACATCCTTCAGGCACTAATCTTGATATGTTTGTGGAAGAACACGACGACTTCATCGTCAATACTCAAGTGTTCTTGGTGGGAACCCAAAAGCTTCAAGCCCAATTCACCATCCGAAATCCGAGGATAAACTGGAAAGGTGGGCAACTTTTTGTCACTACGAACAAGGTTTTGATTTTGCACACCGAAACAGAAGATCGCATTGTTCATTGGACAACAATTTGGCCTTGCTTCGATTTCGTCAAGTTGGAAGCTGATTTGGTTCATCACAACAACGGTGCAGAAACTCCCACTGTGCCGTAACTTCCCCCTTCGCTGGCGCGTGTCGTCATGGCGGCTGCGAAAGCAAAGGCCAGCCGTCATGCCGTCACGCCCCAGCTTCGCCCCCAAGGCAAAGAGAGTCTGCCCGTGGCGTCGTTCGTCGCGCTGTCCGGGAGAGACGAGACGATTAAAGTGAGGTGTCTCTCCCGGCCATCGCGCCAAGCCGCCACCACCGGCAGAACAGGCAACGACCGTCCCGCTCTGCGGTGACTGCTAAAATTGGTTCGCTCCCGCTCAAAGGAAATTACGAATGCGCGCGCAAGTGACGACGTGCTGCGTGGTGTCGGCCAGGGTCGCGCCGTCACGTGTTACGAACTTTTTTGGCATCGTAAAAATTGCCGAACTGGCGTCGTAAGGTTTTGGCCGTTTGACCGCACTGCCGTCGTAATTCGTAGCCGAATAGCCGCGCTCTGATCGTAAGATTGTGACGCGGCTGGTTCATTTTCAGATTTTTAGGCGACCGGAGGATTTTTCACCTTCGCGCCGAGCCACCACCACCGGCATTAACTGCCCGGCGCAGTTTGAGTGGTAATCGAATTGGTGGTTTCTTTGGGCAGGATGTCCGAGACTTTCACGTGCAGGATTTTCTTGTCCCGCGTAATAATCGTTCGGTCCTCTCCGGCTTCCGCAGCGATTCGGCCCAACAATACCCGCCCGTCCGCCAGCCGGATGATGTCGGGTTGGCGGTTGAAATAGGGATTATCCACAGGCGTCCAGGCGATGGGAACAAATTTTTTGCCGCCACAAACCGGGCAGGTCACACGGCCCGTTCCCTGGCAGACCTCACATTTCACTTTGCCGGTGCCGCCGCAAATCTTGCATTTGCCGCCGAGCGTGGGCCTGCCTTCCTGCACCACGACGACCTCTCCGAGGTGATGTTCGCTGACACCGAACGTGTAGCTCCCGTCAGCCGAATTAAAATACTGCCACCAGAGATTAGAAGGTTTTCCGTCAATGTCGGTATGGGTCCAAACTCCCTTGGAAAGTTTGAGACACGGTCCCGGACAATCCACCCAGCCGTCCTTGCAACCAGGTGCGAAACAGACCACCGTGCCTTCGCCCTTGCAGGCGAAACATACTTTCTGACCCGGGCCCGGAACGGCCGTTTCTGCCGGTGCCGGCGCGGACAGCTCGACGTTGGTGGCAGTCACGACCTTTTTGGGGGAGGTCGTTATCGGCTTTCCGCAACCGACGAACAGCAGTAGGAAACATGCCAGCACCGAGAAAAAGCCAAAACATTTCTGGATTTGGGTGACACCCATCATGTGTCGAGAATTATGGCCAGCGTATGGGGCATGTAAAGCTGAATGGCATCGTGCGACCCTATCAAAAGGCGTGACTCAATCGGGTTTGTCCCCTAAAAAGTCCTAAAATTGTGACAGATTTCGCAACAGTTCCACCGCCGGTTGAAAATCTGGTTGAATCTTTAGCGCTCGGTTTACCGCGGCTTTCGCTTCATCGTTCCGACTGTTGCGTGCCAGAATCGTTGCCCGCACATAAGGAACATGTGGGTCATCTGGAACAGCCTTTTCCGCACGGTCCAGCGTCTTTAACGCTTCCCCGGTCTGCCCCAGTTGGTCTTGCACTTGTGCTTGGGCGCACAGGAACGGTGGTGAAAGCGGATCCCATGCCGTTGCCTTTTGAAGATGCGCCAATGCCTCAGCCGGTTGTTGACGCGCCAAAAGCAACATGGCTTCCTCGAATTGGCCGGTCGGTTGATCGGCGTCCAGGTCGAGCATCCGTTGCAATTCGCGGCCTGCCTGGCTCTGCATGTCCACCGTTGCCCGCAGCACCCATGCCGCCGCCGCCCGCGTGTTTCGTACCGGGTCATTCAACATCGGTTTCAAGGCGGACCGGACTTCAGCTTTTTCAACCACTGGATCCAATGACCGTACCGCTCTTTCCCGGACCAGCGGATGCCCGTTTTTCAACTGTGCCAGCAATGCCGTTTGCACCGCCGGCTCATTCGCCCATTGTTCCAGGAAGGCTGCCGCCACCGCCCGCCAATACGGGCTTTGGTTGGTGTCCGCCAGCAGGCCAGTGAGCTTGTCCTTTGCGCTGATATCTCCATTTTCAGCCGCCGCAATCCACCTTGCCCGTTCCCGGGTGGGACGGTTCATCTTCGCCCCGTACCATTCGTCAGTGTACTTCAACGCCCAATCCGTGCTTTGATCCGCATGGCAACGATTGCACGCGTTCGGAATGTCCAGTTCTTTCGTCAGCAGCGGATCGGGAATGGTAAGGCCGTGATCGTGGCGCGGATGCCGCTGCATATAAACCGTCACCGGCATGTGACAGCCAACACACTCGCCGCCTTTGTTATTGAGCTTGTGGTGTCCGTGTTCAGCCGGGTTGATGACCGGCGCTTTGAGATTTCCTCCGCTGTGACAGCGAAGGCAAAGGTCGTTCCCATAAAGCTGTGGTTTCCGGACATCCCGCGTATGACAATCCAGACAGGTCACCCCGGCTTGATACATCTTGCTGCCCAGAAATGACGCGAACTCGTAATCCTCATCATGCACCTGACCGTCGGGATACCATCGCCGTGCGTGGTCGAGGATTTCGAGCGAGTAGTGGTCGAAGAACGCATCGCCGGGCTTGAAATCCCCGGTCAGGTCGGTATTGCGCGAATGGCAGGAACCGCACATATCCAGAATCTGGGCTGGGCCAAGTGAACCAACGGTGAGATCTCGCTGCTTTGAATGGGGATGTTTCTGTTGCCAGTCATTGTGGGCTTTGAGCGGGCCGTGGCAGGCTTCACAACCGACGCCACTTTCGGCCATCGTGGTATGGTAGCTGTCGGTGGCCGCATCGTAATTCTTTTTCAGCCAGGTGTTGTGACATTCAGCGCACCGCGAGTTCCAGTTCATGCCGCGCCCGGTCCAATGTCCCCACTCGCCCGGCCGGCGGTCTTCGTCGCCATAAACGTCGAACCACTGGTTGGATTTGGGGGCGTAGGACACTTCCTGCACCTGCCAGCGTCCACCCGGTGCGGGCGTGAGAAATTGCCGGATGGGGTCCTGCCCGATGACGCGCTCCACCTGATACTGCTCGGCGTTGGTCCCAAAACCAAGGGTGACAATCTGATATTTGCTGTCCTTGGCGCGGACGGTGGTGGTTTGGGAGCCATGCTTGAAACTCCGGGAAGGATCAAAAGCGGGACGATCCATTTCCGGTCGCAGCGACCGTTCGGCCAAACCGTGGGATGATTGGGCCCAGTGATCATATTCCACCGGGTGGCACTCTTTACAGCTTGCCGAACCGGCATACCCCGCGAAGGTTTTGGTTTCAGCCTTCGGGGACGGTTGTTGTTGCAAAAGGGGTTCCGCGCCGCCGACATTCAACACAACAACGAGATGAAACAAAACCAAACTCAGGCATGGAAACCGTCGGAATTGGGGTTGTACGAAGCGCACACAGAATGATGAAATGCCCGGATTCAAAAGTCAAAGCAGGCTTTGGGCGAAACATCGGGAGTTCCACCTGACTCTTCGGCCTCTTCCCGGCGAGAAGCCAACGGGAATGTTGCGCCGTCTGGCCGCAATGCTGGGAAGCGCCCTACCGCTCACGGAAAGGAAACTTTTCGCGCTGGTGTGCCGCTGAACAACATCCCCGTATCACCTGTTAGGTTTCTGGAAATCAACTCCGGAATCGAACGACAACAAGTCACTCAACATCTGCCATTGTTTCTCATCGGGCTTGCAGGTGCCGCTTTCCCAAGCCAAAACAAGCTTCGTTTCAATCCCCATTTTACCAGCCACTTGGAAGGGATGAAGCCCCTTTTCATAGCGCTTGGTCTGGATATAATCGCCAAGGGTCCGTATGACCGTCGGTATCTGCTTTCGGCGGTTGCGATTCAATGGAATATGGGCGCGGGATACGCGAATTTGCCGTTGTGCAAAAGCCAACAGGGCTATTCTCCCCAATGAGAAGGAGAAACGTGCGCCGCGTCTTTGGAATTTTGAACGGCGGGATTGGCCGGACGGTTGCCGGAATAACCGGGATGCGCAAAAGCGGTTCCTTCTCCTGGGGGAGAAGG
>Ga0182027_10005167_pt1 | contig 19937 bp, 13 predicted proteins | sample 712E1DmetaG_FD_121300 | JGI IMG/M metagenome (GOLD analysis project Ga0182027, IMG submission 121300) | Permafrost microbial communities from Stordalen Mire, Sweden - 712E1D metaG (Illumina Assembly) | ecosystem: Environmental > Terrestrial > Soil > Wetlands > Permafrost | place: Sweden...
GACGATCAGGCATCGCCGCGGCGGACGAGCCAGCTTCGCCGCCAGGTCACGATACAGGCCTGCGTATGCCGTCAGGAACTTACGCGGCGCGCCTGGGACTGGAGAGAGCCAGTCAAGGTGTTCAGATGGACTCCGTTCGATCGGCACCGACAGGATCTGGAACGGTCCGGGGATCGCGTCGTACAGCTCTCGTGTTGCCGCGATCGCCGCGTCCCGTTCGTCCGACCGCAATAGGTCGAGGTTGACCGGCGGGATCTCGAACGCCCGAAGGAAGTCCTTCCGCTCTGCCTGGTGCTCGGGGGCTCGACGCTTGATGAGCATGGCCAGTAGCGTGCGCGACTGCCCCCTCTCAGTCAAGGGTGTTTGCGTACCATCTTGCGTACCAAATCAAGGCGCGCAAGAGCTCTCGTTGTGTGTTTGTTGTTGTGGTGTGGAAACGGGCTCGGCTGGTCCTGTGTGTGATCTTGGGGTTGTTCTGGCCGCTCTCCTTAGCGGACCCAATCGTTTTCGCGCCATTCCCAACCCGGCCCCCACGTGCCGCCCCGGCCGCCCGGCGTCTACAGGTTTACCCGCCTGATCCCCATGGTCGCTGCTATCGACGCGGTCCAGGGCAAACCTGGGCTCGAGTTCGAAGCAGGACTTTACCGGCGGCTTGCCAACTGTCTCAGTACCGTCTACGCTAGCGCATATGACGGAGCCGACGAGGACAACCCTGACACTGACGGAGGCCGCCCATGGTCTGGGCGTGCAGCCGGCGACCCTTCGTGCACAGATCGCCCGCGGTCGGCTGGCTGCGGAGCGCCGCGGCCGCGACTGGCACATCACGCCGGCGGAGTACGACCGCTACAAATCACAGGTCCAACTGAGTCGTCCTTCGCGATCGAGCGCACTGGACGAAACAGTCCGCGCCATCGGCGAAGCGTTTGAGCGAACCGCAGAGTGGCCGCAGACCCGAAGTCTGCAGCGTGAGCTTGTGCTGCGCGGCTTCGGAGTAGACCTTGTTGAGGTTGGCGGGAGACTGGACCCCTCCCTCGGGCGGATCGACCGAGCGGGCGCTGCGGTCTTGAACATTCGCGGCCTCATTCGCGCAAGAGCGAGCGAGAGCGTGGCGGACTTCGAACTCGCCATGCGCCTGGCGATTGCGCGGTATCACGACGCGTCCATCAACGAACCCAAGATTGGCAGTGCTGACTTCAGGGCCGAGGGCCTCAGTGTCCTCAGGGTACGCCGGCTGCTGGAGACCTTGCGGACCAACCCGTTGGTGACTGGCAGCGGAGGCGGGACCGACGAAGAGTGGGCTTATGGTGTTTCGGACGACGTCCACCTGCTTGGCCGAGTTAGGACCGCCGAGGGCTACCTAGCTGTTCTGGACCATCTGACATCGCCACACGGGATCCTCGACCCAGGCCCGCGGTCGACCGATTGGCCGGAGGTAGAGGCTCGACTAAGGGAACTCGGGCCTCTGCTCGAACGAGCCGAGACACTCGACGATATGCAGGACATTGGCCGACGGTGTCGCGAGATAGTCAGCGATCTGGCTGACGTCGCCTTGGCCGCGGCCGTCCCACCGATTTCGGCCGCCCCGTTCGGCTCGGACCGTAAGGCGAAGCTCGCCGCATTCCTGGCTCAGACAGCTGCCGGGCCATCTGGGGAAGAACTGCGACGGCTGGTGACCGCCACGTTCAACCTCGCCAACACGGTGACCCATTCCACGCGCGGCTCACGCTCAGATGCGGTCGCTGGGGCCCAGGCGACCGTGCTGCTGGTCCGTACCCTGCGGGAATTGGCGCACGAACAGGGGCGGCGGTGATGGACAAGTCAACAGACGACTTCTTCTTCAGCGAGCGTGACGGCGGCGGGAGGCCTCAGATCGGAGACGTGATCGACGACGTCGTTTGGGGAGGTATCGTCGCATTGATTCTCCGACGGGTGGCTGACGGATCATTCGCGATGGATTTTCCAACCCCCTGCGAGGATGCAGGCCGCGGCGTCACTGCGACATCGGAGGAGCAGTTCTGGCCCGCGTTTCGAGCTTCGGTGCCAGACGTGCCGTGGCCTGTCCGCCCGCACAACGTACCGGACGTCGCTACTGCGATGGACGCGCTTGAGTTCGCCGCGCGGCACGTAGCGAGAGCATCGGAGGGCACCCATCATGGGGGTCTCCACCATGTTCACCTCCTGTTTGACCAGAAGGCTGGAGTCGCCGACCTACGGAGGGATGCAAATGAGATATTGCGGCGCTCGGGCTTGGCTTTTGCGATGGACCCTACTGGACACGTCGAGAGGCTTACGCCACCGGTCGTCCATGAACGCATCGAGCGCCCACTTCCGACTACCGGGCGGCGGTCGCTTGACCTCCGGCTCGTCCGCGCGATCGAAAAGTACAAGTCGCCGGATCACATCGAGCGCGAGGAAGCGCTCGAGAAGTTGTGGGATGCCTGGGACGAGCTCAAGACGCTCCGATCCGGAAAGCCTCATGGCATCGAGACGCTGATTGCCGAAGTCGCACAACACCCACGCTATAGACGAGAACTCAACGACGATGGTCTCGCGACGACTGCCATCGGCAACCAGTTCCAGATCCGGCATACCGAGACGGACAAGATCCCAATTGAAGGCAGCTCGCAAGTCGACTACTTCTTCGGGCGGTTATTCAACCTCATTTGGCTTTTCATTTCTTCTATCGAGGCTGCCCCGCCGCCCCCGGACGATGAATAGAGACTGGGTCTGGCAGCACGGACTGGGCTCTCGTGGCACACGGAGCGGTTGCAGCGCGAACCAGCCCCAACCGACCCGCTAGAACGTCGCATACTTCCTGGATGGCTACCCCGCCCTCTTCTCAGAGCAAGGTCGACTCGGCTAGGAAGACCGAGCCTTTCCGGGTCCGCGCCCGTCTGATTGCTGAGATCGGAGATGAGCTCATCTCTGCCGACGAAATAGCCTTGTACGAGCTTGTCAAGAACGCTTACGACGCAGGCTCGCCTTGGGTCCGCGTGGACATCACGACGCCAGCAGCTCCAGCCGAGGTGCTATCGACGCTCGCCGCCCTAGAACGAGTCTGGACCCTCGACGTTCTCGAGGTCTCGCCTCTTGGTGCCCTGCTTCGAGTCGAGGCCATTCGTGAGCAAGCCGCGGCACACATCAGCTCAAGAGACGGCGAAGGCCTCGCAGCTTTGCTTGGGCAGGCCATCAAGGACGGGAGCCGGATCGTCATCGAAGATCGCGGCTCAGGGATGGATCGAGCCACGCTCGAAGAAGGCTTCCTTTCGCTGGCTACGCCCCTGCGCCTGCTGCAGGCTGGGGTGGGACCAGGAGGCCGCCCCGTCCTAGGTTCGAAGGGGCTCGGACGGTTCTCGGCAAAACGATTAGGACGCAAACTGCGTGTCGAAACAGCGCCAGCGGAAAGCCCTCTCGTGCACGTGCTCGAGATCGATTGGACGAAGTACGACGCCGACAGCAATGCCTTCTTGGAAGACCTCAGCAACGAGATCTGGTCGGAACCGAACACGCGGAAGATGTCGGGGACGCGCCTGGTCATTACGGAACTGAATGACGCATGGACACGAGAGAAACTTCAGGGTCTAGCCAACACACGCATCGCACAGCTCATGAACCCCTTTTTCTCCAAAGACTTCAGCATTCACGTCCGACTTAACAATGACCCGGTTGACCTGGCTAAGCTCCAGCGCTCGGTCCTGACGAACGCCCGGCTGCATGTTAAGGGTCGTATCGATCCGGACAAGAACCCATCCCTGGACTTGCAGGTTTCATTCAACGGAGAGAAGCGGCCCTTGGCGCTGCCCCCAGGAGATTGGCAGCTTCCAACCCAAGCCGAACTGAAAGCGGTCGGTCCTTTCGAGTTCGAGCTCTGGGAGTTCGACCGACGAAGTCGAGCACTTGGAATGGTCGGCAGGAAGACAGTTATTGCCGCATTTGTCGACACATGGGCTGGCGGCGGACCGATGCTCTTCCGCGACGGATTCAGAGTCTTTCCGTACGGCCAGCCCCCCGACGACTGGCTTCAGCTGGAGAAAGCCTTCTTCGCAGGTCAAAGCGGATCTCGACTCCGAACCGCAGCCGTAGTCGGTTACGTAGCCATCACTTCGACCAAGAATCCTCAGTTGGCGGATCTGTCGAACAGAGAAGGACTTCGGATGACTCCGGCCGGAGCGGCCTTCGTTGGGGTGATGCGACAGGTCGTAACGATCGTCAACCAGGAATACCGACTCATAAAGCCGTCACCCAAGAACGACGAGCCAGCCCGCCTAAGCTATTTCCGCCGATCAATGGAAGAGTCGATCAGCGCGGCGGTCGACCAAATCGCGGAGGCGCGTGAGGCCGTGCAAGCAGACCCCGGAGCTAGCACAGTTCTCGCGCTACTTGCCGACTCCGTCGACGCCATCAATACGACTACGCGCGCGTACTTGGCGCTCGGTGACAAATTGGGCGGTTCCGTTTCGTCGTCCTCCTATCAATCAGTGTTGGAGCTGGCCGGCCTTGGGATGACCTCCGAGCATATCGCCCATGAGTTGGGGTCCTTGATCGACCGGAGCTTGGGACTTCTGGATCAGATCGCGTCAAGCGACATTTCGACCTCCCTGAGGCTGCGGCTGGGGCAGCTAAGGTCGAATCTCGATTCCATCGAAGGCGTGATCGCGTACCTAACCCCGCTAACTCAGGCAACGCACCGCCGTAAGGTCGAGGTCAATGTGGCTGACGACCTCCGTACGGCAGCTAAGTACTATCCGGCACTCGGCAATGCTATCGACTTCCAGCTCCATGTAGTGTCGCCGCTAATCGCCCGGATGAGCCGCGGCGTGCTGTTGCAGGTATTCGACAATCTGATCACTAACTCACTGTTCTGGCTTCGCGAACGTGGCCCGAAACTTCCCGCCATTCGTATCGAGGTAAACGGCTCCGATCAGAGTATTGCCGTTTCCGACAATGGACCTGGGATCGATCCACGTGTTGGCGACCTCGTGTTTGAGCCATTTATGAGTACACGACGTAACGGGCGCGGACTGGGCTTGTTCATCGCACGCGAGTTGCTCGAACTTGAGGGTGCTTCGCTGCAGTTGGGTCCACCCGACCAAGACGGGCGCCTCCGGACCTTCATCATCGGTTTGGGCGGTCCGTCACAGCGAGAAAGCCGGGGGTAGGAGACATCGACGCCGCCGAACGCCTTCGGGCCCTTGGGATCACCCGCGTCGCTTTGTTTGACGACGAGCAGCCGGACTCAACAGCGCTCGTCGCCATTGGCGATGACGAATGGAGCAGCCTCGTGCTCCTCCTCGACGCTGTTGCGGAACCAGCGCTGGATCCAGTCAAGTCACGAGACCTTCGAGATTGCGGACCAGGCGATCGCGAGTCGCGTCTGAAAGAACTGCAGACCGATTATCCGGAGCAAATCGCTGAGTTTCGACGTACCAAGTGGGCTGTCTCCGACGCCGGGGCCTGGGTGAAGTGGCTAGGAGAGACCGGCGCGACCGTCGATGTGTACGACAGCTGGCCTAACTTCACCAGCAAGGCGCGAGATTCGGGCAATCCAACGGAGGTCGTCCTAGGCACTTACGGTCTGGTGCTGCTTGACTACAAGTTCGGCGCTCCGGATGGCGGCGAGAAGTCCAAGGAGATCGCCCGCCAGATTGCGATTAGTTCTCGGGTCCTCGCGAAGTCCGCGGCGCAAGTGCCGATACTGGCGCGGTTCTCCGCCGAGCGGGTCGAGCGCACAGAAGAAGAGGTCCTCCGGTTTCTTGAGGATGTGGCATTCCCTCGGAGCGCCTATGCGGTAGTTCCCAAGGCCTCGATCCGAGAGGCCGAGTGGCAAGAGCCATTCTTGCGCGAGATCGAGAAGGCGTCAGTTGGCAGGCGGCTCTTTGAGCTGACCGTTGCCACTCAAGATGCTTTGCTCGAAGCGATAACGAAGGAGACCTCCAGGCTCCTGTTTCAGCTGGATGCCCCAAGTGTTCGGCTCCTAAACGAACGGGCCCTGGAACCAGAGGGCGTAGCCGAAGTCGAGCACTGGATGGAAACCATCATCGGCCTGGTGTCTGCCTGCCTCCGCGAGAATTCGACGGTCGCACAGGCGACAGGCGCGATGCTTGAGTTGATGGCCAGTGCAACCAGACCCGGATTAACTCTCGACACGCCGGCCTTGGCGAAGATTGAGAACCGGCTCAGATTCGACTACGCAGTGAATCGACTGCTCCGCCCGATCGATTTCGGCGATGTTTTCGTCTTCGATTCTGCACCCAACAAGGTTGCCCTTCTCGTGAGCCAAGCGTGCGACATGTCGGTCCGGTCCAATGGCAAGAAGTCGGACGGATCTAGCGAACCCGGCGTACCGGAACGCCATCGAGTCGTTCTCGTGCTGGGCAACATCGTCGAGACCGGCATACCTCTTAAGGCCGACGATGGCTGGACAACTCACTTTTCCCTTGACCTAAGTGGCTCGGCAACGGCCGCAATCGAGTGGAAATGGGACACCACGGTCATGCTTCCTCGATCGGTACTGGATCTCGTCACTCTCCGAGAAGACGGTCGTGCGGTGCTGCCCAAAGCCGTGGTCGCGGACCCTCGTTCCTGGACGCAGGCCTACCGTGCTTATCTCGTTGGCCTCGTTGCAGCAGCGAATGCCAGGGCAAGAAACCGCTCCGGCCACATCAAGAAGGTGCCCCTGCGCTTTATTGGAGATGATCCTCCGGGCAAGATGCCGGGACTCGGTTCGCTCGCCCAGTATCGCGCCGACGATAGAGGCAACACGGACGAGCCCGCCCTTGGATTGCGGCGCATAGCTCGACTTCGGGCCGCCGAGACACAGAAGATCAGCGACCACATGAGCTACGTTGCCAGTCGTGTGGCTTTGGCAACTTCGCTACGCCAAGAGCAGCGAGAGGTAACCATCACCCTCGTACCACTCAACAGCCACGCCCGTCCCGAGCTCAGCGGGACGACCATAAAGCTAAAGGGCGAGGACAAACCTTCAATCATCCAGGTCGCATCGTCGCGCTTCCGAGAACTGTGTGGCCTGCTACCCGGATTTGCTGAGCTGAACGCCGAGGCGGCCGCTGGCGGTGAAGCCTTCAACGTCATGGCAATTGACGAGGCTCCGGAGCTGAAGGCAAGGTATGCCCTTCAATCAAAGGGGAATGGCCGGTACGAGATCAAGGAGAAGACCCTAACGCCGGCCGCGATCAGAGTCCGCGCACCGCACGAGCGCACCGGCCAAGGTGCCCCGCGAGTCCAACCCCACTAGATTGGCTGGTGCGGGGCAATGTTCGAACGGCGGTTGACACACGGACGCGGCCAACTCGCAGCGAAACGACGACCTAGCAATTGGTTACCGCAAGAAGCCGGGGCGCTTCAACCCGATGGCCGTACCTGACCCTTGGCCATACCCTGGAGGCAAAGCCCGACAAACGTCAGCGCAGACGACGAACAAGCGACTCCCCTGGCGTCAAGTATCGCCGGGACTGTCGTGGCAGCGGCCAGCTAGACGGTCTCGGGCGACCTCGTCGCTCACATTGCCGACTCGGCGACGTCACCAACGGGCGCAGCGCTTGTCGGCATCGCCTCCCGCACTCGGTCGAGCAAGTTGTCGATACTAGTTGACTGACCGCTCTTGAGCCAATCCAGCACCACTGGGGTGCCTACGGATGCGTACCGATTTGCGACGTCGAGCACCTGCCTCGGCTGGCCGATTACGCTCGTGTCGTCCGTGGCGGCGATTGCCAGTAGCTCGAGCATGTCTACGCGCCAGGGGTCAGAGTTGAGCCCTTCGACTCCCGTGATGAAGCTCTGCCATCCCGAGGCGGGATCCTCGGGAAGACGCACCGAATTGGCCGCACCGACACAGACCGCAAGGAACCAGAGGTCGACGTAGCGCGGAAATGGCGCGTCGGCGATTCGCGCTTTGCGTCCACCTTCTGGACGGGTTTGGCAGAAGCGCTTGACCTCGTCGAAATACGCCTTTGGGAAACGGAGGTCCGTGTTGACGAATGGGTTATAGCCGCTCATGCAGCTGTCCCTTCCGGCAGGGTCAGAGCAAGATCGGCTGAGGTAAACACTCGTTCGCACAACTGGCACGACGTGGCATGGCCGCACGTGCAGACCAGAATCTCGGGCTCTTCGGTTGGCGGTTTGTTAGCTAGGTACGTGGGATAGTGCGAGGTGAGGGTGAGGGTGACTTCCTCGCCCGCATACCGATCGAGCGCAGCTTCGATGTCGCGGATTTCAGCGAAGGTCAAAAACAGGATCGGCTGGGCACTTTCCGCAACCAATGTCCGCAGAGCCGCTTGTTTGACCTGGATACCCATCATGCCAAGCGGCGTGTCGATGACATTAGGAGACTTGACACGGCTGACTTTGGCCAGCGCAAGGATGAACGCGAGAGTGATTGCCCGACGCGATGCGCCGTTTAGCTGCAGGTCGGGATCTAGCTTGGCACCTGATCTCGAGTAGACAGCCACGTCGAAGTCAGGAGTTATCTCCGTCTTGGTAATCAGGGCCTCATCGAAATCCTGGCCGATCATCTCGCGGAAGAGCCGGTCCATTTCCCGGCTCACCTCAGCGAGCTTTTCGTTCCTGATCCAGGTTTCTGCGCCACTCAGAACCTGAAGAAGGTCTTGCGCGACCGTCAACTTCGCTCGCACGAGCCGTGCTTCAGCCTCGTGCTCGAGAAGCTTGTCGCGCATCCGTTTGGCCTCGTCGAGCTCCTGTCGCTTCTGCCTCGCTTGTTCGACAGCAATACCATGCTGATGGGAGACAGTGGAGAGCGTCTTGTCATATTGGTCGAGTTGTCCCTGCAGCTGCTCGAGGTCCGAATCTCCGAGTTGTGCCATCCGCGCTTCCGCCGCGCGCACGCGCATGCCGGACGTCGTTTGCTGCTGACGCGCTCTCTCGAGCCGCTGTTCAAGTCGACGGAGCGGTCCAGTCAGGGCCTGCGGGTCGAGAGGAGCGTCTGAGGAGTAGTAGAGTCGCGTGAGGCGTTCCTTGAAGCCAGTCTGCAGCACTTGCTGATCGAGAAGCTTCTCAACCTGATCCCGACCAGTCGTGCCGGTCGCGAGCGAGGCTCCACAAACGCATTGCCCTATCTGAAGTCGTTCTCGCAGAAGTGGGAGATAGTCTGACGGAATGGCCCCCTCTTCCTTGAGGGAGTGAAGGCGCCGGCGGGCGTGCTCAAGGTGGTCCGCGATGAACGGGACGGCTATGTCTCTTGAGCGAAGAATGTCCGCCTTCTCTCGAGCGACCGCTGCTTCTTCATCCTGCCCTGCTTTGAGGCTCGCTTCAGCATCAGACAGTTCGCGTTGCAGCTCAGTTCGATTCCCCCGCTGGAGTGCCGCATCGCGCCGCTCTCGGGCGGATGAGCGCCTTTCCTCAAGGTCGGCCACCTGACCCGCAAGCGTTGATTCCTTCACGGTGACGTCGCCAAGTTCATGCTCAAGCCGTTCAACTTGCGCGCCCGCATCCTTCACGCTTTGGCCGCCCTTGGAACGGACTTCACGGTTGAACACCGAACCTACGTCGTTGAGATGGCCCAACGCGGCGTCGAGAATGTTGAGGCCCATGAGATTTCGTATGGCGCCCTGGACGCGTTTGCGCTTCGTGTCTGTGCTCACGTCCTTGGCAATGAAACGCATCGCCTCGTCGCCATCGGTGAAGAACACATCCCGCAGTTCCGGAGGAAACAGCTGGAGCATCTTGGGCTCCGGGTAGTCAACGGGCATCCAGCCCCCAGGCCCACGCCGCATCAGAATCACCGACGGGGATCGGTGAGATCTCTTGCCGTCCGGGAGGCACCGCTCGACGGTCGATCGGCGCAAACGGTACACGGATGGCTCAACGCCCTCTTCGTCCGTCTCGAATTCCAGCATCACTGCGACTTCAAGTTCGTCGCCGTCTACCTCGTTGAGACGTCCCAAAGAACCCAGGGCATAGTCTCGTCCATCGTTCGGGAGCCCAGGATCACCATACAGAACCCATCGGAAAGCCCGAAAGACGGTGGTCTTGCCAGTTCCTGGTTCGGCACGGATCACGGTCAGTGGCCTGTGGCGGTCAAGCGAGAACGGGATCTTCACTGATTGGGCGAGGTGGAAGTTAGTGAGCTCCAGCGATCTAAACCTGATCATTGTGGATCCTGGCCAGTTCCGACGAACCGTGCGAGCGCCTCGGTCTTGTCCGTGATGCGGCGGACGATTGAGATCTTGACCTCGGCGTGCTCGCGTTCGAAAGCAACGATATCGGCGAGCGTAGCGAGCACTTCCCGACGGTAGCCAGGACGTCGTTCAGGTAGGTCGTTGATCTCCCGCTTCAGGGCTTCCAAGACGAGGCCCATGTCGGTAGCCATCCCACCCTCTTCCCTAACTGAAGAACAGGCCGGTAATGTGGTCACCCGCGGCAAGCCAGCCGTCAGGATCGGTGTGATTCCGGCTGTAGCCCCCGATGAATCGAATCCGCTCTAGCTCCTGACGGACGAGAAGCCGGGCATCATCATCGCGCCCTTCCCGCGGTTCGGGTAGGGGCACAAAGTCGTGGTAGGCAGCGTAACTCTTACCTGAAGCCAAATCAACGCGCAGAACCCGGCCCAGCCGCTGGACCCACTGCCGACTGGTCCGAGTGCTAGCTAGCACGTAGGCTTCGCGAATTGAAGGGACATTGATTCCTTCATCCAGCACCCGCTTCGCGGTAAGGAAGTCCAATTCGCCGCGAGCGAAGGAGGCAAGTACTCGCTCCGCGAGGCCGCCTGCAGAGGTTTCGGCCTGAGTGACCTGATGGTAGGTGTACCGCAAGGTATCAAGCACGTTGTGTATCCGAGGCAGTTGACCAGGATCCTTGTCAGACCCGTAAGCGAGTGCTCGTGATGCCCGGCCGACTCGTGCCCGAAGCACCTCGTCGAAGGCGAAAGGCTTCCGTTCCGCCGTCTCCACAACTCGGCGACGCTTGAATCGGAGGAGCTCGATCCGCTCCTTGAGGTCCTGGTCGTCTTGGTCGTGAGCCTGAGCAGCGAGAAGCTTCCTCATCTTCTGGGTTATCTCCCGCCAGGTCGCCATCTCCGCCGGCGTAAGGTCTACGAAATGCACGTAGTAGTCGAAGGGCACCAAGCAAACGCCAATTGCTTTGTCGAGCCCAAACTCGAACACGAGGGGGCCGAAGAACTCCTCAATGGCAGACGACCCAGCTGGGTCATACTGCCTCTCTGGAGTAGCAGACAGTCCGAGCCGGTACTCGAAGAACTTCGGTGGCTCAGATAGAAAGCCTTGTCGGCCAAGGTGATGAACTTCATCTGCGATCAGGAGACGCCGGAACTGCCCGGCTGCCATCGCCCGCTGGATATCGCTGTCGATCAGCCCGTCATGAGTGCATACGACCACTTCAACGGAGGCCGCTCCGAGGCTAAGTCGCCTCGCGGCTGTCTCCACCTGCCTTAGCTTGCCGCCGCCGCCCGCTGCCCCAAGCACAATTGGATCGACGCCGAATGCACGTGCCTCCCTCGCCCACATGGCCAAGAGGGGCCGTTGCGGGGCGGCAATAACAATCAACAAGGGCCGGGTTGATTCGCGGCAAAGATCGACAGCCGCAGCTAGCGAAGTGATCGTCTTTCCGGATCCTGTAGCCATGCTCAGGATTCCGCGCCGGCCCGCAGCCTTCCAGGCCTCGATTGCCTGTGCCTGATGAGCGAAAGGCCCCTGGTCGAGGATGACTCCTTCCGGGACTACGAACGAGCGGCGAGCGGTTGGGATGGTCCTCCGCGACGTCTTGCGGGCAGACGCGCCTCTAGCCGTCGCATAGTCGCCTTCGGTGGGAGGGGCAGGTGGCCTCAGCTTCAGGAGTTCATCTCTCACGGCATCCGGGAGGGGGTAAACGACGATCTCGGGGATGTCTTTCGTCCCCCGCCCAGACCAGACGGCGCCAAAAAAGTCTGTGAGGCGGCCGACTGCTTGTTGCTCGCGCTCGGATCCCCATGAGCGATCCACCGACACCTGTTCGACATTTCGCGTAAGGCCGGCCCCAGTCATGTTGCTGGAGCCCTGAGCGACAAGCACTTCCCCTCGCCGTGAGAACATCCATACCTTTGGGTGCCAGATGCCTCCAGGAACAAAGGCCACCTGGATCCTGAGGCGACCGGTTGCTAGCAAGTAGGACAGGCACATCAGGGTGTGTTTGGCCAAGGCATTCTCGGAGATCGAGGCCGACTGCATTGCTGCCAGAAGTCGCCCCTCGATCATCGAGGCTGGAAGGGTCACTCCGTCACGTAGAGCTCGAAAGTCCCGCTCGGAGACGACCGGGCTAATGATCAGGCGAACCGAGGCTGTATCTCGCGACAGGTACGCCGCCAGACCCGGTGCCAGATCGGCAAGCGCGGAGCTCTCGAAGAATCCGACCATGCAATCGAATCCTTCGGCGCACTGAAGAGCCGGGACCAAGACGTCGTCGATAAAGCAATCGTCGGGGAGTAGGTAGACCGGCTCGACATCTAGGTCCCTTAGCCCCCGGCCGGCACTCAGGTGTGGCATACCTGACACCCCTCAGCGTCATCCTCCTCGTCCAAGACCAGCGTCAACGCCTCGATTAGTGGCAGGTTGCGCGTAGTGGGCTTCTCCATGTTGGCCCGATGCTTAACGAGGATCTCGTCCCGCCGACGGATGAGCTCGGTCAGCGGCTCGCGACCAGTCCACGTGTACTGGCGCCCTTCCATGGCCGTGGCCTCATAGCCGGCCTTCTGCTCGTATGCGACCGCCCGTTCGAACAGATCCGGGTGACGCTCAGCGAGTCCGACCCACTCAGCCTGTCGCTGGAAGAAACAGAAGTAGCATCCCGACCGTGTTCGCCACTCGTAGTAGGAGGGCAGGCCTATGCCGGCCCGTTCGAGGATCCGCATCACGCCAGCTTTGTCGACGCCTGCGTCCTTGAACGGGTAGACAGGGTGGATGTTGGGCTTGTGGGAGATGTAGCCCTCTCGGTTCTCGTCAGCCCGGATCGCGACATACGAGTAGGCGTCATCGCCGCCAATCCAAGCCTCAAGTGGCTTGATCTTGAGGTACTTGGTGCACCACCGCATCTGCGCTGACGGAAGTGCGCCCTGGAAGGTGAATAGGTAGTGGTCGAAATCCCTGTCGGAGTTCAGCCGGGCGATGGGCTGGCCGAGCGCGGTCTCGAGCTTGCCTAGGTACTCGTACGTTTCGGGTAGCTCCGCGCCCGTGTCGCAGAAGAAGTACTCCATTCCAGGCTGCCGATCACGCATGAAGATCGCGAGGGCGGCACTGTCTTTGCCTCCCGAGATACCTAGCACATGTCGAACGCGGGCTTCGGTCATTGCGATTCTCCATGTCCCTGCTCACGGATCGTCTGAAGACGCGCTAGGACCTGCTCGACCAGACCGAGGGCTTCCATCAAAGAACGCTCATCGGGCGCAACAGAGCCGTCCAGGACGGAGACAAGACGCTCAAGTGCGTCCCGCCCCATGGGAGCAGGATCGACCACGCGCGCTATCTGAACGCCGTCAGGGGAAGTAATCGTCACCAGGCGCAACGTGTCGCGGCCGGCTCCTTCGGATCCAAAGCTGAGCACTTCGGCACCCTTGAATGCGGGAACGAAGCGATGCAACTCCAGCCCAAAACGGTCTTCGTCTCGGTCCGTCCACGCCATTGGCGCTCGACCCGACACGGCGAGGCAGACGTTGGCAAGCCATTCACGATCTTCGGTGGTCGAGTCGCTCAGCGCGCTCACGAAGGCCTGTAGCCGCGCATCGAGCCCTTTGTGGCGAAGCGCACGAGACCGCACACCCAGATCGAATCGCATCTCTGCTTGCGGCACACCGAACTCGAGGGAAAGGCGCTCCTGACAGTCCGCTAGCAATCGGCTGTATCGGCCGTTGAGCTCTCGAATGCTGCCGCCAAGGGCCTTTGAAAAACCTTCCGCGTCCTCTTGGCTTGACAGCTCCGGGTACCCACAAGCGGCCGGAAGCTCCTCAAAAAGCAGCCGATCGGGCTCACGAATGTCGCTTAGTACCTGCCGCACGGCCTTGGCGCGAGGCTCAAGTCGCGCCGTGCCCAAGACAAAGGGCGGGAGCGCGCGAACCCCCCTCATCAGGGGAACAACAACTCCCAGGATTGACGAATTCCTGGCGCCACGCGCGATCGCGCGGAACCCGAACTCGGATGTAAGCGCTTCAACCACCGCTCGATGACGGGGATCGACTGGGGCAAAGCTCCGAAGGGTGAACCGGGCGGGGATCTTGATCAGGCGTTCGATCAGATCGACTGACAGAATGGGCTGGAAGGTCCCCTCTTGGAAGACGCCGACCTCGTCGGGTCGCGCGACCAGGAAGGCAGAGATCAGGATCGGGGCCACGGACCGCGGCAGTCCGAAGGGCGGCTGCCTGAGCCGATCTTCCAGTACGTCAGCTGCTATCCCAGCCGATGATCCGAGGACAGCCTCCTCCACGTATCGCCAGACCGCACCGAACGGGGCCCCCGTGACCGGGGTTCCGACCTCCCAGACCCCGGGTTCTGACTCTCGGTGCAAACCACCGTGCCTGAAGATCGCTTCGTACAAAGCACGTTCCGGGCCGTACCCGACGATGCCGAAGCCTTCTATCGACTCATGAGTCACGAGTGCTTCCAGGAGATCGCGCCGAGCCCGGGCAGCTTGCTTGGTGATCTCGTCGCGGCTAAGCATCTCCGAGCGGACCTCGGGGGCGGAGGGATAGAGCGAGTCGCAGGCATCCGAAACGATGCGCGTAAGACGGGATCCCCGAGCTGTGGCTTCGAGGCCAACGAACGTAAGGGTCACCGAGGGGTCGCGCAAATCAAAGACCCGTGAGAAAGCAGCGCGGGCTCGCGCGCGAGCTTCTTCGAGGCGCTCGACAAGCTCCTGTCGTGCAACCCAATCAAGGTCGTTGTGGCGACGGTTGGACAGGACACGTTGGAGTGAGGCCGCCTCCAGACAAGCGTCTCGAAGCGTGCCTGCGTTGGCCGCGTGGATGATGATGGTCGGGCGACTGAACTCCGGGACCTGGGCGTCCTGCAAGTCAACCCAGTAGGCGACCACGCCGGAACCAGAGCCGGGTATCTCGGCAGACGATCGGGCATCTAGGAAGACGGCATCGAAGTATCGATAGATGCCTGTCCGCTGGGTGTGACGCGTAGCGACAACAGGTTCAGGATCCAGCGCGAGTTCGATGACGCGGGAAGGTGGCTCCATCTCCAACAGAGAGCGCTCACCGCTAACCGCAAGGGCCAGATCGAAGTCCGTGCCACTCCAGATGCGATACTCGTCTGCGAATGCGCGATATGTGAGCACGCTGTCGCCGGCGAACCTTGACAGGGCAGCTTCGATACTGTCGTCGTCTGGACAGACCGCGTGGGGATTCATTGCGTACGCGAGAAGGCCCCTGGACGCCCGCAAGGAGCCTCCCTGGGACACGAGGTTCAGGGCGCCGATCGTCTTCAGCAGACGGATGTCGTCCTTTGCCAATCCAATCGTCTCGCGGATCCGGCGGTCGATTTCAAGCCACCGAGCCACGCCTGGCGTGAAATCGCTCGTGGATCGAACTGAGTGGACCAAGTAGTCGTAGACGACATCGAGCCCAACCAGTTCATCTGAGGAAGTGGCGCAATGACGAACTGATCCAGGCTCGTCAGATTGGAGAAAACTGAAGAGACTGCGCTCTCGTTGACCGTAAGCCGCACAAAGGTAAGGAAGGCAGAGCAGCGCAATTGGATGTAGCGGCAGGGTAGCCCGGATCGTGTCGATCCCGTGAGGCAGCAACGAACGGAGGCCCAAGTCTGTAACGGCGGCCCAGGCCGCCTCGACGTCGACCGCCGGCCTCGGCAATTCTTGATCTGCAAGGATTCTCTCGATAATGGCGATGGTCTCGTCGTGACCCTCGACAAACGGGATCTCCTCGAAGCGACCTTGGACCTTGCTCCATTCTCGGCGCTCGCGCTGGCCCACAGCGCCCGCGTAGTCGGCGAGTGACAAGTGCTGGATCGTGAAGAAGAACAGCGGCTTGTCGTGGACCGATGAGGCTTGCTCGGCGATCTGCTGGAGGAGGTAGAACTCACCCATGCGTCGCTGCTCTGCAGCGAATTGCAGAGCCTGTCCGAGTTCGTCAATCACCAGCACAACGGGTACGAGCGTGGCGATCTTCGCTATACAGCGAACCAGATCCTGCTGAGCGCTGGGGCCAGCTCCGGCCAACGCGAGCATGTCAAGCCGCTTGATCTCCGTCGCGACCGAGGGTTCGTTGGCAATGGAATGCCTGCGGACACCGTCGGCAAGGGCCCGAGCCAAAGGCGGAACAAGGGGTCCGTGCTCTGCTGTCGCGAACGCGGTCACCAGCCCGGATTCCGTGACGCCCGCCGCCTCACGACCGCGAACGATCTCATCAAAGAGGCGAGCATCTGCAGCCACGAGTTTGGTGGCTGCTACCCGGAAAGCGTCTGTGTTTCTTGGCGCGCACACGGCGGCAAGAAACAACGCCAAAGATGACTTGCCCGAGCCATACGGACCCGTAATCGACCACGCCCGGGTTCGGCCCTCGCCACGGAGTGCGCGCGCCCAGCGACTCAAGACATCGAGGGCTCGCCCCGTGACTATGTATGCGTCGGGAGGAGAGTCACGGTCCAGTTCGACGTTCACCGCGCGCGGCGGTCTCCACGCTGTCTTGCGCTCGGACGGCCGGCTGGTGGCTGGAGTCATGGTGCGACCGCTGCGTTCTCGGTTGTCATGATTGGCTCACCGCCCACCAATTGATCGACAACATCTTCGTCCGGGCGCCTGTCGTACAGGTCTTCAAGCAATTGAGCCACGAGGGTCCGTTTCTCTGCCCTGACGATCAGTTGCGGCAGGCCGACCGCAGAGATGACCTCGACGGCTGGCATACCCTCAGCTGCGGCTCGAAGGGAGTTGGCAATCGATGCTTCGGTGAGGCGAAAGCTCCTTCCGGGCCCACCTTGCTGCCCATTGAGTCTAGCCACGCTGATGGTCTGGTCGCCGGGTGTCCATGCCATCATCGACAGAAGGCTGGTCATCAGTACCAACCTGGGATCGAGCGACTCTTTTGGCCCGCCGATGAAATGCCATCTCTTGGACGCCCCAGGCACCGCTTCCATGAGCCCAAGGCTCGCGAACTGCGAGTCCACGATATCCGCCGACAGCACTCGGCGGGTGTACATCCGGATCAGGCAGTCGAGGTCCTTCTGGAGGGATGTATCCGCGGCAACTTTCGCCCATTCGAAAGTTGCAATCCAGTCCCGCTCCGCTCGAAGCATGTCCTCGTGCCCGAAGTCAACTAGATCGAGGTCGTTGAAGGCCCACCACCAGGTGGGCGCCGTCACTGGCTCCGCCAGTAGGCTCCAGTGCAGAAGCCACAGAGTCGTTGGATCCTCCGCATATTGATCGACGCCTGAATCGGCGAGCAGGTACATCCCGAGAGGAGTCACACGCATCTCGCCGCGGACTCGGCTGTCAGCCACCACCTTGGTCGCGGTCCCCCAGTACCGCATGGCATGAACCATGTTCTTGCCAACGCCAAGCCTGACGGTCGCGTTCTTGTCGGCGAAGACGGTTGGATCGCGTTCCACGGCCTGCACGGCCTTCGACAGCCAACCGATGCGTGGGTGAAAGGTCTCGTGGCGAGCAAAGGCTGGAGTGATCACGGCCGTACCGAGGCTTGACCGTCGTAAGGGCGACTGATGGCGCTTTGGACAATCAAGATCGTCTCGTCCACCTCTTGCTCCGTGGTGAACCGTCCGAGACTGAAACGGATGCATTCCTGAGCCTGTTCGTAGGACAGTCCCATTGAGCGAAGTACGTGAGATGGGGCCGGGCTTGTCGAGCTGCAAGCGCTCCCGGTTGATGCCGCAATGCGCGGGTTCGCAAGCAGGAAGGCGTCTGCATCGATGCCAGGGAAGCGAACGTTCGCGGTGTTCGGCAACCGTGGCGATGACCGTCCGACTGGTATGGCACCTGGCCAGGCGGCCTCAAGACCAGCTTCGAGTCGGGATCGCAGGCTGGCAACCCTGGGAGATTCGACCGGCATCTCCTCGATCGCAAGGGCACAGGCGAACCCAAAGCCAACACAGCCAGCAGTGTTAATGGTCCCGCTTCGAAGTCCGCGTTCTTGACCGCCACCGTAGATAACCGGCGTGAGGTGAGCCTTGACTGAGTTGCGCAGATACAAGGCACCGGTGCCCTTTGGTCCGTACAGCTTGTGCGATGAAAACGACGCGGCATCCAGATCCAGCGCCTCGGGCGAGAACGGGATCTTTCCAAGAGCCTGTGTGGCGTCGCAGTGGACTAGGGCTCCGGCCTGGTGCGCGATGCTCGCCACGTCAGCAACCGGACCGATGACACCTGTCTCATTGTTGGCTGCCATAACCGACACGAGCGCAGTTCGATCTCCGACAGTTAGCCGGAGCGCATCCAGATCTGGTTGACCGTCCGAGTCGACCGGCACGATGCGCACAGTCAGCCCGGCTCGGCTAAGGGCCGCAAAGGTCTCGAGTACCGCCGGATGTTCGGTCGAAAAGGTGACTATCTCGTTCCGGCCGTCATCCCAGCGAGCAAGACCCTGAATCGCCAAATTATTGCTCTCGGTTGCTCCGCCGGTGAAGAAGACGCTGCTCGGGCTCACGTCGAGGCTTGCCGCAACCTCGACCCGGGCGTCCTCGACAGCCTGATGCGCGTCGAGGCCAAATGCGTGCGAGCTGGAGGGGTTGCCGAAGCGAGCCGTCATGAAAGGGAACAGCCGATCTGCAACCCTTGGATCCACGGGGGTCGTGGCGTTGTAGTCGAGGTAAATAGCTGCCGTGCCGACCGATTGCACGCCGGACCCTCACATGCCGCAGCGGCTGCCCACGCGCTCGGGAATCCGGGGCTGGTCCGCGGCTTTCATCCTACACTGGCCTGGTTCGCCCTGGCTGTGATGGAGACTCTGGAGTGCCCTGAGCGAACCGGGCCTGCTGTCGCAATGGGAGCGCGACAGATCAGGACGTGGGGACCGTGCCTCCCGGCACGGAGAGTGCAAGGTAGAAGGTCGAACTCAGGGCCGCCGTTGCGAAGTCGGAGAGCTGGTTCGCCGGTATCGCGACAACCACGCTGCCCAGCTTCGGAGGCACGGCGGCGATCCCGGAACCCGACTGAGCAGCGGTGAAGGTCTGCCCGTTTGGAGTTCGAAGGGCCAGGATCGTCAGGTTCGTCCCGAGGACGGTCGATGTAGGAGCCGGTGAAGCCGCAACCCCGTTCTTGAGGGTGTTCGGCACGGCGACGACGGTGACCTTGGCGCCCGGCGAGAGCGCACCGCCAACGGCCTGTGAGGGGTCGCTGATGGGAATCGCGAAGGCGACATCGCCCGGGTCGAGCGCGGCGCCAAAGCCGAACTGCTGTTGACCCGGCGTCCGATCGAGGGCCCGCTTGTCGATCTCCTGACCGGCGAGGATCGGCATCGCCGCGTACTGTCCGACGACCTGATTTGTCGACTGGGCGGCATCGGTGGACACGTCGACCGGCGCCACCTTGACAACCTCGACCATGTCGGCCGTGATCTGGGTCATGGCCGGGATGTCGGCCGTAGCCCGCACGACAGAGGCGCGGGGCACCTGGAGATAGTAGAGGAGGCCAGCCACGAGGCAGGCGACCACGAATATCACGATGTAGGCAGTTCGACGGGCGCGCACTGGCGGGCCTCCTTTCCTTCTATTGGTCCACGGCTGAGTAGATGACTGTCACGCCGACCGTTCCGGACACGGTGCTCGTCCGGACGGCGCCGTTGTCGTATGTGGTTTGGAGATCCAAAGTGAGCTGGACGGGGTAGCTCCCGGCATTCGGCAGGGGTGTATTCCACTGGATCGCAATGGGCGCGTTGGGGCCGTAGTGGCCGGTGGGCGTCGCGTCGCCGGCGTCGTTGGTGCCCGCCTCGTAGTGGTAGCCGGTGA
>Ga0182027_10005168_pt1 | contig 19937 bp, 17 predicted proteins | sample 712E1DmetaG_FD_121300 | JGI IMG/M metagenome (GOLD analysis project Ga0182027, IMG submission 121300) | Permafrost microbial communities from Stordalen Mire, Sweden - 712E1D metaG (Illumina Assembly) | ecosystem: Environmental > Terrestrial > Soil > Wetlands > Permafrost | place: Sweden...
CCGCCCGTCCCCGCCGGGACGAGCGCCGCATTGGCCACGATCGCGCCGTCGAGCGAGTTCAGCGTGGAAACGAACGGCTGGGCTGAACCCGTGGGCCACGCCGTCAAATACGACAGCGGCCCATCCGGCACCACGGTCACGTTCACCGAGTATGCCGCCGCCTTCGCCGGAATGCCGCATCCGCTCGAGGGAACCGGGAACGAGCGCACGGCTCCCGCTTGCATCTCCGGACCGCCGAACGGGCCATCGGGGTTCCGCGTGTCCGCGATGCGACACGGCGCCACCGGGTAGAAGTTCAAAGCGCCGCTCCCGCCCGGCGCACCGAAGTACCCATTGGCATCCACAACCACGGCGGTGGCGTCGGCAGCGAATACCGAGATGGCCCCGCCGTTGCCCGCCGGCACAATGGCCGCGTTGGCGGCGATCTTGCCGGTCCAGGAATTGAGCGTCGACACCATGGGCTGGGCCTGGCCGGTGGGCCAGGTGGTGAGGTAGCCCAGGTAGCCGCCGGGGACCACGGTCATGTTCATTGAGTAGGCACTGGCGGTAGAGGGCAGGTTGCAGGGGCTGGAGGGAACCGGGAAATCGCGGCTCTGGCCGGCGCCCAGGGACGGCCCGCCGAAGGGGCCCGCGGGGTTGCGCGTGTCGGCAACGCGGCAGGGCTGGGTGGGATAGAAGGAATAGGATCCGGTGCCGCTGGGCGAATCGAAGTAGCCGTTGATATCCAGGATCACGTCGGTGACGTCGGTGACATACACGCTGACTGCGCCGTCGATCCCGGCCGGCACGAGAGCGGCGTTGGCCAGTACGTTGCCATTCAAGGAATTCAGGGTTGAGACGAAGGGTTGACCCTGGCCGGTGGGCCACAGGGTGAGGTAGGAGAGGCGGCCCGGCGGAACTACCGTCACGTTCAGTGAGTAAGCCTGCGCGGAGGGCGGGATACCGCAGCCGCTCTGCGGCACGGCGAAGGAGCGGGAAGAGTTTGCCTCCGGAGTGGGGCCGCCGAAGGGTCCCGCTGCGCCGCGAGTATCGGCGATACGGCAGGGAGCGACCGGCACGAAACGCAGGCCGTCCACCGGGGCGCTTAGTTGCTGAACCAGGAAGGGAAGCCTTGCGACCGAGATGGTGGCGGAACGAGCGGCGCCGGTGTTGGGGGCGACCGTGAAGATAACGGTTCCGGCGCCCGTGCCGCCATTTGAATTCGGCCCGGTCATGGCGATCCAGGGCGGCAGATTGAAGACGGGCCAATCAGCGCCGGGACAGGCGGAGACGTTCACCGTGCCCGATCCCCCCGTGGCGGGGAAAGTCTGAGACACCGGGCTGAGAGCAAATCCGCAGAACTCGTCTGCCTGAGCGACGGTGACGGCCGCGCCGGCGACGGAGATGGTCGCCTGGCGGAAAGCTCCGGTGTTGGGGGCTACAGAGAGGAGGATGGTCGCCGGCCCTTGGCCTTGTCCTTGCGTCGTGATCCAGTCGGGAAGACCGTTGATTCCCCACGTGCAAGTTGAATCGGTCTGGATCGAGACGGCCACGGTTCCACCTAAGCCAGCGACCGCGACCGCCGCCTGGCCGACCTGGTACTGGCAGGAAAACGACGCGGGGCCCGCGGGGGTGAGTACGCGGATCACGTTATTGCCGGAATCTGCGAAGTAGATTCTCCCATCGGGGGTGGCCACCACGCCCGCGGGTTCTTCGAGCTGTGCGCCCAGCGCCGCCCCGCCGTCGCCGGAATACCCGAAGGTTCCGTTGCCCGCCACGGTGCTGATAGTACCGTCCGGCGACACTTTGCGGATTCGTTCGTTGCCGGAGTCGCCGATGAAGACATTGCCGGAGGCGTCCACCGACACGCCCTGAGGCATGTAGAGCGAAGCGCTGGGACCGGGCCCTCCATCGCCCGCATACGCCTCGGCTCCATTTCCCGCAATGGTAGTGATGATGCCCGTGGTTGCCACTTTGCGGATGACGCAGTTGCCGAGGTCGTCGATGTAGTAGCTGCCGGCGGAGTCAAAGGCAAGAGCGGCCGGTGTGTTGAACTCAGCGCTGGTAGCGGGACCGCCGTCTCCCGAGTAACCCTGATAGCCCGGGAGGCCGCTGCCCGCGACGGTTGAAATGATGCCATCCGGCGTCAGCTTGCGGATCCGGCGGTTGCCGAAGTCGCCGATATAGAGCGAGCCCGCCGCATCGAACGCCAGGCCTTCAGGCCAGGAGAGCTGGGCGTTGGTCGCGGCGCCTCCGTCACCCGAAAATCCATTAACTCCGGTGCCCGCCACGGTGGTGATGGTTCCGCTGGAATTCACCATGCGGACCCGGTGGTTCCCCGTGTCCGCGATGTACAAGGTGCCATTCGAAGCCAGGGCCACGCCGCCGGGTGAGAGTTCGGCCTGCGTTGCGGGACCTCCATCGCCCCAAAAGCCTCCGACCCCGTTGCCGGCGACCGAGCGAATGATGCCGTCCTGTTTGGTCACCTCGCGTATGTTGGAACCGTCCACGATATATAGGTTGCCGGCGGCGTCGAGCGTGATCGCCACAGGCCCCCAGAGGCGGGCGCTGGTAGCGGGACCTCCGTCGCCTGTGTGCTCTCCGAACATGCCGTTGCCCGCCACGGTACTGATGATGTAGGCCTGCTGCCCCGGCGCCGACGCCACGGTCGTAAACGACCAGGTGGGCGAGGAACTCGCGCCCGCGCCGTTCCTGGCCACGATCCGCCAGAAGTAGAGGCTCCCCAGGCTGGCCGCGTTTGCGGTGTAGCTGGTTGCGGTGGTAGTGGCCACCAGGGGCGGAGAGGGAGAGGTTCCGAAGTAGACGTCGTAAGATGTCGCGCCCGCTGAAGCACCCCACGTCAGGAGCGCCGTCTGCGAAACCTCCCTGGCGCCATTGGCCGGTGAGGCAAGCTCCGGTGGAGGCAGCGCCAGGTAGACGGCGGCGGTGAGATTGCCAGTGCCGGCAAATGGCGCGAGTCCGAAGGCTGACGGGGCGCTCATGTCCCAGCGGATGGTGTAGCTGCCGGCGCCGGTCGAGGCGGTGAGGTTCAAGGCCACGGAAGCCGTGGAGCCAGCTTGCACGCCTCCAAAATCCATCTCCGTTGCGCCGGAGAACCCGTCGGGCAGAGTGAGCTGCCCCACCGGCGGAAGTGCGGGAAGATCGCCGCTGTTGGTCACGTTGCAGGTAATCGAGAACTGGGAGCCGCTCGCGATTGAGGAGGGGAGCGCGCAGGAAGGACGCAGGTCAGGGCCGGAGGCTCTGGTCCACGGACTGCTGAAGGCGATCCCGTAGGGCTCGGAGCTAACTCCGACGGGCGGCGAGCTGAGCATGGCCACCCCGAGCACGGCCTCGCCGGTGTAAGGGCCAGCGTATATCGACGACACCTGATCGACGTTCTGTAAAGTCCCCGAATAGGCCAGTTGTTCGCCCGTATCGGCACGGTAGAGATATATGTTGATGAAGTTGAAATACGACGTGGCCCCGATGACGTGGCGGTTCCAGGTGGCGGCTACCTGATAGTTGCCGGAGAGCTGCGTCTTGTACAAATCCAGACCACCGGCTGCAAGACTGCCCGTGGCATAGCTTCGCTCGGCCGAAGCACCGTTCAGGTTCGTAAACCCCCAGCCCCGATCGGCGGACCAGCCTCCTGTCTCGTTCTTGTCGGCGGTGTTGATAAGGATCGCCTTGGCTGCCAGGGCGCTCGAAACCCCCGCGCTCTGGAGTAGCGCGACGGCGCCGGCAATGTGGGGCGCCGCCATGCTGGTGCCGGTCATGCTCACGAAGTCGCCGCTGGTCCCCGACGAGGCGTCCCAGTTGTAGGCAGCGGAGAAGATGTTGGTGCCAGGCGCAGCCAGGTCCGGCTTGAACCTTCCGGTCATTGGGGTGGGTCCGTTGCTGCTGGTGTTGTTCATGACACCGCGTGAAACCCAGTTCCCAACGGTGATGGAGTTGTAAGCGATCCCGGGGCTGGTCAGCGTGTTCTGCACGGGGCCGTAGTTCCCGGCGGCGATTGCAATGGTCAGCCCGAAGTTGTCGATGTACTGGTCGATCGCCTGGGTGAAACCATCGTCGTCCTGGTTGGTCGGACTCCCGAAGCTGTAATTGAAAACCTTCAGCGGGGTATTGCGGACCGCCCAGTCAAGGGCCGCCACCACGTCGCGCGGGTCGGCCTCAGCCGGATCGCAATTCGCATTGGTCGCCGTCTTATAGCCGATCTTCAGGTTGTACAGAGTTCCGATTCCCTTGGCCACGCCCTGATAGTTCGTCCAGCCGCCCGAGCCATGGCTCGCCACAATGCCCGCTACATGGGTGCCGTGGCCGTGCTGGTCCTGAGCGGAGCCGGCGTTGTCCACAAAGCAAGAGCTTTGGCTGCCGTAGGTCAGGAAGATCTGGCTGACGATGGGAACCCCGGCGAAGGCCGGATGGTTGGTCCTGATCCCGGTGTCGAGGATGCCGACCGCTTCGCCCTGGCCTGTGTAGCCGGCGTTCCAGAAGGCCGGAGCACCGAGATCGGGGACGCTGGTCGCGAGTTGTGCGGACTGCTTCTCCGCCGGAAATACCTGGGCGATGGCCGGATCGGCTTCGAGCGCAGCGATGGCCGAGGCGGGGATCTCGGCGGCCAGCATGTTGATGCCCTGGTAGCGAGAGATGCGCGTTGCGCCCAGGCCTGTAAGACGCGCTCCGAGCGCGTCCTGCTCAGGTCCGATGGCTTGGTCGATAGCCTGGAAGGCCTGCCGGCGAGTGCGCAGCAAAACAGCCTCAGCGGCTTCGCGGGCCTGCCTCAATTCCACCGCGTCGGGAAGCGCCCGCTCGGCTGCTTGCCGGTATCGTGACTCGGCTACCTGCCGGTACAACGAGTTGTCGTTCTCGGCGCGGTCGAGAAGCTCGCGCTGTGGCTGGTGCCCCAGAACGATGAAGACCGGAACAGTCAAACCTGACTGCGCCCGTTCCACGACGCGCGCGTCAATTTTCGGCAGAACGACCGATTGGCCCGCGCCCCGCGCCTGCCCCTGCATCCGCGGCGAGATAGCAAGAGCAGTCAGACCAGCCGTCACCGCGACGAAAAGCCTCATCCTTCTCTTCCGCATGTGGATACCCTGCAATAGTCCTCAGATCGAGAGCCATTGTACCAGTACTTCAGGTCGAAAAAGCCGGAATCGAATCGGAGATCGCGCTCCATTTTGTCCCGGGTGCCGCGCAAAATGCCCGCAACTCCCTTCGGAATCGGCTCCATTCTCTGTTTCCATTGCGTAACTGACGGCCTGGTGGAGTCGGATGCCACCGCAGGCGGGTCGGGACTTGGCGGGTACGGGCTCGACCGTCGCCCCCCTTCGGCTACACGGGCGCGCAACGACACGGACTCGCGGCTCGGACGCCACACGCGTGCCCGGTGGGCCAACGGTGGCTTACGTGGCACCCGTCTGGCTCCGGCCACGCGCGGAATCGAAAACCCGCCGCGGTTCATGCTGAAGTTGCAGTTACTATCGGCACGGGTGTCCGTGCGGATATTATGGCGACACGACGCGCGAGTGCCGGTGCACGCCGGCCATCATTTCGCGCTACCTGGGGAAGATTTCGGGGCCGCTGCTCGACCGTATTGACCCGCATGTGGAGGTGCCGGCGGTGCCATACAAAGAGATGCGGGCGGACGCGCAGGGCGTGACGTCGGACCAGATGCGGGAGCGGATCGAGCGGGCGCGCGGGGTCGAGCAGGCGCGCGGCCATGTGAATTCCGAGCTTCCGCCGCGTCTGGTGCGCAAGCTGTGCCGGCTGGACGATGCGGGGGAGCGGACGCTGGAGCTGGCGATGCGCAAGATGGGCCTGTCGGCGCGGGCGCATGACCGCGGATCTGGACGGCTCGGAGGCGGTATCGGCGAAGCACCTGGCGGAGGCGGTGCAGTATCGGAGCCTGGACCGGAGTTACTGGAGCTGAGCAAACGGGTTTGGGACCTTGCGACATTTTTCGGCTTCTCTCGCGCGTCCCGCAAGACCCCGGCTCGAAGCTCGGAGAAACTTGTGTGAGTCAATCGGGCCCTTTTTCTCGCTACCTTACATAGAAGCGGAAGGAGGAATGTTTTTATGTTCGCGCGTGGGATAGAAGTGCTGGCACTGACGGCGGCGTTGGCGGCCGCTCAGAACGTGTATAGACAGCCGGCGGGGCTGTACTCCCTGCCGCTGCCACAGGGTTGGAAGGTGTCGTCTACGACTCCCCAGGGCGACGTGCATCTGTTGGGGCCGGGCAATGGCGCCTTCTTCGGGGTGTCCTATTATGCCAAGCTGGATGAGGCTCCCGACGCGATCGACGCCTACAAGCAGCGGCTTCTGGCCAAGACGATTCCGGCGCACAAGCTGCTCAAGACGGCGAACGTCCAGGTGGACGGCGCGCCGGCTACGGCCGAGATCTACTCGGGCTTCATGCCGGACGTCAAGGTGTATGCCGTCTTCAGGTTCGTGACCGTGCACGCGGGCAAGGCGGGGTTCGTGATGATGCAGGAGACCGAAACCAAGGACTGGGACCGTTGGAAGGCAGATCTCGGCGTGATCGAGCACGGGCTGCGGTTTGCCAGGGTGGAGCCGGACGGCAGCTTCACGCCCGTGCAGCAGTAGGTCCCGGCCGCGGGTCCTCGATGAGGCACTTTTCAATTCGGCATTGCCTCGGACCGGGTGCAACTGCGGCTACGCGCAGACTCCGCCGCACTGCCATGCCGAGATTGTTGCCTCGGCGGCTACACAAATCGCCGAAGTCTGCCGATCATTCTGATGTATGCGTCGAGTGGTCTAGCCTTCTGGTGGTCCCGGTATTCGCCGCTGTTCTGGTGTGCTGGAACAGCCCCCAGCCAACAGTCGGCAGTGGCCGGCCGCATCGCACGATTCATGTGGCCCGGGCGCTAAATCAGTCGGCGGTTGACCCCGCGGCGTTCCCCGCCCCCTCCCCCGAGTTGCCTTACGGCGCAGGCTGGCACTGAGCGGTTGACCGCGACAGACTAGCCGGGCGGCATCAGATCGAGCATGGGCTTCGCGGATTGAAGGACGGCGACTGGCCCGGCTGGCGACACCCCGCATCGTCACGGTCAAAGGACCCGCGCTACCTTGGCTCGCCGAAACGGCGGGTTGTATAATCGCGGGTGGCAAAGGGGAGGAGACGAAATGATGACGATTCTGATGTGTGGGCCTATGCTCGCTGGCATGCTTGCCGCGGGTGGGCCGGCGGGTTTCGCGCATTGGAGCGCGGCCAGCCTTCAGGGATACCAGGAGAAGCTCGCCGCCAAACTGGATCCCAAGAGCAAGAGCGCATCCGAGGGCCTGGGCCGGTTCGGCAATCACCTTTTCATGGTGGCCCACCGCGAAGGGGACGGCGAGGCCGAACTGCACGAGGGGCAGGCGGACGTGTTCGTGGTGGAGAGCGGCGCGGCCACGCTGGTGGTGGGTGGTGAAATCGTGGAGGCCAGGACCGCCTCACCGGGCGAGATTCGCGGGAAATCGATTCAAGGCGGCGAGCAGGTGAAACTCGCCGCCGGCGACGTGGTCCATATCGCGGCGAAAACGCCGCATCAGTTACTGGTCGAGGCGGGCAGTAAGTTCACTTACTTCGTGATGAAGGTGGATGTGAACTAGGAGCGCTGGCATTCGTGGGTCTGGGGGCGAGCGATGTATACTATACATCGTGAGGCGGACGCAGCTTTATCTCGACGACCAGCTTTGGCGAGCCTTGCACGCGCGGGCGGCCAGGGCCCGGACGACCATTTCCGCGTTAGTTCGCGAGGCGGTGCGCGAGCGGTACGTGGGCCAGCGGGAGGAGCGGATAAAGGCGATGGACGCGTTCGTCGGAATCCGCAAGGCGGAGGCGGGGCAGCCCGGCGCCGCCGACCTGGTGCGTGAGCTCAGGCGCGGCGAACGGATCGGCAGGTTACGGGCGAAATGAGCGTGCTGGTGGATTCCGACGTTCTGATCGAAGTGTCCCGAGGGCGGGATGCGGAGCTGGTTGCGCGCTGGCGGGAGCTGGGCAGCTCCGACGAGATCATCCTCTATTCTCCTGTGAGCGCGGCCGAACTGTGGGCCGGGGCGCGGCCGACCGAGCACGAGGCACTGCGCAACTTGTTCAACGCGCTCGCGGCCGTTCCCATCGATGCGGAACTGGGCCACCAGGCGGGCGATTACCTGCGTCGGTACCGGAAGAGCCACGGCGTCGAACTGGGCGACGCCTTGATCGCCGTTAGCGCCCTTACGAGCGGCGCGGCGCTCTGGACGCGGAACCGGAAGCACTACCCCATGAGGGAACTGAGCTTTTACTAGGTCTGTGACCGCGTGAAACGTTGCCTTTTGTAGGTCCGCTCCCTGACGGTCGCGGTTCGGTAGGGACACACCTTACCGAACCGCGCGCGTTTAGACGTTGCTCTTAACGAAGGCCTCGACCGCCTGGTCGTGCGCGGTCTTCACCTCTTGCAGAGTGCAGAGCTGGTTGACCACGGACGAAAGGTCGGGGTAACCCTTGGTCCCGACCATGGCGGTGAACAGCGCCCCCAGCACGGCCGCCTTGTTGGCAAGCGGGCCTTGACGGCTGCTGACCTGGACCGTGCAATTGGGGATGAGCCCGCGAAGGCCGGTCTCGAGAACCGACTGGATGAACGGCGAGCGCGACAGTCCGCCGGTGATAACGAAGCGCTGGATGGGCGGAATTCCGGTGTCGCAGACTTCGCCGAGGAGGTCCTTGACCAGCCGCAGCATGTGTACGGCGATCGAGGCCTGGGTGGAAAGCACCTTGGAGCCGAGCGGCAGGCTCTCCCAGTTCGCGGGGTAAACTTCCTTCCAGCCCTGGTCGGTGTGGGCCTGCCCGACGAAGTGCAGGTCGGGTTTGGTTTCAAGCGCCAGCTTATCGAGCTGGGCGTGAGTCAGGCCGCCGGTGTTGTAAGTGCGCACGAAGCGGTCGTACCAGACGGCGCAATCGGCGAGCATTTCGAGGAGCAGGCTGTCGTCGAAGTACTCGAAGCGGGCGGCATTCCCTCTGAGCTTCGCATCGGGACGGCAGCGGCGAATGACGGTGCCGCTGCTGCCGAGCGAGATCACGAGCGTTTCGCGATCCGCCAGGCCGCTACCGACGCCGCCGGCGTGATTGTCGCCCAATCCGGCGCGGACGGTCCAGCCATCAAGCGCTTTCGCCACGGCGCGCCAGGCTTCCGGCGCCTTGGCCGCGGCCACGGTACCTACCGGCGCGCCGGTGGGGATAGGGGCCGGGAACCAAGCCGGGTTGAGACCCGCGATCTTCATGGCGGGGACTGCCAATTCCTTGGTCTTCTGATCGAGCAGGCCGTTGCTGATCGCGTCGGAGCAGCTCAGGCGCTCGACGCCGGTGAGTTCGCGGGCCATGTAGTCGCCGGTGGTCATCACGCGCTGGACTTTGCCGGCGAGCGCGGGCTCCTGGTTGATCGCCCATTTCAATTTGGACAGGATGAAGCGGGGCTCGATGCGGCCCACGGTTTCCTCCGCGCCGAGCTTGCGGAGCTCATCGACCTCTTTGGTCGCGGCGTGGCACTGCCAGGTGATGAACGGGATGAGAACTTCGCCCTGGGCTCCGAGCAGGACCATGTCGTGTTGCCGGACGGAGGCGCACAGATCGCCGGGCTCGGAGAATAGCCAGCCTTTCTTCTCGAGGCTTGCGATAGCCTCGGCCAGCATCTCCGGCAGGGTGGCCGCCTCGATGGCAGGCTGGCCCTTCCACAAAACCGATCCCCGGATGGGAACGGCAACCAGGTCTTCTTCGCCCTGTGCATCTCTGACACCCACCGTGACCGCGGTGGTGCTGATGTCCATTCCTATAAAGCGCGCGTGTTTTGCCAAGATTGCCTCCTAGGGGTTGACTTGCAAGATCTCCCAGAATACCAGGAACGGGAATGCGCGGGCATGGGAGGCGGAGGTTCGCTCCCTGACGCAGCCGGCGCGTTCACTCCACCTGCATCGAGATGGCGAAGGTGATGTCGGAGGCCGCGGCGCCGCGATAGGAACCCGAGATGGGAGCCGCGAGACGCGGATCGGCGGCCGCGGCGACGGCCACGTGGCCGGTTGAAACGGCGAGGCCTTGCGAGGGGTCGTAGCCGCGCCAGCCGCCGCCCCGGAGATAGACCTCGGCCCAGGCGTGCATCTGGGCCTGGGCATCGTAAATGGCGCCGCTCTCGTAACCGCTCACGAAGCGCGCCGCGATCCCCAGCGTTCGACAAGCGGCGCAGAACAACATGGCCAGATCGCGGCAACTTCCTTCCTGCTCCCGCAGGGTGACTTCGGGCGGGTTGGGCGGCCCGTCATCGCGAACCACGTGGCGGAAGGTATCGAACAGGCGCGCGTTGAGCGCGGTCAGAAAGGGCAGCGTGTCCCCGCGCGCTCCCCCGATGGCACGGGCGAATTCGGCCACCGGCCCGTCGGCATTGCCCGTTTCGCGATAGGGGGCGAGCGCCGCGCGCAGGGGTTCCGGATACGCCGCGGGCGGGCCGTTGGGCACATAGTCGAACGGGTTCTCGCGCCGCGTCTCGACCTGGAAAGAGCTACTCACGGCCAGCTCGGCCAGGGGACCGCTGAACCAGGTCTCCACCACGACGTTGCCGTCCTGATCGAGGCATTCGCTCCGGCCGGCGGGCGCGGGCGAGATTTCGAGAGCGTACTGGAGCACATGCTGGCCGCCGTCCTCGCGCGGCCGCAGGCGGAACGTGTGCGGCTCCGGGTAGACCGGGCCGCGGTAGCGGTAGAGCGTGGTGTGGGTGACCGCGATCTTCATACGGGCAGTTCGTTGCGTGTGAGCTTAGAGAACGCGGCGTCGATCCACTGCGAGGGCAGGTCGTGAACCGCGCGCCGCATGCGCTCCTGCCACCAGGCGGAGATTTCGCGCAGATCGTCGCGGTTATAGCGCTGTTCGACCAGGGTGAAACTGCCCTTTGAGTAGAGGATCACGTCCATGGGGAAACCCACGTCGGCGGCGCAAAGCCGCGTGGCGTCGAAGGCCAGCAGCCCCACCTTGAAGGCATACTGCATGGAATCCGCCTGGGTGAGCGAGCGCTCGAGGATGGGCTTGCCAAATCCGGACGCACCGATAATCTGGTAAGGCGTGTCGGGCCCTACCTCGACCCAGTTCCCCTCCGGGTAAACCAGAAACAGCCGGTGAGCCGAATCGCCGGCCATCTGGCCGCCGATGAGGGAATGGGCGTTGAACTTGAGCTCCGCGCGTTCGAGCGCGGCGCCATCCTCGGCCGCCACGCGTCGCACCTGCTGCGCGTACAGGTTGACGATTTTGTAGAGGCGGTCGCGCCCCGTGGATTCGTGCGCGAAGGCTTCCTCGAAGTACAGCAGGATCTTGTCGCGCAGAGACCGCAGGCCGGAATTCATCACGAAGAACGCGAATCCGGGGCCCTGGTAACTGGCGGTCTTCTTGGCGACGAGTGTCTCATTGCCGGCGACAACCCGCGCGTCGGCGATGCCTACGAGGCCTTGTTCAACGGTAATTCCGAGGCAGAAAGTCATAAGTTCCGGAGGTCATCCGCCGGCGCCGGCCGACTGGGGCCGTTGGCCGAAGAAGTCGCCGAGGATGCATTCATCGATTGTATTCATTTTGGTCTCGAGGGAATCGAAGAACTCGTGCAGACCGCCCTTCAGAATGGACTCCACCTGCGCATAGTCCAGCTCGGACCGCAGCATTCCGATGCGCTGCTCGGAAGCGCACGAGAAGGCCGCCGGCCGGGTTCCGGTGATGGAGTGCAGCGAGGCGTCGGCCAAGCCGATGCAGTAACGCACGGCGCGGGGAAACTCGCCATCCAGAAGCAGGAACTCGACGATGCGGTCGGGGGAAATGCGGCCGAACCGCTTGCGGTACATTTCCAGGCCGCTGACCGACTTGAGCACGGCGGCCCATTGTATGTCGTCGTAAGGCGTGCCCACGTCGGTGACCAAGGGGAGCAGGATGAAATACTTCACGTCGAGCATGCGCGTAGTCTTGTCGGCGCGCTCCAGCATGCCGCCCAGGCGGATGAAGTGCCAGGCCTCGTTGTGAGACATGGTGGCGTGGGTGATGCCCTGAAACAGGTGGCAGGCCATGCGAACCTGGTGGCAGAATTCCGGCTGCATCGCCGGCTGCGGCTTGCGGCTCTCTTCCGTGATGAGGAGGTAGAGGGTGTTGATCTGCTCCCACATCTCGCTCGAAATGGTGTCGCGAACGGAACGGGCGTTCTCACGGGCCGCGAGCACGCAGGAGCGGATGGAGTTGGGATTTTCGGCGTCGAATACCAGGAAGCGGACCACGTTCTCCTTGGTGGCGATGTTGTAGCGCTTGAGGAACGCGGCGCGGTCGCCGGTGGTGTCGACGATCGGCTGCCACTGGTCGCCACCGCCGCGCGGCGAATCGAGCATCAGGTTCTGGTTGACGCCGATGAAGCGGGCCACGTTCTCGGCGCGCTCGGTGTAGCGTCCCATCCAATAGACCGCGTCGGCCACGCGGCTCAGAAGGGGCTTCGATCGCGAGGTCGTCATTGTTGCTGCTGCCCCTCCTGGATTTCGGGCGCCGCGGCCTGCACCCAGGTATCCTTGCTTCCGCCTCCCTGCGACGAGTTGACCACCAGCGAGCCTTTGGTCATGGCCACCCGCGTCAACCCGCCGGGCAGCACGTAGATGTCTCTGCCGCAGAGGATATAGGGGCGCAGGTCCACGTGGCGGCCTTCAAAATGGTCGCCCACGATGGTGGGGACGCGCGAAAGGGCTAGCGTCGGCTGGGCAATGTAGTTGCGCGGGTTGGCCTGGATCTTCTCCGCAAACTCCTCCTGCTGTTTGACGGTGGAATGCGGGCCCACCAACATTCCGTAGCCGCCGGATTCATTGGCCGATTTCACCACTAGTTCGGCCAGATGTTCCAGCACGTACGCGCGATCGCTATCGCGCCAGCAGAGGTAGGTGGGGACATTGGGAAGAATCGCGTCTGCGCCCTCGTAGTAGCGGATGATCTCGGGGACGTAGGCGTAGATCACCTTGTCGTCCGCCACGCCGTTTCCAGGCGCGTTGGCGAGCGCCACGTGTCCGCTCCTATAGGCGGCCATGAGGCCGGGGACGCCGAGTACGGAATCCTCGCGGAACGCCTGCGGATCGAGGAAATCGTCGTCGATGCGGCGGTAGATCACATCCACGTGCTCCAGGCCCTTGGTGGTGCGCATGAAGACGCGGCCGCCATCCACCAGCAGGTCGCGGCCTTCCACCAGTTGAATCCCCATCTGCTGGGCCAGAAAGCTGTGCTCGAAGTAGGCGGAGTTGTAGATGCCGGGCGTGAGCAGCACCACGCTCGGGTTGGAGGGGGCGGCGGGCGCGATCGATTCCAGCATTTCGAGCAGATGGCTGGGATAATCGTTGACCGGCCGCACCGAAAGGCCCTCGAAGACCGCCGGAAAAATGGTCTTCAGCACCTCGCGATTTTCGAGCACGTAGGAGACGCCCGAGGGCACGCGCAGGTTGTCTTCGAGAACGTAGTACACGCCATCGCGATCGCGAACCAGGTCCGTTCCGGTGACATGGCACCACACGCGCCAGGGCGGATTCAGGCCGTGACACTGCTTACGGTAGGAGACAGCCGAGAGCACGATGTCGCGAGGAATGACGCCATCCCGGAGGATTTTCTGATCGTGATAGATGTCGTCGATGAACGCGTTGAGGGCGTGCACGCGCTGCTTGAGGCCGCGCTCGATGTGGTCCCATTCGACGGCCGGCACGATGCGCGGGATGAGGTCGAACGGGAAGATTCTTTCTGTTCCGGCGGAATCGCCGTAGACGTTGAAGGTGATCCCCATCTGCAGCAGCAGGCGCTCGGCGGCGTGTTTATAGCGCAGCAGATGACCGTCGGAAAGCTCCTCGACGGTTTCGACCAGGAGGCGGGCATGCGGCCGCGGGGTGCCGGCGCCATCGAACATCTCGTCGTAGAAGCCTTCCGTGTCATAGGACGAGAAGTACATAGGGGCCCTATGTTCATGGTGGCGCAGGATGCGGTGAAAGGGAAACCGATTTAATTTATGGGGCCCATCCGGTTTTTCAATGTGGGGTCAGAGCACTAGCGCGCGGTCTGAGTCTGGATGACGGGCTTGTAGCCGGAGCCGGCGGCCTTCTTCATCGCTTCCAGGCCTTCCTGGGCCGTGAGCAACGGCGTCGTTTTGACCGCCTTGCAGGAGCCGCCCGCGGAGATGGCCATGGCGAACGCGGCCGCGCTGACGTTGTCGGGCATCTCCACGACGACCACGATGTCGTAGTCGCCGAAGGACAGCCAGGATCGTTCTACCTTGCCGCCCAGCTTCTCGATGGTTCCCTGAACCACCTGCATGCGGTCCTGCGGATTCTTCACCAGGACCGCCCAAGCCTCGGACGTGTACGCGGCTTCAACGAGGAAACTCGCCATATTTCGCCCCCCTTGTACCGAAGCGTACACCCGCGGCGTGGAGGGACGCAACGACCTAATGGCGTCCGAAGAGCAGCACCGCCAGCAGGATCAGCGCGAGCAGCACCAGAACCAGCGCGCCGATCTTGACGACGCTCCACGGCCGGTCGCCGTGAACCGAGCCGGTGCGCGCGTTCACCGCCAGTTGATAGACCTTCCCGCCGAACTGGTACGCGCCTACCCAGACCGGCAGCAGGAGGTGACGGAAGGTGGAGTTCGCGTACTCGGTCTTGACTTCTTCGACGCGCTGTTCGTCGCCGCCGATGTCGGACGCCGCGTCCTCTTCAATGCGCGGGGCCATGACCTGCTTGGCCGCATCGAAGCCGCCGGCGAGATCGAGTTGATAGCGCTGCGCCTTGAAGCCGGCCAGGTATGCGGGATCGTAAGGGCGGAGCGCGCCGAGGTCCCAGGGCTGAAGCGCGGTCAGATGCGAGGCGGCGACGGCGTGCGTGCCGCTGATCAGCGTGTCCTCGAAGCGGCGGGCTACCTCTCCGGAGGCCGGGTACCAACGCGTGTGGCGCACCTGGCGTGTGCGGGTCACGGTGTGACCCTGGTCGTCCGTGTCGTCATACTCCTCGGCCACGTAGTAATATTCGCCGCGCTCGCCGCGATAGACGCTGCGCGTGTCGGTGGAGTAGGACCAGAAGGGCAGGTAGACGCCGCCGATGCCGTGCTCCGGGTGGGCCATGCGTTGAAGTGCGTTGGGCGCGAACCAGCGGCTGGCCAGCCACTTCGTCACGGACGCCTGGGCCGCCGCCTTGGGCAGCTTGAAAACCAGCACGGCATCCGGCGCGATCAACGGATCCGCGGCCTGGGGCTGCGCCACGATGGGGCTGCCACAGAATGGGCACACGCCGGCGACCTCGGGCGGCTCGAACACCACCGCGCTGCCGCATCCCTGGCAACTGACCTGAAGCGCGAGGGGACTCGAAGTGTGGGGCGGTGCGGCCAACGCGGCATCGAGCGGATGGGGCGGAATCGGGCCTTCGGAAGTGGGCGCGGGCGCGGCCTGGCCGCAGAAGGGGCACTTCAGTTGTTCGGAGGCCGGATCGAACTGCATCTCGCCGGAGCAGCCGGGACAGGGGAAGCGTTTTTCCATGCCAACTGACACTCTACACTATGTGGATTACTGAACCGCGCGCGTGAGCAAGCGGACATGGGAACGTCCGCTCCCTCACGGTCGCGGTTCGGTATCGGGCTGCGCGCGAGCAAGCGGGCTGGTCATTTCGTAAAATCAGGCGAGGGGTGTTTATGCGGCAGGGGAACTACAGGCCAGCCAGACGTCCGCCGGCGCCGGAGCCAGCTCTGCGCTGGGTCGATCTCAATTCAGCCAGCGCCGCGGAGATAGAGAAGCTGCCCGGCGTGAATCTCGCCACCGCCGAGGCGATTGTCGGCCGGCGGCCGCTGCGAGGTTGGGACGACTTGCGCGGGTTGCCGGGCGTCTCCGAGGGACTCATCAAGCAACTCCGTGCGACCGGCGCGCGGATCGCGCCCGCGATGCGGCCGGCCGGTAGCCCGTGAGCGCTACTCGGTCACCTTAAACTCGCCCTGCAGGCCGTGGTCGGAGTCCGGCGCAATCCACACTTGAAACCTTCCCGGCTCGGTAACAAGCTGCATGCGCGTGTTGTGGAAGGCCAGGTCCGCCGTCGCGAGCGTGAATTCGACGCTGCGCTTTTCGCCGGGCTTGAGGCGGACGCGGCGGAAGCCTTTCAGCTCCCGGACCGGGCGGCTGACGCTGGCGAACAGATCGCGCACGTAGAGCTGGACGACTTCGTCGGCCTCGTACCGGCCGGTGTTCGCCACATCCGCAGCGACCGTGAGCTTGCCGCCCAGCGGAATCGCCGGCGCGGAGAGGCGCAGGTTCGAATACTCGAAGGTGGTGTAGGAGAGCCCGAAGCCGAAGGGATACTCCGGCGTGAAATCGACATCGATATATTTCGAGAGGAAGCCGCGGGGGTTGACCGGCGTCCCGGGCGGTATCCCCAGATCCTTCGGACTGGCCGGGCGCCCGGTATTCAGGTGCGCGTAGTAAATGGGAATCTGGCCCACGGTGCGGGGGAAACTCACGGTCAGTTTGCCGGATGGCACGGCGTCGCCGAAGAGCAGATCGGCCACCGCGGGGCCGCCCATGGTGCCCGGATTCCAGACGTAAAGAACCGCCTTCGCCTCCGCCGCCGTCTCCTGGAAGGTGAGCGGCCGGCCCGCTTCCATCACTTCGATGATCGGCTTGCCGGTCGCGGCCAGTTCTTTGACCAGCGCCGCCTGCGCGCCCGGCAGGTCCAGAAACGCGCGCGAGCGGGCTTCGCCGTCCATGTTCCAGTCCTCGCCGATGAAGAGCACGACGGCATCGGCCGCGCGGGCCGCCTCGAGCGCGGCGGGGAAGCCGTCGTGGCTGGTGTCGCGCGGGGTCTTCACGCCGGGAGCATAGAGCACGTGATCGGCGCCCAGTTTCTCGCGGATCGCGGCCAGGAAGGTGCGCACTTCGCCGCTCTTGCCGTCGATGGTCCAGCAGCCCATTTGATCGCGGGCGCTGTCGGCGAGCGGTCCGATGACGGCGAGCTTGCCGATCGATTTCGCGAGCGGCAGCGCGCCGCCTTCGTTCTTCAGCAGCACAGCGCTCTCGGCTGCCAGCCGCTTTGCGACCTCGAGCGATGCGGGCGCCAGCAACGCCGAGGCGTCCGCCGAGGCAGGCACAGGCTTGTCGAACAGCCCCAGGCGGAACTTGATCCGCAGGATGTTGCGCACGGATTCGTCGATCAGCTTCACATCCACTTTGCCGGCTTCTACCAGGGCCTTCAGGTGATCGTAGTAGTCGCTGGTCCCCATCTCCATGTCGAGGCCCGCGTGCACGGCTTTGAAGGCGGCGTCGCTGTGGTCCGCGGCATAACCGTGAGCGACCAGTTCGCCCACCGAGTTGTAGTCGCTCACCACGAATCCGTCGAAGTGCCACTCGCCGCGCAGGATCTGGCGCAGCGTGAACTCGTTGCCGGTGGCCGGGACTCCGTTGAGATCCTCGAAGGCGCTCATGAAGGTGGCCACGCCGGCATCGCGGGCGGCCTGGAACGGCGGCAGGTAGAGGTCGCGCAGCAGGATCTCGGGAATCCACGCGCTGTTGTATTCGCGCCCGCCTTCCACCGCGCCGTAGCCTACATAGTGCTTGGCGCAGGCCGCGACGGAGCCGGCGCCGTCGAGCGACGGGCCCTGAAATCCGCGCACCATGGCGGCGGCGAACGCGCTGGCCAGGTAGGGGTCCTCGCCCATCCCTTCCGAAATGCGGCCCCAGCGCGGATCGCGGGCGATGTCGATCATGGGGGCGAAGGTCCAGTGGATGCCCACCGAAGAGGCCTCGCGCGCGGCCACGCGTGCGCCCTGCTCGACCAGGTCGGGATCCCAGGTCGCCGCCTGCGCCAGCGGAATGGGCAGCACGGTGCGATACCCGTGGATGACGTCCCGCCCGAAGATCAGCGGGATGCCGAGCCGGCTCTCTTTGAGCGCGATGCGCTGCGCCTCGGCGCGGTCCTCGAATTTGATGGTGTTGAGATACGAGCCCCAGCGGCCTTCCTTGATCTGCTGCCGGCTGCGCTCCGACACCGGGCTGCCGAGAGCCGTGCCCTGCGACATCTGGCCGATCTTCTCGTCGAGCGTCATGCGCGCCAGGAGTTGGTCGATGCGCGCTTCGATCGCAGCCGGCGGGGCCGCCGCGAGGGCGCAGGCAAGAGACAGGGAACAGCAAACGCTTTTTGCCAGGGACATGGAAACCTCGATTTGATTCACGTGCCATCCGCGTGGTTGAATGACCCAAATGGACCCTCAACCGCGCTTTTGGGGACTGGCCGCCAGAACCATGGTGGCACATAGCATCACTTACTTCTTCATGGGAGTGCTGGCCTCTACCTTTCTCGACTACAAGGCCGCGTTCGCCCGCCCCGAACTGGCGTGCTGGATGCGCCAACTCGACGACCCGTGGATTCTAGCGGGGCCGTTGTTCCAGCCGATTCGCGGCTTGATTTTCGCACTGGTCTTCTACCCCCTGCGAGATGTTCTGTTCGGCAAGAAGAACGGCTGGCTGGTGATGTGGTGGATGCTGGTGGCGCTCGGCATCCTCTCCACGTTCGGGCCCGCGCCCGGGTCGATGGAGGGAATGATCTACACCCACCTGCCCATCCTGGGCCAGATGGGAGGCTGGCTGGAGGTGGTGCCGCAGGCGCTGCTGCTCTCCGCGCTGCTCACCTATTGGGTCAACCACCCGGGAAAGAAGTGGCTCAACTGGACTCTGGGGGTCGTCTTCTTCCTGGCGATGGCGATGCTGGTGCTCGGACTCACGATGGGTAACGCGAAACACTGACTACGGGTGACAACTCACAGCCGGCTTGCCGCCCGGCGGGCGGTTCCCTCTGCCACAACCGGCCGCACGCGGACCTTAACCTCCACACGCGATCCCAGCCGGTTGATGATCGAGATGAGCCGGTCCGCGGTGAAGCGCCCGAGGTCCGCATTGCGGATGCGCGAGAAGTCGTCCGCCGCGATACCGGTGCGGCCGTGCGCCGCCCGGACGCTGAGGCCATCGCGGTCCAGCGCCTTGACGATCTCGGCAGCGAGGATGGCCTTGAATTGCTCGGCATCAGCGTTGTTGCGCCCCAGATCGCGAAACACATTCCCGCTTCCCCGCACCGCTTCGAGTTTCTCGCCCTTCATCGCAACATCTCCTTGAGCATTTTCAGACGGTCCCTCACCACATCGAGCTCGCGCTTGGGCGTGAACGCATGGATCACCCAAATGTCGGAGCCGAGATGCACCGGATAGACCACGCGGAACGCGTCCCCCTTGAACGGCAGCGCGATCTCGAATACGCCGGATCCCAAGCGGTGCATTGGTTTCGCGATATCGGCCTTACCGCCTTCAGCGGCGATCGTAAGCGCCGCGAGACAGGCCTTCGCCGCAGGCAACCCCCGCGGCGCCAATTCTCAATTCCCGAAGCCCCCCTATCTGATTGATTTCATAGCGCGCGCCTAAGAGATTTTCTCTGGAGCCACCCAATGGATCGGTGATCCCATTAAGGATTCGAACCCACTTCGGAATCGTGATCGACATCAGCCTGGGACGCTGATCCCTATCCCTCGGAATCCGAAGGCGGTCATATCATACGCCGAGTGGCCCAGAGCTTCGGCGTTTTCGGCGGGTAATCCGGTCAACTTCCCACATTTTTGGCCCGCGTGGGGCCGCTGTACGACAAGGGGGTTTATCTGTCCCAATCGTGTTAGCGGCCCAATCTGGCCGGTGTTGGCAGGCGCTCGGCGAGCAGGCGGGAGTTACTTCGGTCCAACTTCCGAGTGGCGCCGACAATCCAAGTCGCCGACGCGAGCGCGGCCGGGCACAAGATCAAGACCGTGTGGTCGCCGACCGTCTCTCATTCGACAGTCTTTCGGCGCCGCGGTTTATTGTTTTACCAGTTCGACGCGGCGATTTCGCGCTCGTCCGTCATCGGAATCGTTCGATGCCACAGGCGCATAGG
>Ga0182027_10005169_pt1 | contig 19936 bp, 21 predicted proteins | sample 712E1DmetaG_FD_121300 | JGI IMG/M metagenome (GOLD analysis project Ga0182027, IMG submission 121300) | Permafrost microbial communities from Stordalen Mire, Sweden - 712E1D metaG (Illumina Assembly) | ecosystem: Environmental > Terrestrial > Soil > Wetlands > Permafrost | place: Sweden...
AACTTCGAAGATGATCGATTCCTGGGATTCCAAGTAGAAGACGCAAACGATCTTTTTCAACTGTTAGTAGAATTGTTCGGGGAGCGCAAGATTTTCATCATCGATGAAATCCAGAATGTCACAGGCTGGGAGCACTTTGTCCGCAGGTTCATGGAAATGGGTTTTAAGTTCTATATCACAGGTTCGAATGCATCCCTTTTGAGCCGGGAGTTGGGGACTCGATTAACGGGGCGTTACGTACCCATTGAGCTGTTCCCGTTCTCTTTCCGTGAGTTCCTACAGTTTCGTGGCCAACCAATTCCGAACTTAAAGCGGATGACTACGGTTGATAAGGGCGTATTGAATTCCGCACTGAGTACCTACATCCAATTGGGTGGAATCCCGGACGCACTCAAATACCCTGAATTGCCCTTGCTGCAGAGCTTGTATAACGATGTGCTCTACCGCGACATCGCCACCCGTTACCATCTAGAGGCTGTGACAGCGCTTAAGGAGCTGGCCTTCTTCCTCATGAGCAACCCCGCCAACTTGGTATCTTTCAATAAACTGAAAGACCAGTTCCATCTGGGAAGCGTGAACACGATCAAAAGCTATATTGATTATATGGAAAATAGTTGGCTTATCTTTGCCATAAATCTGTATGATTTCTCGGTTAAGCGCCAGCAAATCGCGCCCAAAAAGATCTACTGCATCGACAACGGTCTTATAAACACGATAGGCTTCGGATTCTCTCCCAATACGGGCAAGTTGTTAGAGAACCTGGTATTCCTGACACTACGTCAGCGGTCTCGGGAGATTTACTACTACACAACTCCGAATGGATATGAAGTGGATTTCTATCTTCCCGAGGAGCAACAACTGGTCCAGGTAACGCAGAACTTAGGCATGTCGACTACACGGGAAAGGGAACTGCGAGCCCTTACAGATGCTTTCAAGACGGTCAAAGTGAAGCATGCCTTGATCCTTTCCGATGTTAACGAGACTGGTTTGGAAATAAACGGGGTTCCAGTTGAAGTACGCTCTGTTGCTGAATGGCTTCTGGATCAATAAACCTAAAACAGTTCCGTTGGTTTTGAAGTCCTAGGAATTTTCATTTGTCTGCTTACCAGCCATCACTCTCATCCTTTTCTTGGCCTCCCTGCCCTATCAGGGTGCAATGCCTCTACCTCGTCCTTGCGAAATAGCCTAGGATCTTTATCAGGGATCTGCCGGCTGATTCCAAATCTTCTACATCTTGCTGCAATGACTACGTGCAACGATCTGTCTGATACTCCCAAAAAAGCAGCAGCCTCGGCAGGGGTCATTAGATTGCTGAAACTCGATCTGTTTGTTCTGGGCCTTAGTCTTAATTTCCTTTGGTAGCAACATCGGTTTTGACATGCACGATGTTGTCCTGACCAAGCCCTATCCAGTCAGTGGCGTTCTTCTGAACGAAATGAGCTTGTTGCGAACAGATTACCTTGGCGTCCGTGCGTATGCCTTTCACTCGCGAGCCAGCCAAGACACGTGTCAGACCGTACTTAAGGCCATAAGTCCAGCAGTCCCATCCACCCCATGTATAGAGTGCGCCTGTCTTTAGTGGATCCCAGCCTACGAGATTACCCAGCATGCCGGCTGTTTCAAGCTCGGCGCGGTGTACGTTCCAAGCATATTCGCCTTCCAGTATGTTGGCTGAGAACACTTGCGACAGCATTGAGGCAACGATCGCAGCGGTATTTGACTGCGGAATAACATTACACATTGTCAGCGGATCACCCCAATTAGGCAAACCTTCAAACATTTATACCACACCATCAAGAACCGTATCGATATCGCCCATTTTCTGGTTAATCTTGATATTCTTGACATCTGGATATTTGTACTTAAGTGCGCCGCTTTTACCGAGGTAAGGAGGACCTCCCTTTTCGGGTCGGAGCTCGTCAATCATTTCCACAAATTTTTCGATTTGAAGCGCAAGTGGGTCTTTCGTACCGCGGAAAGGCGACGGAAACTCGCCCGTCATCTCAGTGCGATACTTCGCCCATTTCGGCGCTTTGTCGTGGGCCGTGCCATCTGGTTTCCAATGACCCTCGTATTCCTTAGGAGATACTGGTGTAAGTTTACTCATTTCAGACCTCCTTCAATGTGCAGGTGAATTGCCTGCCTAATTGATTGATAAAAAGTTGCTTTTCGGACCATAACCTACATTACATGATCAACCAACCTTCGCTAAGATATAGCTCAATTCTCTAACTCCTTTCATTTACCTAGCGTTCTGACAGTTGAGCTTTGTAAATTGGCAGTCCCAAGCTGTCAGATCTGCTGCCGTTGATAACTCTCAAGACCAGTCTCTTTGCAAAGGAAAGGTTGGCAGGTCTTCGATCTGGTGTTTATCCAGATTCAGATAGACTGTTTCTGCACTTGATTTACTAATTGCAGAAACAGGGATGATGACATCTTTCTTTCCCCACAAATGTCCTTCACGCATCACTAAGTGAGTGATGTGGCTGGACTTAGCGTCGACAACGAATTCATCGACTTTGCCGACATAGCCATCCGATGCCTCGACCCGTGTACCACGGTGAAAGGCTAGTTCACCCATTGGAATTTGTTGAATTTCTTCAGGCTCGATTACTTTTGTATCTAAAATGGTATAAGGGTAGTAATAGAGTGTTCCCGTTCCGTACATTCCGTTCATTCCACTCAATCCATATCCGCCTAAATTATCTCTGGGAGCAATCTCTTCGACGAATTCTTTTTTCAAAAAAGGTTTCATCTTTTTGAGGTCTACATTGGTGCAGCGAAGTTGAATTGTATCGGCTATGGTTTTGGTTACAAATTCAATGGGAACAATATATTCTGTATTGGGAGCGGTATCTTCTTTTATGACCAAATGGGTCACTTTTTTGATTATCGGATTGATCAGAACAAATTCTGAACGTCCACAAATTCCATCTGTGCATTCAACTTGAGCGTTTATAGGAATTTCCATTTTTTCCTCCAAAAATTTTGTATCCATAAGAACCTTTTATCAGGCATTAATATGTAAATTTATTTCAAATCATATTAATCCTCTCTGTGTATTAAAGTTCTCAATAAAAACTCTTTTTTTTGTACAATCATTCCGTATCCTTAAGAATTGTCTTGGATCGCGTGAAGCCACCTTGGTTCGGCTCGTAATGATTACCGAAAATCAACGTCAAGTAATTTTTGACGACATTTTCACCCCAGAGGGATGATGGTTATGGCAGAACCCACATACTTTAGTATAAATTTCCCTAATTTATAAAAAGAGTGTTTTCTCAGGTCAGACTTTGTTCATAAATCCCTCGACATGGGTATTTTACCGAAAGCTTCATCTGCCGATAAAGCGGGCATACCTAACCACGCTTTGGCCGTTCGGATAATCTTCCCGGCAAGGAAAATGTATTTCAACCGAAAGGTTTTGATTTGCTGCCAATATTCCGTTTCCTTTGCAAAGTCCATAATGAACAGCAAAAACAAATTGTAGCCAGCATCATCAACTGAAAGATCGCTTCATTGACCCAAAATGATTGGAGTAACAGGTGTCCAACTGCTGTATCATACTTGGCTTCCTTCATGTAATTTTCACTGTTTCCGCTTTTTCATAAAATTCCACCACTTCTATTGATGATAGTTCTGTATTGGTGACAAAAAAGAAATAGTCGTCTTCCACACCTTCCAAGAACGACATTTGTTTTCTATCTTTTTCATTCTTCAATACGCGGGACATAACAAACCGTCTGGCTCCTTTCCATTTATTCAGGGCTGTTACAAGCTCGGCAGATTCCCGCCCTTCTTTACTGGTAGTTATTTTGTAGAACTTATACGGTTTTTTTATTCTTTTTTGAAATAAGATGGTTAATAGCAATGGAATTCGCCGTTGCTATATCGTTATTGGAGAAAATAACCATGAAAACAAATGAAGAGTTACAAAACGATGTTCAAAATGCCATCAAATGGGAACCGTTATTGAAGGCAGCAGAAATTGGTGTAACAGCTAAAGATGGAGTTGTTAGTCTAACAGGTACTGTCGATAGTTATACTAAGAAATTGGAAGCTGAGAGTGCTGCTAAAAATGTTGCTGGTGTCAAAGCTGTGGTTGAAAAAATTGAAATTAAATTTACCAACTCATGGAATAAAAGTAATGCCGATATTGCGAATGAAGTAATTACTGCCTTAAAGTCAAATTGGTCGGTACCAAAAGACAAAGTAAAAGTAAAGGTTGAAGATGGGTGGATTACTTTAGATGGTGAGTTGCCTTGGAATTATCAAAGAGAAGCTGCAAAGAATGCTGTGAACTACCTTAGTGGCGTGAAAGGAGTAATAAACAATATCAAAGTTATATCTGAAACACATGACGAGATCGAGAAAGAGAAGGTTGAGTCGGCGCTCAAACTTAATTGGTCTTTAAACAGTCTGGATATTAAAGTAAAAGTATCAGGAAATATTATAACCCTAACCGGTATAGTTAATTCATGGTATCAAAAAGAAGAAGCCGAAAGAATAGCATGGAATACACCAGGCGTTTGGACAATAAACAATGAATTGATAGTTGAGTTCAAATATTAATGGTTGAGTAAAAAACCCAAGTTATCACCCAATGAGGGCAACTTGGGTTGTTTACTAGATTTTATATAGGTTGTAGATGCTTCTTTGGAATATGTTTCTAGCGACGGAATTTGCCGCCGCTATCATTCCTTAGGAGAAACAACCTTGATAACAGATTCGAAATTACAACGCGATGTGCAGAATGTACTCAATTGGGAATCAAGTATTAACGTAGGTGAGATTAGTGTTACCGCCAAGGATGGTGTAGTCATACTTACCGGTGCAGTACCAAGCTACTTCGAAAAGGTAGAAGCCGAACGTACCACGGGTCGTGTAGACGGCGTTAAAGCGATTGTTGAAGAACTTAAAGTCAAATTGCCGATATTAATCAGCACACGGATACGGATGTTGCTCGATCTGCATTAAATTTCCTGGCATGGAATCTCGCGGTTCCACGTGATCAAGTCAAAGTAAAGGTTAAAACCAGCTGGATTACGCTTACGGGTGACGTAGATTGGTATTACCAGAAAATGGCCTCTGGGAAGGAAAGCGCGCTCGTGTGCTCGCGGGTGCCATCATAGGGCGGAACTGCTGTATCGATGCCAATACTACACCCAAAGACTATGATCAACTGCAAGTACCAAGTGGTGCAACCATCAATCAGCAAGGATCGGTTGGTGATGACATCAACTGATCAGTTACAGAAAGGAGAATTTACATGGCAACGGTTGCAATTCATGGATTTGGTCGGATCGGACGGTCTTTGATGAAGGCGGCACACAAGTACGACCTGTTCGTCCCCGTGTCCGTCTCTGATATCAAGGACCTCCGACACTAGCAGCACTCTTCGAGGTGTTGCCTCCAACTACGGCCGCTGACATGAAGAAGTCACCACCAAAAGTAACAGTTTTGTCATTGGCGGCCGTGAGATCCCCTTCTTCGACTCAATGAAGGCCCTGGCGGACTGGAAGGCGCTCGGGGTCGACCTCGTGATCGACTGCACAGGGCGAGCCACCACGCTCCCCGGCGCTCAGGCTCATCTCGATGCTGGAGCCAGGCACGTCTTGGTGAGTGCACCGAGTAAGAAGCAAGAAGACTGTGATGCGGTATTACTGCCAGGCATCAACCTTGACACGTTCGACCCGCAGAAACACAAGATCGTCAGTATGGCGAGCTGCATGACCAATGCACTAGCCCCGGTCATCAAGGTTGTGATCGAGAATTTCGGTATCAAGGCTGGCTTTTTTTCGACGGTGCACGCCTACACCAATTCTCAATCGCTGACTTACCAACCAATGAAGGACCGCCGCGACTCATGGGCTGCGGCCGAAAACATCATCCCCTCTTCGTCCGGTGCAGCCCGCGCTCTCGCCTTTATCTGGAAAGACCTCAAGATTACAGGTAAGGCCTACCGTGTCCCAACCCGCACCGGCAGCATCGCTGAGCTGAACCTGCTCACTGAACGTCCAGTGACCGTGGATCAGGTCAACGATTTATTCCGAAAGGGCAGCCTCTGTTCCACCACTCAAGGGCGTGATGGGCGTTCTGGAGGAGGAATGGGCATCGTCTCGCATCGTCGGCGACCTGCATTCATCCCTCATTGACTTACCGCTGACTGAAGTCCAGGGAGAATTACTATCCGTGGCCGCCTGGTATGACAACGAGATGGGTTACTCGGCCGCTTGGCTGAGACAGCATTCCGCCTCGCAGTATAGGAATTTGACACAATGAGTCACGAGATCCGGTGGCAATTGACGTTCTTAATAACGGTGGAGATGCGCACGTACCGAACGCCAAGTTGTGAACTGTTATCCGCATGTCGCGCTCTATCGTTGCATCGCAATCCTCGTTATCTCTGAAGGCTACCGGGGCATGGTTGACGGCGGCTTCCAGATCCGCGCGTCCGATTGGGCCAATATTGGAAGGATATGAATTGGTGAGGCCATTCATTAATGGCATCGCCCGTTGGATGTCCTTTTGCAACCGCGGGGACACCTTCAAGAAGCAAGAACTGCTTCGAACGCATTATACTTTTTTAGAAAATTTATAGGTCGCGTTAGGGACTTAGACAGCTCCGCTGGAATAATATGGTTTATATCAACAGAACATCTTCATGACAGGATGGGTAAATGTTAAGGTGTGGACGATTTATCTTGGAGGTTCAAAATGGAAATACCTTTAAACGCTCAAGTAGAGTGTATGGACGGTGTCTGCGGGCGCTCAATATTTGTGCTGGTCGACCCAGCTAGCGAGCGGCTAACACACCTGATCGTGGGAGAAGAATCATCAAACATGACAGGGTATATGGTGCCCATTGATTTTGTCTCCGTAACGATTGCTGGTACGATTCAATTACGATGCAGCAAGGCAGAACTTAAGAAAATGGATCCGTTTATCCCAACAAGGTTCATTCAGCAGGAGGAGTTCAATTACATTTGGAATCACGGGTATGGATGGAAAAAAAGCTATTATTGGCCTTATGTGGTTAGTACTATAAAAAGCGGAGACTCCTCCTCGCAAGATCAATCGATTCCAGTGAAAGAAATGGCTGTGGGCCGAGGCACCCCTGTTGAGGCAACCGACGGCTATGTTGGCAAGGTAGACGAATTTGTGGTCAACCCGGAGAATGGTCATATTACACATTTCGTGATGAGGGAAGGGCACTTGTGGGGCAAGAAAGAAATAATCATCCCCCTTTCGGCAATGGGTGATACTCGCAACGATACCATTTTTTTGCAGCTCAATAAGGAACAGATCGAGTCTCTGCCGACATTTCCGTTGCAAAGACACTGGGCCTGATCGTTAGGGTTGGAAGGGCAGCCTACCTACCGATCGCTTAATACAACCCGGTATGGATGATTAATAGAGAAGTTGACTATTCTAAGAAGGAGAATATTGAATGGATATTCCAATGAATGCCAAAGTTAGCTGTACGGATGGTCCTTGTGGTGAGTCAACTAATTTGGTACTTATGCCAACTACACAGGAAATAACCCATGTGGTGGTCAGCGACGGTTCCTTTCCTGGAACGAAATACCTAGTTCCCATTGATCGCATTGCAGAGAGCAATCCCGAATCGATCCTATTGAATTGCACCCTTGAGGAACTGTCGAAACTGCCAATTTTTAACCAGTTAGAGTTTTTCCCGTCTGATTCACAAGAAACCCACAGAAAATCATATGTATTTTGGCCCTTTGTTGTCCCGGAATCAGATGTTATTACGCTTGAAAACGAGCATATCCCTGCCAATGAGCTTGCGATTCGGCGGGGAGCAGATGTTGAGGCTACAGATGGCCGTGTAGGACGTGTGGATGAATTTCTGATAAATCCTATTGGTAATGCGATCACTCACTTAGTATTGCGCGAAGGTCATCTATGGGGACAAAAAAACATCACCATACCTTTAAGTCAGATCGATCACATCGGAGAAAATACGGTTTGGTTGAAGCTTGATAAGCAAAGTATCGAAGCATTGCCAGCTATTCCATTCCATCATCAGGCAAATAAATCATTGAAAGATGAGTGATCATGTTTGTGTGATTCTCGCTTGGTACTGAGGCGAAAACACCGATGTCTTGACCTATTTATGTCTATTCGGGAGAAGCCTTATGTGACCTAACAAATCCGAACTATTGATGCTCCCGAGGCCGGGGCCTACATGGCCTACTGAGTAAACGAGGTAATCACGATTTATCCCATCACCCCATCATCCAGTATAAGCGAGTTTGCCGACGCCTGATCCGCAACCAACATTCCCAACCTTTGGAATACCGCGCCGCTAGTAGCCAAAATGCCTTCCTATCTGGCGGTCCCTATCAAATTATGTTGCGCAAACGCCATATCCTTTTTGGGTAGGTTTTAATAATTCAAGCAAACGAATTAGATTTAGGCATACAGATTCTCCTTTTAGGATTGTTACAAGCTATAACCTCAATCCAACTCTGTGAAAGAGAACGGGGTATTTTTATGAACCTAGTAAATTGAAGAATATTTTCAAAATATCCGCGAATTCAGGATTCAAGTTCATAACCTAGTGATCAGTGGTTTGTAAATAATCACGGCTGAATAAAAAAACTCCTGAAAAGGTGTTTTGTTTGTTCAGCGGTTTCTCATCAAGGAATAGGTGAATCCATTCCCTCTGCTATTTTCCATTCGTTCATCCCTCTCAAAATTCCCTTTTCAGGAGTCTAGAAATCGCGATAATAGCTGGTTTTCTTTATATAAAAGTTTGCATGTCAATTAAAGGATTACGAGTGCAGGTGGAGGCTGGGTTATTCCAATCTATCCGCGACAATATCACCCATGTGCGTTACATCATATCCAGGCATTTGTTCCACAGATTTTCGAAACTTTGGATCGTGTGCCAGCTCCATTACTGGGTCTAGTAAGCCGTTTTCAAAACTCACTAACGGAATCACAAAATCATATTCTTCTGAATATAGGGGAATAAAATCTAGCCCCAAGGCTTGTGCAGCGGATGCAATTCCCAGCCCGCAATCAGCCCGGCCTGAACGAATCGAAGCAGCAACAGTCAAATGCGTATACTCTTCGAGTTCGTATCCCTTTATCGATTGAGGTGCAATACCCAGTTTGTCAATTTGGTAATCAAGTAAGACACGTGTCCCCGCACCGCGTTGCCGGTTGATATAAGTGACATCAGGGCGTGCTAGATCAGACAGACCGGAAATGTTGAGGGGGTTGCCGGAATGAACCATTAGCCCTTGCGAGCGTCCTACCCAATGGATCAAACGAACCGGGATTCCTGCCAAGTATTTGTGGATTGCACTGAGGTTATATCTTCCACTTTGTGGGTCAAGCAAATGAGAACCTGCAATGTGTGCTTCACCTCTTTGCAAAGCTACCAGACCCGCCTGGCTGCCAACATTTACTGAAATCAGACGCCTATCGAGTCCGGATAAGGCCTGAGCCAATAGATCCAAGCTAAGATCGTGGGATCCAATTGCGAAGATAGTGTTCTCAACGTCTTTTGAGGAATGATATAACCTGACTAGTACCTGAGAACCAGCCTCTGCTCCCTGGACCCCACGCGGTATGATCGTAACCCCATCTGCGTTTACCATGGAGGTAATTATTCCGGCTCCCTTTGGGAGGGGGGCGGCTAATATTTTCCCGTTCACTTTTCCCAGAACAACTCGCAAATAATCATCATCACCGGCTGGAGAAGTGACCTTACGAGTTAGGTTCGCCTGGATAATTTCTGGAGTGTTAGGTCTTCGTCCAAGCCAGCGAGATAATAGAGGTTCAACGAAAATTTCGCCGGTCATAGCCGCTGAGACAGGATAACCCGGAACACCAATGATCGGTACCTGACCAACCCCATGCTCGCGGTTGATCATACCAAGGATCACCGGATGGCCTGGACGTACAGCAACCCCATGGACCAACAATCGACCGAGCGAGGTAACCACTCGTGCCGAAAAGTCTTCTTCACCTGATGAAGAACCTGCGTTCAACAAGATAAGATCTGCTGTTTCTGCAGCTTCCTTGACTCGCTTTTGGATCAGTTGAAAATCATCTTTCGTAATTGGGTTTCGGTTCGCCTGTCCACCCCAAGCATTGACCTGCGTCGCCAAAACGACAGAGTTATATTCGATGATATCCCCGGGTTTGACTGCCTGACCGATCGGAACCAGTTCGGTACCGGTAGGAAAGATAGCGACTTTCGGTTTGCGTGCAACGCGTACCTTACTTTCACCGCAGGCAGCCAATGCGCCAAGATCCACTGGGCGCAGACTTTGCCCGGCTGGTAAAACAAGTTGAGTTTCAACAATATCTTCCCCCATTGGACGTACATTCTTCCATGGCGTCACTGCAGCACGGATTCGAATAGCTGCAGGATGACGGTTCTCTGACGTAATTACCCCATTCTCATCAAGTGGTTCGACATTTTCGATTGGGATGACCGCATCCGCCCACTCGGGCAGCGGATCTCCAGTATCTCTATAAATTGCTTGCGTGCCGATTTGCAGCGAGTGCGGTTTAGCTGGCAAAGCTCCATTGGTGTCACCAGAACGTACTGCGAATCCGTCCATTCCTACCGCATTGTAATGAGGAGAAGATTGCTTTGCCCATACCGGTTCGGCCAAGATCCGTGACAGAGCATTCTCGTCCAACGGAATTTCTTCTAAACCAAGGATTTTCCACAAGCCCGCTTCTTCCAAAGCTTGCTGAAAGCAATTACGCGCTTGCTCAAGTGGAATATCATTCAGATAGATTGACATTAGACGCCTCTTCCCGGTTCGATTATTTTCAATTGATCGGCCTATCAGTGCTCCAGATAACGAGTCTGAATTAAAATCAAATATTCACCTAATTCATTATGATTCACAACGGGTAGACATCCACGTGAGAACCGGCAATTAATCCGGTTGCATCAGCGGAAATTTGAATCAACCCATCAGCTTGTGTGTAATTAAAGATCAGATTGCTTTTGTAGAAAATCGGATCGGCATTCATTCCTTGCGGAGTCGTAAGCAACCTTACTGGCCACCAGTCTTCACGCCCAGATTGTGATGGTAGATTGACCGTTAATATGGCCGGAAGGGTGGGTAAGGGAAATACTTTAGCACACCCTGATAGATGCTCAATGAGTGGCTTTACAAATCGGCGTGCGATGACGAGCGCGCTAACTGGGTTACCTGGCAAACCGACTACTGCTTTGCCATTACACACAGCTAATATCGTTGGCTTCCCGGGATGGATATTCACACCATGCACCAACACCCCGGGAGTACCCATTTCGTCAATGACCTGTGCTGTTAAATCCCGAATACTGGCCGATGATCCAGCGGTGACGATGACAGCATCACAATTCTCCAGTGCTGATGCCAAAGCTATGTGCAGAGCCTCTGCACGATCAAGTGCAATACCCAGGTGAATCGGTAGCCCTCCCCATTCCTCAATCTGAGCTGAAAGTGAAAATGAATTAATATCCCGTACCTGGCCAGGTTGGGGTTCAATGGTCGGTTCAATAACCTCGTCTCCACTTGAAAGGATTCCAATCACCGGACGACAAACCACCTGCACCTTTATCTGCCCTAAAGACATTAACCCACCAATTTCTGCCGGACGTAAACGACTGCCAACTGGGATGACAATTTGGCCAGCTACAACATCTTCACCCATCTGAATCACGTTCTCATTGGGAGCAATAGCTCTTACTACCTCCAGCTCACCATTCTTCGACAGTTGCGCATACTCGAGCATAACCACAGCATCTGCCCCGACTGGTAACATTCCCCCAGTGTGAATAAGAGCAGCGCTACCTACAGTGCTAGCAAATTCTGGCTTTTTCCCCATTGGCACTTCACCAATGACAGAAAAATAAGCGGGTAAACTTTCCCCAGCGCCAAAAGTATCTACAGCCCGAACCGCATATCCATCGACCGTGCTTCGCGAAAATTCAGGGTATGGTTTTTTTGAGCAAATGGGTGATGAGGTAAAACGATTTAATCCCAGAATAGAATCGATTTCTTCACTTTGTCGGGGATTATTAGGCATTGCCGAAAACCATTTTTTCAGTGCTTGCTCCGGTGAGCTAAGAATCAAAAATTCCGGCATTTCTTTTCCTCTATTCATCCAGGCAGGATTGGCTTATTGTAGGAGTGATAAGTAACCTACTTTTCCCAACCTTGTTTGGATCTTTTCAACATATTTGAGTGATTACGATCAAATTCTATCATAGGCTTCAACATCAAATTTTGGGTGAAAAACACTAATCAAAAAACTATTGAGGAAATGCCCGCTCGATGATACAAAAAAAGAACCCGTCCAAAAGGGCGGATTTTGTATTCACGAGCAGTTTGCCCTCTCCGGCAAAACCTTCCAGAGTAATTAATTCATTCACCTTCTTTAGGAATATAGTGCCCTTCGATCCACGACTCTCCATCCGAGCCAACTTCCTTTTTCCAGACAGGTACAATCTCTTTCAAGCGGTCGATGCCATATTTGGCTGCATCAAATACTCCACTATCACGATGAGCTGCAGTGCAGGCAATTAATACAGTAGGAGTACGTGGCATCAGTTTACCAATGCGCTGCACAATGGCAATTCCTTCAACAATTGACCAACGTTCACGAATCTCCCTCGCAATCTGTTCCATTTTTGCTTCGGCCATCGGTTTATATGCTTCATATTCCAGATAAGCAGTTTCGCGTCCATCCCTGACAGTTTCTCCCCTCACCACCCCCGCAAAAATCACGGCTGCCCCGGTAGAAGTAAGCGTGATCTTTTCTAGCATATCGTTCAGATCCAATTCATCTTCTGTGATTGCAATTATCAAGGGGAAATCGCTCATGCCTTCTCCACTGATTCGTTGATCACGTCACCAGATCGTCCGCCGTGTTTTTCTAATAGACGAATATTTTGTATGCACATGGTCTTTTCGACTGCTTTTGCCATATCATAGATCGTCAAGGCAGCCACCGATACAGCTGTTAATGCTTCCATTTCTACACCAGTTTTTCCATTAACTTTGGTTGTAGCTGTAATAATAACCCCCGGTAAAGATTCGTCCAGTTTTAAATCAACATCGACTTTTGTCAACGGTAGCTGATGGCACAAGGGGATTAACTCCCAAGTCCGTTTCGCTGCCTGGATTCCGGCGATTTGAGCTACGGTTAAAACATCGCCCTTCTTAATCGCTCCTGAACGAATCAAGGCGAATGTTTCGGGTTTCATCTTGATCTCTCCACGAGCAATCGCCGTACGCGCAGTATCCTGTTTATCACCCACATCCACCATGTGGGCATTCCCATTTGTATCAACATGAGATAATTCTTTATTCATACCTGTTCCTTATCAGCCAGTTGGCCAGGATTATCCCCCAATTTGGGACATGCAGCGTGCTTCCGGACAGTTATGGCTTTCAAGCTGATGCCCATTGGGTTTTTCTGTTACTGCTTTTTCAATAAATGTTTTCAGGTCTTTTCCCTGTTTCAGAGCCTCTCGAATGGAGATCTCTTTATCCACAAGCAAACAGGACCTCAACCGTCCGTCCGCCGTCAGACGCAGTCGATTACATTTATTGCAGAAACGATCTCCCAACGGCGAGATAAAACCGACCGTTCCCAAAGCTCCTGAAATATGGAATGTTCTTTCAGGACCGCTGCCTGCCGGAGTTTCAACCGGTTCAAGCATCAAGTCGGACAGTATTTTGTGCATTTTTTGAACAGAATAATAGCGCTCTTCCATAGGAGGTAAGCCCTCTCCCCAATCCTGTTCATTGGCAACGGGCATGAGTTCAATAAACCGTATATGCCACTGATGCTCTATAGAAAGACGTGCCAAAGCCGGGATCTCATCATCGTTGAAACCACCGACGACCACTGTATTTAGCTTGATTGGATTTAATCCGGCAGCTTCTGCCGCCAAAATCCCCTTCCAGACAGTCGTAAAATCACCAAAACGAGTCACCCTGTGATATTTTTCTGCATTCAAAGTATCCATGCTAATATTCACACGGTTTAATCCAGCGTCAGCTAATCTTTGCGCCATCGGTCCAAGCAATATTGCATTTGATGTGAGACTGAGATCATTAATGCCCTGAATCTTGGCAATTCGTGAAACAATCTCAACGATGTCAGACCGTACTAAGGGTTCACCACCTGTCAATCGCACTTTGTTTATTCCCAGGTTAGCTGCCGCTTCTGCTACACGTAAAATCTCGTCAATACTTAGTAACTCATCATTTGCCAACCCTTGCAATCCAGACGCGGGTTGACAATAAGCGCAGCGTAAATTGCAGCGATCGGTAATTGAAATTCTCAAGTAGGTAATCGCTCGTCCAAATGGATCAATCAGCATGATTGTTTATCTCCCAATACAACATCATCATTTCTGTTACCCACCGCTCACAGGTGGAAATAAAGCAATTTCATCCTCTAGAGATATTTTTGCAGAGGGACCAGCGTACTCCTGATTGACAGAAACGAGAATATTTTGCTTGAATGGTTGGAGATTTGGGAAACGCCGAAATAATTCTTCTAATAAATCTGCCACGGATCCGGGTTCACAGATTTCTAAAGTAACCAGTGACTCCCCGGTGCGGTCTTTGAGTGCGGCAAACATGCGAACAATCAATTTCATTATTTCACCTATAATAGAAAATTGTACCTCTAAATGAATTAATTTTTATCAAGTTTAATTTTATTTACCTTCCCTGGAATATAATTCAAACCGCCAGAAGAATTATCATATCATACAAATTTCATCATATTAACTGGTCAAATGCCCGATATCATTGACAATTATTGGAAGCAATTTCCGGATTCAAACTATTGCATCCAGAAGGGGTGATTATATTTTTTGTTTAAATTTATTTCCGGGAATTACCTTAGTAATTTGCTAGTGAACTTTACCAGAGGAAATCAGATGAATCGCTGTGGCTTTAAAAACAGCTGTCATTTCTTTTCCGACTTCTAATTTCATTTCATCAGCAGAAAGTCTGGTCACCAGGGCAGTCAATTGAAAGCTGGATTCAAGCTGGACTCGGATAAAAGGTCCCTGATTGATGATTTGTATAATCCGGCAGCTAATACGATTACGTGCAGTAGAAGGTTCAATTTCTTGTTTGGAATTGAACAGGGTAATATCTTCAGGTCGAATGCAAATATAAACTTGGGTTCCTAATGCTATATTTCCTACAGCCTCCAGAATAGTATGATCAGATTGAATCTGCAAAATGTCGTCTTTCTGATGAACCACAACCCCGGGAACAATATTATCTACCCCCATAAAAGCCGCAACTTGAGGGGTTGCTGGACGTGAAAATACTTCTTTTGTTGGGCCTATCTGATGAAGTTGCCCATTAAATAGAACTGCCACACGGTCACCAATGGATAAAGCTTCTTCAAGATCATGAGTAACATAAACGCAGGTTTGATTGGTCCTTGCAAAGATATTCCGAAGATCATCCAGCAATTTTAGCCGCGTAGGAGCATCAAGAGCGCTAAAAGGTTCATCCATCAAAATCAACTCTGTTTCAAGACAAAATGCCCTCGCCAGACTGACCCGTTGTGCCTCACCCCCCGATAGTGTGTTTGCTCTGCGTTTTGCCAGATGCGAAATATGCAACATCTCCATCCAATTATTAACCCGTTTTTGAATTTCGGATTTAGGCATACCCCTGAATTTTAAACCACTGGCGATGTTGTTTTCTACATTACCAGCCAAAAGAAGTGGTGATTGAAATACCGTACTAATCTTGCGCCGATATTCCAGGTCGGATAGATGAGGTGATTTTGTGAATTGAATTAACCCGCTCGTCGGTTTTTTTAAACTTGCGGCTACTAAGAGAAGTGTACTTTTTCCCGCACCATTCGGACCAAGGACTACCAATACTTCACCTGTGTTGATCGATAGATCGGGTAAATCTAAAATAATGGCTTTTTCAGCTTTGACTACCAAATTACGGATATTTAAAAGAGTTTCCATCAAATCATTTCCTGCGCTGCTGCAGTGCAGTCAAAGCTGTGTTAACTAAGAAAGCCAGTCCAAGCAAAATAATGCTCAGGGCAATGGCGTTCGCGAATTCTCCGCGGCTGGTCTCAAGGACAATAGCAGTTGTAAGGACTCGCGTGGAGCCTTCGAGATTTCCGCCAACCATCATGGAGGCGCCTACTTCAGAGATCACACTTCCAAAAGCAGCTATCAGAGCGGCCGTCAAAGGTAAACGTGCTTCTTTCCATAATGTGAGGATCATCTGTATCTTTGAAGCCCCAAGACCAAGGAGTTGAATCCGCAGACGTGGATCGAGTTGCTGCAAAGCAGAAACAGTCAATCCAGTTGCGACCGGGAAAGCGATTAATACTTGGGCGATGACAATAGCCGTGGGGGTATAGATGAGATCCAAAAAACCCAAGGGGCCACTACGCCAGAGAAATATGGAAACCACCAATCCTACCACGACAGGGGGTAGAGCCATGCCTGTGTTGATCAAACTGATCCAGAAACGACGAGTGGGAAAGTGCACCTGTGCCAGGAAAGTTCCTAATGGTAGCCCTAAAGTAAGACTAAGCAGGGTTGCCATCCCTGAGACCTCCAACGAAAGCAGGGTGATCTGGATCACCTCCGGATCACCCTGTATAAGTAATTGAAAAGCTTTCAGAATGCCATCAACAATGTTTTGCATTGCATGCATCGTTATTTTACTGCTGCGGTTCAGGCTTTCCTGCATCTGGGAAGAACAATTGTTGTCCATATTTATCCACACCAAATGCAGCGATGACCTTCTGCGTATCAGCAGAGACCATCCAATCAGCAAATGCCTTTGCGCCAGTGTAGTTGATATTGGTTAATATAGCAGGGTTGACGGTGATCACATGATAAACATTGAGAAGGGACTTATCAGTCTTATTATCACTTGGATAGAGAATGGTCAGATCGAGCGTATCCTTCAAGGAAAGATATGTGGAACGGTCAGTCAATATATAGCCAGCTTTTTCAGAAGCAATACGTAACGAGTCGCCCATACCTTGGCCAGTCTTTAGGTACCAATCTCCTGCCGGGGTGATTGCTGCAGCTTTCCAAAGCGTTAGTTCTTCTGCATTGGTACCTGATGCGTCCGCGCGCGAGACAAATATTTCTTTTGCAGCCGCAATAGCTTTGAAGGCATCAATAGCAGAAGCACTTCCGCTGATTTTCGCTGGATCAGCTTTGGGTCCAACAATGATGAAATCGTTATGCATTACCAGATAACGATCTTTTCCATAACCACCCGCCATATAAGTTTGTTCGGCTGCAGGTGAATGAACTAAAAGGACATCGGCATTACCTTGTTGACCTAATGCAAGCGCAGCTCCACTTCCCACTGCTACCATCTTGACTGTATATCCGCTTTGTTGTTCGAAAAGTGGAAGTAAAACATCAAGCAAGCCTGAATCGCGCGTACTAGTTGTCGTAGCCAAAATGATTTCTTTACTTGAGTGTGTCGTGGTTGGCTGAATGGTTGCTGTTGCAGGTATAGCTGTTGCAGCAACCGAGGTTGCCGCGGCAGTGGTTGCAACCGTTGCGACTGCGGTTGCCGGCACTACAGGCTCAACGGTTGGTGTACTGGTAGTTTGAGCTGCACATGCCGTTAGGAGCATGCTGAGTACAACCAAAACACCTAAAAACGTAAACGCTTTTCTTTTCATTATTTTCTCCTTGTAAATCTGGTTAATGTAAATTGCTTTCTTGACTGTATAATTGTATAGTAATTTATATACATTCATAGTACGCCATATAGAAATGAATGTCAATATTTTTTTGAGGCAAGAATAAAAATTAGAATGATAAATCAGGTTACAATAAACTAACTTCTACTAATTGAAGATCGCTATGGACAATGATTATCTCTATCTCCGAATTGCAGCCTCGATCCGTCGTGATATCGCGAACGGCATGTATGGTGCCGGTGATACGCTCCCCTCGATTCGAAGCATGACTGAGACCTGGCAGTGTACAATTGGCACCGTACAACGAGCCATTCAAATTCTTGCCTCCGAAGGGTTGGTCACCACTCATGTGGGTAAAGGAACCAAAATATTAAGCCCAATCTCCTATCGCCCAATCGATAGCCTTAAAAGAGCAAATTTAATTCATCAAGCAGAAACATTTCTCTTGGAAGTTTTAACCTCAAGTTACGAACCCGCTGAAGTGGAAGATGCCGTTCGGATTGCACTCGACCGCTGGAAAATGGTTTCTCGATCTCAAGAACTGATCAATCAAAATACATTGCGTTTTTCGGGGAGCCACGACCTTATCGTTGCCTGGATGGCAACGCACTTTGATGAAATCGCACCTGAATATCATTTACATTTGAAGTTCTCAGGCAGTCTCTCTGGATTAATGGCTTTGGCAGAAGGGAAAACGGATATCGTTGGTTCCCACCTTTGGGATGAAGTAACCGAAACGTATAACATCCCCCATATCAATAGCCTGTTTCCTAGTGAAAAATTGGCTCTGATCACCCTTGCTAAACGTAGAATTGGTTGGATAGTAAAACCAGGTAACCCTAAGAATTTTCAAACCATCAGTGACCTCAATCGCCCAGATATCCGCTTTGTCAATCGTCACGCAGGGTCTGGAACAAGAGTCTATCTGGATTCATTATTAAAAAAGAATGCACTCGATTCTGCTTCAATTCTCGGATATTCAAACCAAAAAACAACTCATTCAGAAATTGCAGCAACAATCGCTGAAGATAAGGCAGATGTCGGTCTGGGTCTTGAGGCAGCTGCCAAAGCATATGATTTGGATTTCATTTTTCTCAATCTCGAAAGGTATGACCTGGTTCTTAAACCTCAAATATTCGACCAAGCCCCCATCCAAAGCATGATTTCCTGGCTTAAGAGTGAGGATTTTCGGCTTTTGCTCAACCATTTGGGTGGATATGAGCACAGCGAAAGTGGGGATATTCACTGGACTTAATTGGAAAATTATTTAGTAAAGAATAAACAGTACAATTAATATTGGAATAAACCCTTTTCGACATGGTCTGCCCAGGCATTGATTCCCCCCACTAAATTTTTAACATGCTTAAAACCGGCTTTTGTTAAAACTCGCAACGCTCGTGCAGATCGTGTCCCAGTTCGACAAAACACGACAATATTTTTATTTTTATTCAGCTCCCCTAACCGGTTGCCCAGTTGTTCGAGAGGGATTGAAATAGCGCCTTCGATTCTGGATACCTGCTGTTCTACCGGTGTGCGAACATCGATGAGAATTGGTGGATTGTCACTCTTTAATAGAAAAGCAAGTCTTGTTGCAGAAACCTTCTCCGAAGCGGCGAGAGAAAGGATTTCTTTATCTCCACAAAAATGTCCCGATTCGTTCAGGGTGGTAATGCTGGGGTCTTTACCGCAAATCCGACATGTTTTCTGTTTACTTATCTTCAGATTTTGAAAAGAACCTTCCAATGCATCATAGATCATCAATCGTCCGAACAAGGGTTGACCTATGCCGAGGGCCAATTTGATCACTTCAGTAGCTTGAAGGCAACCAACCACACCGGGAAGAACTCCAAAAACACCAACTTCTGAACAACTCGGTGAAAGATCGGGCGGAGGCGGTTCGGGGAATACGCATCTGTAACAAGGACCCTGCCGAGCGTCAAATACACTTACCTGTCCTTCAAAGCGGTAGATTGCCCCATAAACATCCGGCCGGTGAGTCAGTACACATAAATCATTGATCAAATATCGGGTCGTAAAATTATCAGAGCAATCTACCAATAAGTCATAACCATCAGCAATACCCGCTGCAGTTTTATCATTGAAGCAATCACATATGGCATTCACTTGAATATATGGGTTCAGGCCAAGCAACCTTTCCCGTCCCGATTCGACCTTCAAATGACCGATATGCAGACTATCATGCATAATT
>Ga0182027_10005170_pt1 | contig 19934 bp, 21 predicted proteins | sample 712E1DmetaG_FD_121300 | JGI IMG/M metagenome (GOLD analysis project Ga0182027, IMG submission 121300) | Permafrost microbial communities from Stordalen Mire, Sweden - 712E1D metaG (Illumina Assembly) | ecosystem: Environmental > Terrestrial > Soil > Wetlands > Permafrost | place: Sweden...
CGCTGAGAGCGTGCGCCACATGGGGGGAACGATGGAAGGTGCACGCAAGCCAGCGGCGTTAGCGGCCGTTGTCATCCTTGCCGCGTCGCTGCTCTCCTGTAACGATCCCGACAGCATTGCCAAGTTCTGCTCCTCGGCCGTGGTCACGCTGAGAACGGGTGACGCTCTGTTCGACGACATGAAGGCCTCCTGCGTTCGAGAAGCTCAGACGCGCGAGGCGTTCGACGCTTTCGCGGTGGCGGATCCGGATTCAGCGGCCTGCGAGAGTGTGGGCAAGCAGGCGGAGGGCCTCAAGGCGGCATCGAAGGTCGTTTCAGACTACTTCAAGGCTCTCCATGACCTGGCCGCGTTCGGGACCAGCAAGGCGGGCGAAGACGCCAAGGACCTCGCCGCCAAAGCGTCAACGCAGGCCAAGCTCGGCGCCGCCCCGCAGAACGCGTTGTCGTCCATCGCCGGGTTCCTGACGCGAGCGGCAACGTCCGGCTACCAGCAGAAGCACCTGACGAGCGATATTGTGGCAGTCCACGAGGATATCAAGGCCGCCCTCGAGGGGCTCGGCGAAGCCGCGGGCGTGGCCTACCTACAGCAGTTGCGGGAGGAGGAGAAGAAGACCGCCACTCGCTATAAGGAGTTCCTGGCGGAACACAAGGGAGCGGCCGAGCTGACACTGCAGCTTGATTCCCGCTGGCAGGGCGATCGCGCTCGCTTTGCCGCCAAGGAGAGAGCGGCCGTCACCTATAAGGCCGCGCTCGCGACCATGGGCAGCGCCAACGAAGAACTGGCGGCCCACGCCCGAGGCCTTCGAGCGAAAGACCTGCCCGGCCTGCTCAGCCCGTACACTGCGCAGTTGGAGGGCTTGGCCCAGACAATGCAAAAGGCGTTCTAGGAGATTGACCGATGGCGACCGATCAGGCGGTAAAACAGGCGGAAGAACTGGCGCAGATCTTCTTCAATCTGTCGAACGCGGTGGACGACTTCCGCGTGCGCAACTTCGATGTCCTCCCACCGGCGAAGCAGCAGCAACTCAAAGAGCAGGCGCAGGCGCTGGCCACTTACGGCCAGCAGTATACGGCTGACGCCTTGGGCGCGATCCTGCTCGGTATTCAGCCGCACCTCAAGGACATCAAGCAGGCCACCAAGGATGCGCAAGACGCTCTGGCGCACCTTGACGATGTTGTCAAAGCCATCAGGGTCGCCGACGCCGTGGTAGCGCTGGTAGGCTCCATTGCGGCCGGCGACCTGGGGTCGATTGGCGACCGCGCGCAGGGCGTTTTCGAAGCAATCAGCGGATAGCTCTGGGCTCGAATCACCCGCCCTCTGGAGCTTTATTCGCTTGGGGCTCAGCTAGTTGGTTGAATTCAGGGGTCTGACCGCGCGAGCTGGGATGGTACGGTTCGACCGGCTATGTCCCTTCCCAACGACATGTTTGCCCGTGAGGGCCGGTGTCTGCTCTTTGCCCGGCACTCCCCTTCGCTCAGGGATTGCCGCGGCTGCCGCACGATCGCCTGGTGCCCATTCTATGACCGCGCAGGGGTCCGGCAGCAGGACCGGGTGGCTCTGGCGCAATGGGAAGATGACGGCGGGGAGGCCTATAGCAGAGGCAGGTGAAAATCTGCTAATATGCGGACAATTGAATTGACTTTCTGGGGGGGCTCATGTCAGCCGGACTGGATGCTCTGAAACACGTCGTTGTCCTCATGATGGAGAACCGCTCGTTCGACCACATGCTCGGCGTGCTACACGCCGAGAATCCCCGAATCAACGGCCTGACGGGTAACGAGGCGAATCCGGATACGAACAACGAGCCGGCCCAGGTGCAGCCGAACGCCGCGTTCCAGGGCGAGCTCGATCCGGACCCCGACCATCACTTTCCGGCGGTAAACAAGCAGTTGTTTTTCGGGACGCCGGGGCCGCCGGCGGTTCCCTCGATGAAGGGCTTCGTGCAGAGCTACTGGGACCAGGAGCACAACGTCAAGCAATCCCGCAAGATCATGTACTACTTTGCGGCCGACAAGCTGCCGGTGCTGCACACGCTGGCGCGCAACTACGCCGTGTTTAACGGCTGGTTCGCTTCGATTCCGGGACCCACGGTGTGCAACCGCGCCTTCGCCCACTATGGCACTTCGTTCGGCCAGGCGAGCCTGAATATCTTCTACGTTCTGGAACCCTACAAGAGCATCTACGAGCGAATGCTGGCGGCCGGGCGCACCACCAAGCTCTACTACTTCGATCCCGCAAGCTCCACGCAGGAGGTGGTCAATCTGCTGAAGAATCAGCCGCAGATCTTCGCCACGTACGGCCAGTTTCTGGAGGACTGCAAGAGCGGGAACCTGCCCGACTACAGCTTCGTCGAGCCCAACTACAGCGATCACCCCGGCGAGGACGGCGGAGAACTGCCGGCTTCGGACCAGCATCCCGATCACGACGTGCAACAGGGGGAAGTATTCATGGCGAGCGTGTACAACGCCATCCGGCAAAACCCCGACCTCTGGAAAAGCACGGCGCTGCTGGTGACCTACGATGAGCACGGCGGGATTTACGATCATGTGCCGCCGCCCTCCTGCACGCCCGACGGATTCCACGCGAACCTCGCCGACACCGGCGGCATGCCCTTCGCCTTCGACCGTCTTGGAGTGCGCGTGCCCTCCATTCTGATTTCGCCCTGGATTGCCAAGGGAACGGTGGTGCCCGGCCCGGAGGACGCGGCCAACGGCCGTGCTTTCGAGCATGCTTCCATCCCCGCCACAATCACGGGGCACTTCATCGGCGCTTACGAGCAGCGCACAGTCCGCGAAAAGGGCGCGCAGACGTTTCTCGATCTGCTGACTGACACGATGCGGCCCGATGAGGACTGTCCGAGCTTCGGCCTGGATTAGGAGACCAACGATGGCGCAGCCCCCTGTAATCCGCGTTCCCAAACCGGCGCGCAGTTCTTACCAGCCGCACCGGCAGCTCTCGAAGAACACTCTGATCCTGAATCAGGTGAAGCATTTTCGCGAGTTGGAGAAGGATCTTCCGCTGGAGGATCAGAGCGGCCTTTTCGAGCCGCTCATCGGCGAAGGCGCCACCGAGGGCCAGGCCGCCGAGTACATCCGGCACGTCACCAAGAAACTGCTGCGGCCCGCGAAAAAGGAATAGAGATGCGAAAGAGCCGCGTTCGAGCCGCCGTTTTTGCCGCGTCGGTCGCGCTGTCAGCCGGCGCGGCGGCGCAGGAGAGTCAACTGGGCTCCGATTTCCGCCGTGAGGGGGAGGCGCTCCAGGAGAATTGTTCGAGCTTCAACTTCAAATCCATCGGGAGCTGCGCCTACACGCTGTTCACGGATCACCCGATGCACATCGCGGCGGGCAGCATCGCTCCGCAGAACGGCTTCGGTTTCGGTCCAGCGTTCGTGGCGCACTGGACGCCCAACGAATCGTGGCGTCTGAGCTGGGATGTGGACGCCGTCGTGTCCACAAACAAGTCCTGGCGGGCGGGCGCCTACATGACGGCCATTTGGGATCGCCACCGCGGCATTGTGATCAAGCCAGGTGGAGGCGGCGGCACATCGAACCTCGCGGTGCAGGAGGAGCCGGTTTTTCACGTACTGGCTCAGAGCATCTCCCTGAACACGCTCAGCTACTTCGGCATGGGGCCCTCGACCAGCGATACGGCCCGCTCGTTCTTCGGAATGCGCGAGACCGTGGTGGGGGCGAACGCAACCTGGCCGGTCCTCCAGAAGCTGCACATGGCGCTATACGGCGAAGCTAATGGGCGCTTGGTCGCGATTCGCGCGGCCACGGGCCAGACCAGTCCGTCAATCGAGCAACTGTACTCGGCGGTTACGGCGCCCGGCCTCGGGAGCCAGCCGGCGTTTGCGCAGTTCGGCGAAGGCGTGCGCTTCGCTCCGGCGTTGGCCGGCGGCCACATACGGCTGAACTACGCCATCACGCTCAAGGAATATGTGGCCGGCGACTCGACGTTTTCGTTCGAGCGGTTGACCACCGATCTGGCCCACGAATTCCCGCTGTACCTGCGGACGCGCCGTTTCCTTCCGAACGGCTTTAACGGGCCGGACGACTGCTCGGTGAGCGCGAGCGAGCATTCGTGCCCCGCGGTCACGCGCAACCTCGAAGGCAGCATCACGGTTCGGTTCCTGATGAACCAATCGTTCACGCCGGCGGGCCATCTGGTGCCGTTCTACTTTCAGCCCACGCTGGGCGGAAGCGATATCGACGGCAACCCGGCGCTGGCGAGCTACCAGGACTACCGCTTCCGCGCGCCGAACGACATTTTGGCCGAAGCGCGTTTCGAACACTCTATCTACGGCCCGTTTGGACTGACCGCGATGGTGGACGAAGGAAAAGTCGCGCTCACGCGCGGCGACCTGGATTTCACGCATCTACGGCACAGCTATTCGGTTGGTTTGACCGTCCGTGCGGGAGGGTTCCCGATGGTCTGGCTGCTGTTCGCCTGGGGCGGACACGAAGGCACCCACAGCACCGCCGCCATCAACACGTCGCTGCTCGGCGCCTCCGCGCGGCCGAGCCTGTACTGATGGGAATCACTGCACCGGTTGATTGGAGGCCGTCTTGGCTGGCGCTGGCGCTGCCGCCGGGATCGGTAAGCCAGGCACAATCTCGGTTCCGACTGGATAGACAAGAATCCGCACGGTGCCCCAACCGGCTTCCGAAGCCGCGTCCGTCTGCTTGCCCGTTCCCAAAGTCCTAAGCTGACTGTCGTCGAATCCGAAGTTCTCGACCAGATAGCCGCGCACGACCATGGCCCGGGCTGCGGTCAGCACCAGATCCTTCTTGGTGTCGCCCATCCCGACTGAGGCGACGACGACCGCGCAGCCGAACTCATTGTTCGCGAGGAACTCGCCGGCGGCGTTCAGAGATTTCCGGTCCTTGAGCTTGGCTGAATCCTGCTTATCGAATAACTGCTTTGCCGGGTAAGTGAACTCCTTCATCGGTGTGCCTTCCGGAAGTTGTTGAACCGCATTCTTCGCCAGCTCGGTAGAATCCTCGTAGCCGCGGCTTTTGAAAAATCCGCGCAACAGGAAGTTGTGCTTCAGGGCTTCCATATTTTCCTGGAAGTCAGTAACTCCGGCTTGCGCACGCGATACCGTATCATTCAAGGCGCTGGTGGTCTGGGCGAGGTTGCTGTAGAGCTGCTTGTCGTTAACCAGTGCTCCTACGGTTCCCTGACCGCCGTCGATCTTGGCACTGATCGAGTCCAGATGCCCGCTCGCGTTGGTGGCGTTCTGGATGGCTTGCTGGCTGGTATCCAGAATGGCGCTTGCCTTTTCGAGCAAGGCGGCCATCTCGAGGGGTGGCTCGCTGGCGATGAGACCGCCATCCTGAACGTCGGCTTTCCCAGCGGATCCGAACGAGATCGCCAGGTACTGGTTGCCCAACAGCCCCTCGGTCTCGATGGAGGCCACGGAGTCCTGTTTAATGATCTCGTGGGTGGATTTGTCGAGGTCCATGAGTATGGTGACCTTCTCGCCGGCCCGGTGGGGCAGCACGATGGCGCGCACGGTTCCACTGTGAACGCCGCCCACCCGCACGTCGGCTCCGGCGTCCAGTCCCGCCACGTTGTCAAACTGCGCCTTCAACTGGTAGGTGGAAGTGAACAGATACTGCTTGCTCCCGATAATGAAGACACCGATTGCCAGAATTGCCAGTGTGGCAATGACGAACGCTCCTAACCGCGCGGCTCTCGACATATGTTCTCCTGCGAATTCTCTAGAAAGTCCTTGACGCACTGGATGTCACTGTTCTGAAGGTCTTCAAAAGTGCCCTCGATGGCCACATTTCCCTGGTGGAGCAGGGCCAGGCGGTCCGCAATGGCCTTTGCGCTGTGCAGATCGTGAGTTACTACGATGGACGCCATGCGATACTGCTCCTGGAGTTTGAGGACCAAGTCATCGATCTCGCCGGAACTGATGGGGTCGAGACCGGCGGTAGGCTCGTCGAGCAGCAGAATATCCGGCTCCAAAGCGAGCGCGCGCGCCAGTCCCACTCGTTTCTGCATTCCACCGGAAAGATCCGAAGGCATCTTCTCGAGATTCCCTTCCATGCCTACCTGCGCGAGCAACTCCTTGACGCGGTCGCTGCGCTCGGACCTGGACATCCGCCTGAGATGGTGTTCCAGCGGAAAAGCTACGTTCTGCTCGACGGTCAGCGAATCGTAAAGCGCGGCGTGCTGAAACAGGAAGCCCATCTTCTTTCTGATTGCGCCGAGCCGGTCGAGAGACAGGCCGCCGATGTCGTGCCCGTGGATGCGAATCGATCCCGCGTCCGGTTTCTGCAGGCCGATGATGAGTTTCAGCAAAACGCTCTTGCCGGTTCCACTGCGCCCCAACACCGCCAAGGTCTCGCCCCGGCTGACCGTCAGGGTAATCCCGTTGAGGACCTTTTGGCTTCCGAAAGACTTCCGCAGAGCCTCGACGGCGACAGCGGGCGGACCGTCTTCCGCAACGGTTTGTGCGCGCTTCATCGCAAGTTGGTCGGTTGAGGTCATAGGGTGCTTATGGGAAAAAGATGATGATGACCTTCACGAGCACGACATCGGCCAGAATCACGAACAGCGAGGACAGCACTACCGAACTGGTGGCCGCGCGGCCTACGCCCTCGGCGCCTCCGCGTGTTCGCATTCCTTGAAAACAAGCGATCGCGCCGATGATGAGGCCGAACACGGCGGTTTTGAACGTGGGTGGTAGGAAGTCGTTGAAACCGGCGCCCTTGAAGCCATCGTTGATGAACTGGTGTAACGAGATCGGCTCGACCAGGGTGAGCGCAACCCATCCCATGACCAAGCCGCACAAGTCGGCACCCAGGGTCAGGAGCGGGAGCATCAGGGTACAAGCCAGGATGCGGGTCGCCGCCAGGAGTTTATATGGGTTGACCGCAGAGGCCTCGATCGCATCGATCTGCTCGGTCACTTTCATCGACGCCAGCTCCGCGCCAATGCCGGCGCCTACTCGGCCACTTACTACCAGGCCGGTGATGATGGGACCGATCTCGTGGATCACGGAGAACACGATGGCGGCGGGAAGGAGCGACTTGGCGCCAAATCGAGTCAGGCTGTAGCGGGTCTCGAGCGAGAGTACGACTCCGATGGCCCCGCCGGCCAAAGCCACCAGCGGCAGGGACTTCGATCCGACTTCGTCGAGTTGCCGGAACAGTTCACGGAATTCAAACGGCGGCGTCACCGTGGCCCGTGCGACTCGCCACAAAAACACGCTCAGGTCACCGAACCACTCGAAGAACCCGTTGATCAGGTCCCCGGACGAGGTGACGGCGGAAAAGACCGCCGAAGCCGGAGTCGATGTTCGGTCGCTCATGGGTGCGAGCCCGGCGCGATGTTGGCGCTGTTCCACTCCGGAGGCGAGTTACTAAGCTGGCTCACGCCGGAGGAGTCCCCCGAATCGGGCAACGTGTGGTGGGCCTGGTGCATGCTGGTTCCTCCCGTGGATGGGTAGTACCCTCTTCTCTCATTTGCACAAGACATACCAATTCCTTGTGGACCGCAGATGCGCCCTTTTCTGCTTCAGTAGCGCCTTCGCGGTGCAGACTTTGCACTCGCACTGAACAAACTCTGCACGTATCTTCAACGCACGCGCGCGCGCGCATGCAGCCGGTCCAGGTCAGTTGGCGAGCGACGTGCAGCGAAAAAGCGCATGAAGAACCAAGGCGATGAGGGCATCCGGACTTATGACACCGTTGTGAACAGAGAGGCGGGAACGGGTCCAGACTCGGCCGGCCAGTCCGGGGACACGCAGGGATTGTCGGACGTCGCGGAGGGGGATTCGGAGAGCGTGCTGGAACTGGTCGAGGATGGGCAGTCCTTTGAGGCGGAAGCGGTCGGCGGCGTAGAAGACGCAGCCGAACCGGACGTGGCTGAAGTCCACACGAAACAAGTTTCAGAAGACGATGTGCCTTCCGAATACCTGGAAGGAGAGTAGTACTCTGACCGCGAGGTCCGCTCCCTTACGGTCGCGGTTCGGAACGGATACGGAACCGCGCGCGTCAGCAACGGCCGAAGCACTAGGCCTGGGTGGCGTTGGCACCGCGCGTGCAGTGCTGATGAGTTACTAACCAAGGAGACAGGAAATGTCCAAACTGGACGCTGTGGTTGCCGTTTATGGCACGCATGTTGAAGCCGAAGCAGCGGTCAAGGAACTTCAGCGCGAGGGGATCGATATGCGCACCTTGTCCATCATCGGCAAGGACTCTCACGCCGATGAACACGTGATCGGCTATTACAATACCGGCGACAGGATGAAGTACTGGGGCAAGGCCGGCGCCTTCTGGGGAGGCTTCTGGGGATTGCTTTTCGGATCGGCCTTCTTTGCCATTCCGGGTATCGGCCCTGTGCTGGTGGCGGGCCCTGTGGTTGCGTGGATCGTAGGAGCGTTGGAAGGCGCCGCAGTCGTTGGAGGTTTGAGCGCGATCGGCGCCGGGCTCTACGGCATGGGCATTCCGAAGGATAGTGTCGTGCAGTACGAACTGGCGCTCAAGACGGATCGGTTCCTGCTGGTGGTGCACGACACGGCAGCGGCAGTCGAAAAAGCGGCAGCCATCATGGCGCGGACACGGCCGGTCAACGTAACAACGCACTCGGCCGAAGTAGTAGAAGCAGCCGCAGAATAGCGGCCAACCAACCGAAAAAGGCAAAGACAATGCTAACGAAAAGTACCCACTTCAAAGGCCTCACGATCCGAGCGACGGACGGCGAGCTTGGAACCGTGGACCAGTTGTATTTCGACGACGAGACATGGACCATCCGCTACCTCACGGTAGACACGGCCGGCTGGCTGGGCGGCCGGGAGGTGCTGATCTCGCCAATTTCCGTAGTGCATACAGACTGGCAAGCCAGGCGCCTGGATGTGGCGCTGACCAAGAGGCAGGTCGAGAATAGTCCCGACATCGCCACGCACCAGCCCGTGTCTCGCCAGCACGAGACTGCATACCTCAGCTATTACGGCTATCCCGAGTATTGGGGTGGACCTTACCTGTGGGGTCCGGCGTTCCAGCCGTCCCAACTCGCGGCGGTCTGTACCGCTCCGACCGAAGAAGCGAGGGCCGAAAGGATACGGCAGCAGTCCACGGATTCGCATCTGCGCTGTACCGAGGGGGTCACTGGATACTACGTTGGGGCGGCTGACGGTGAAATCGGCCATGTGGACGGGTTTGTCGTGGACGACGAGGCCTGGGCGATCCGCTACATCGAGGTGGCAACGCGGAATTGGTGGCCGGGCAAGAAAGTGCTGGTTTCGCCGGCGTGGATCGAGCGGGTAAGCTGGACGGATTCTAAGGTCTATGTCGGCCTCTCCCGGGAGGCCATCCAGAACGGTCCGGAGTATGTGGAGTCCATCCCCGTTACTCGAGAGTATGAAAACCGGCTCTACTTCCACTACGGCCGGCCGCCATACTGGCTGCACCGTGCTGAATACAGGGCCTCTTTCGCCGCGAGCACCGACTAGGTTCGCGCGACTAACCCGAGCGTCAGGCTCGGGCGCCGATCCTGACGGCTGGCTGTTTGGTCTCGAATCTGCTCAGGCCATGCTTGACAGAGGAAAGGTTATTGACATGAAGACTTTCAATCTATGCACCGCACTGCTGGCGCTGCTTGTCGGCGGAATCTCAGTAGGATGCTCGCGGGCTGCCGTGAAATCGCCCGACGTTTCTGCCGGCGTCCGCACATCGCTCGATCAGGCGGGCTTCAAAGATGTCTCGGTGAGTCAGGACCGTGACCAGGGCGTTGTGACCCTGGGCGGGCACGTGGCAACCGACGGCGATAAGTCACGGGCCGAATCCGTGGCGCTGTCCGTCGCTGGGACCCAGGTTGTATCGAACCAGATCGCCGTGGTTCCTCCGGGCGGAGAGAGCGATGCGATCAGAATGAACTCGGCCCTGGATAAGGGGATCGAGAGCAATCTGGAGGCGGCCCTCATCAACGAAAAGCTCCACCGGGGCATCGAATACGGCGTCAAGAATCACGTCGTCACGCTGACTGGCGCCGTCGACTCTCAAGAGAAGCGTGGGCGAGTAGAGCAGGTGGCGTCCGCGGTTCCCAATGTGCAGCAGGTGGTGAACGAACTACAGGTCAAAGAGCAAAAGGCCAGTTCATCGAACTAGCCGGGCTTGGAAACCGCCCGCACGGCACTTCTTGCCTAATGGACGGAAGGATCTGCACCCGACAACGTATGGCTGCCCTCGTGTTTCGCGCGCATTCCGCTTTGGTCTTCGATCTGCACTGCATTGCGGATGAAGAGATAGGAAACGCCGGCTTTAGGTGCGCTCCCTTGCGGTCGCGGTTCGGACCAGATACGGGGCCTCGAGCCGGCCCACGGGCCTTGAAAGGAACCACTATGTCATTCGGGATTTACATCGCCGGCTTCCTGATACTGATTGGCGGCCTGATCTACGGAGCCATGATATTGCATGTTCCTACGCATTGGATCGTTGTGGGTGCAATCGTACTTTTGGGCCTGGCGATTCTGAAGGGCGTCCAGGCCACGCGCGGCAAAGACCCGGCGCGGTAGGGGCCCATGCAGAAGAAAGCAATTCTCATCGTCGCGGGCGCGTCTTTGGTTGTTGTCGGGTTGGGCACGTGGTTTCTGCTCAGAGGATCAGGCAACATTCACTATCGCACGGCGGCTGTCCAGCACGGCGACATCAATGTCACCATCTCGGCCACCGGCAACCCGAACGCGGTCGTCACTGTCACCGTGGGCTCGCAGGTGTCGGGCATCATCCTGGCGCTCTTCGCCGATTTCAACACCAAAGTGACCAAGGGCGAGCTGATCGCGCGGCTCGATCCCGCTCCCTTCCAGGCCAAGGTCGATCAGGCAACAGCCAACGTCGAGTCGGCGCGGGCCGCCGTAGTGAATACCCAGGCCGTGGTCCAGCAGGCCCTGGCGGGCATTCAGGCTGCAAACTCCGCTCTGGCCGCCGCGAAGGCGAATGTCGTGAAAGCCGAGGCCGTCACGGAGGATGCCAAGGTCAAGGTAGACCGGCGCGTGGTCATGGTGAGGCAGGGTGCGGACGCCAAAGAGGACCTCGAAACCGCTCAGACCACTTACTCATCGGCGGTGGCCGATCATGACGCACTGGTGGCGCAGCAGCACGCGGTGGAAGACAGCGTGAAGGTGGCCAAGGCGCAGTTGAATGTGGCGAACTCGCTTCTGACCGCCAACCAGGCGCAGGTGAAGCAATTTGCCGCGGCGCTGCAATCTACCCAGATCGATCTGGACCACACGCTCATCAAGGCCCCCGTGGATGGCGTAGTGGTGTCGCGGAACGTGGATGTCGGACAGACGGTTGCCGCGAGTCTGGCGGCGCCCACGCTGTTTCTGATCGCTCAGGACCTGACGAAGATGCAGGTGGACACCAACGTGTCGGAAGCCGATGTGGGACGCGTACGCGTGAACCAGCCGACGACCTTCACGGTGGATGCGTATCCCGCGCAGGTGTTCACAGGCAACGTGACCTCGATCCGAAAGGCGCCCATCAACGTCGCGAATGTGATCACCTATGACGCCGTGATCGGCGTTTCGAATCCGGACCTCAAGCTGTTTCCCGGCATGACCGCGAATGTAAAGATCCTGGTGAATCAGCGCCTGAACGTACTGAAGGTTTCCAACGCCGCCCTGCGGTATCACCCGGCATCCGAGGTGACGACGACCGCCGCCGCGACGGGTGCACGCAAGGGCGCGGCGCCGGAGAAGGCCGTCTGGGTCCTGGACCAGGACAACAAGCCACAGCGCGTCGTGCTTACTACGGGCGAAAGCGACGGCACAAATACGGAAGTTCTGACGGGCAACCTGAAAGACGGCGATAACACGATTACCGCGGTGCTGGCCAGCGCCGCGCCGGCTTCGGGCGGCAGCCCCGTTTCCCAGACCGGCGCCAGGGGCGGCAGAGGGCCGGGATTCTAGGCGAGCGGAATGGCATCCGTAATCGAAATCAAAGATCTCGTGAAGGATTACAGGCTCGGCCAGGTGCCGGTGCACGTGTTGAAGGGGATCACGTTCGAGATCGAACAGGGCGATTTCGTCTCTATCATGGGGCCGTCCGGGTCCGGCAAATCCACGCTCATGAACATCCTGGGGTGCCTCGATAAGCCCACGTCCGGCAGTTACAAACTGGACGGAATCAGCGTCCCGGAGCTCGATCGCGACCAACTCGCCGAGATCCGGAACAAGAAGATCGGGTTCGTATTCCAGCAGTTCAACCTGCTGGCGCGGACCAGTGCGACGGAGAATGTCGAACTGCCGCTGATGTATACCGACACTCCCGCCAAGGAGCGGCACGAGCGGGCCATAAAGGCTCTGCTTGCGGTTGGCCTGGCCGGACGCGAGGACCATCAGCCGAGCCAGCTTTCCGGCGGCCAACAGCAGCGCGTGGCCATCGCGCGTTCGCTGGTGAACGATCCCAGCATCATCCTGGCGGACGAGCCGACCGGCGCGCTGGACTCCAGGACCAGCGTCGAGATCATGGCCATCTTCCAACGCCTGAACCGCGAAAGTGGGATCACCATGATCGTGGTGACGCACGATCCGGATGTCGCGACTTACTCGAACCGCTTAATCCACTTCAAAGACGGCAAGCTGGAGCTCGACGAGAGGCTGGCCCAGCCGCGCGATGCCCGCAAGGACCTCGAGGCGCTTCCCGCCGAGCAACCGGAGGAGGTCGCGGCGTCATGAATAAGATCGCCGGCAGCATCCGGATCGCGCTTCGCGCCCTCAAGGTGAATCGCATGCGCTCGGCGCTCACGATGCTGGGGATCATCATCGGCGTGGCGGCCGTGATCGCGATGGTGGGTGTTGGCGCCGGGGCCACCGCAAGGATCCAGGACCAGATCCAGAGCATCGGGAGCAACCTGATCATCGTCCTGCCGGGCAGCATCAGCAGCAACGGCGTGCGGCTCGGCTCCGGCGCGGTCGCATCGTTGACGCAGGACGACGCGAAGGCAATCGCGGCCGACTGCCCTTCCGTAGCGGCCGTCGCTCCCACCGTTCGCGGCAGCGTGCAGGTGGTGTACGGGAATAGCAACTGGGCCACCAATGCCCAGGGTGTGACTCCGGATTACATGACCATCCGCGATTACACCATGCTGTCGGGCCAGTTCTTCACGACACAGGACGTGGATGCGGCCGCCAAAACGGCCGTGCTGGGTGAAACCGTCGCGACGAATCTATTTGGCGCCAGCGATCCCACGGGTCAGGTGGTCATCATCAAGAATGTGCCGTTCACCGTGGCGGGCGTGCTGACGCCGAAAGGGCAATCGCCGACCGGGCAGGACCAGGACGACGTCATCCTGCTGCCCATCTCCACGGCTACACAAAAAGTATTCGGCGCCAACAAGGCCAACGCCAAAGCGGTCGCCTCGCTGATGGTACAGGCTATGAGCCCGCAGGCGATGGACCAGGCGATCGCGGAGATGACGGCGCTGCTGCGCGAGCGGCACCGGATCCTGCCGGGCCTGGACGCCGATTTCACGGTGCGCAACCTGACCGAGGTGTTCGCGGCCCAGGAAACCTCGGCGCAAGTGATGTCGATCCTGCTGGGCGCCATTGCGTCGGTATCGCTGATCGTGGGCGGCATCGGGATCATGAACATCATGCTGGTGTCGGTGACCGAAAGAACGCGCGAGATCGGCCTGCGGCAGGCGGTGGGCGCCAAGACCCGCGACATCCTGCTCCAGTTCCTGGTGGAAGCCGTGACGCTCTCTTTGCTGGGTGGAATCATCGGGATCGTAGTGGGGCTGACGGCCTCGCTGCTCATTTCGCACTTCGCGCAGTGGTCGACCCAGGTCAGCCCTCTGTCGATCCTCCTGGCGTTTGCGTTTTCCGCGTTAGTGGGAGTGTTCTTTGGCTACTACCCGGCCCGCAAGGCGGCGTTTATGGATCCCATTGAGGCTCTCAGGTATGAATGATCGCGGTCCCATTCGCCCGACGATGATTTTCGTGACGGCCGGATTGCTGCTCTCCTCGAGCGCCTGCATGGTCGGTCCGAGATACCAGCGCCCGGGCGCGCCGGCGTCACCGGCCTTCAAGGAAGAGCTGCCCGCCGGCTGGAAGGACGCACAGCCGCATGACGAGGCGCTGCGCGGCAAGTGGTGGCAGGTTTACAAAGATCCGGGGCTCGATGCGCTCGAAGACCGGGTGAGCATCTCGAACCAGAATGTACTGTCCGCCGAAGCTCAGTTCCGCGCCGCCAAAGCGGCGGTGCGCGTCGCCCGAGCCGGCCTGTTTCCCACGGTGACCACCTCGCCCTCCGGGACGCGTTCCGCAGGGGGTGCGGCCGGCAGCTTGCGCCGCCTCTATACCATCCCCATCGATTTCGTCTATCTGATCGATATATGGGGAAGCATCCGGCGCGGCGTTGCGGCGAATTCAGCCATCGCGCAGGCTTCGGCCGCGGACCTGGCGAACGCCGGCTTGCTGTACCAGGCGGAGCTCGCCACGGATTACTTCCAGATTGAGGGATTGGACGCCACCCGGCAGTTGTTCGACACCACCGTGAAGTCGTACGAGCGGTATGTTCAACTGACCCAGGACCGGTTCGATGGCGGTGTCGCATCGCAGGGCGACGTGGCGCTGGCTCAGACTCAGTTGGAAACCGCACGCGCGCAGTTGGTCGACCTGGGGGTTCAGCGGGCCCAATTCGAACACGCCATAGCGGTGCTGGCGGGCAAAGCGCCTTCCGATTTGTCGATTCCCGATGCGCCCACCCTGTCTCCGCCGCCCGTGTCTCTGGTCGGCATTCCTTCCGCTCTGCTGGAACGGCGGCCCGACGTCGCCGCCGCCGAACGGCAGGTTGCGGCCGCGAACGAGCAGATCGGAATCGCCAAGGCTGCGCTCTACCCGTCCCTGACGTTGGGCGCCAGCGCGGGCTTGCAGTCCTCGGCCATCGGGGATTTGTTCACGTGGCCCAGCCGCTACTGGTCCGTCGGGCCGCAGTTGGCCGCGACTCTCTTCGACGCGGGCAAGCGCCGCGCTCAGGTCAAGGTGACCGAAGCCGTTTATGACGCCACGGTCGCGAACTACCGGCAAACGGTGTTGACGGCGTTTGAACAGGTGGAGGACAGTTTGGCGCAGTTGCGCATCCTCTCCCAAGAGGCTGAGATCGTGGACCGGGCGGTCAAAGCCGCCGAGCAGTCGCTGCAGATATCCACGGACCAATACCGCGGAGGGCTGACGAACTATCTCGTGGTAATCACCGCGCAGACCAGCACGCTGCAGAACCAACGCACGGCGGTGGACATACTCACGCGACGCATGGTGGCGAGCGTGTCCTTGATCCAGGCCCTGGGCGGCGGATGGGACGCGTCGCAGCTCCCCTCCCCCGGCGACTTGGGACGCTGAGGCGAGGCGGACGCAGTTGAGGGACGGGAGCGGAGATGCCATCGCCTCGGAGGTATTCTATTGGCATGGAGTTGATCTTCGAAGTCCGCGACGGGGAGGAGGGTGGCTTCTGCGCGCGTGCGTTGGGCCATTCCATCTTCACAGAAGGTGAGACCTGGGAAGAGCTTCGCGCCAACGTTCTCGAGGCAACATCGCTTCACTTCGAAGATGCCGCTGAGTCGTCATGAAGGGCGGCGAGGTCATCAAGAGCGAGGGTCGGCCGGCGAAGTAGTGTGGGCCTCGATCGGGAGCGCTATGATTGCGCTATGCACCTGACCACGGCCGCCGCACTCCTGATTTGCTCGATTGCCTTCGCCCAAGACAAGCCCTCGCCTCAGCGCTTCGATGGCAAGTGGGTCACGAAGATGAGCTGCCCCGCAAAAGGGAACACCGAAGGCTACGCGTGGGAGTTTGGGAGCGTCATCGAGAACGGCAAGTTCCGTGGAGAACACGGCACGGCGGGAGAGGGCGGGTACCTGCTGATCGAAGGCAAGATCGTGGAGGACGGCAGCGCCAAGCTGTCCGCAACGGGGATCGTCGCGTCCAGGAAATACGCCCGCGGACCCCTTGCCCACAAGGGCGAGGAGTATGGCTACAACATCAAGGCCCAGTTTAAGGATAAAGAGGGCACAGGCACCCGCGACGCGGGCATGGGCATCGTCGGCCGCCCCTGCACGTTCGACTTTGTGAAGCAGGAGGCTGGCGGACATTAGTGCTTGGACCGCGAGGTCCGCTCTCTTACGATCGCGGTTCGGTAAGGGGGTTACAGGACGGAGGAGTTGCGAGATGACTGTCGAAATGGCGCGCACGCTTCTGCTCTGGTGCACCCTGATCAACTATGCAACCCTGCTGATCTGGTTCCTGCTGTATGTGCTGGCGCACGGGTGGCTGTGCCGGGTCTGGGGCAAGTGTTTCCATCTGCCGGCCGAGCAACTCGATCAACTCAACTTTGGCGGAATGATGCTGTACAAGCTGGGCATCGTGCTGTTCAACCTGGCGCCATGCGTGGCTTTATACATGGTCCGCTGAGCCTAACGCTGCCAGAGGATTTGCGGCGCCTCCAGGGGAACGCTCGCGCCGGCGCGATAGGGAACGATGCGCGGGGTGTAGGCGCCGGCGGGGTGGTCGGCGGGCACGCGCGCGGTGTAGAGGTAGCCGTTCGAGGAGCCCACCAACAGGGGGCCGCGGGTCATGGCGTGGCGGACATCGGGCTCGGCATATAGCTCGACGCGGATGGCCTCGGGATCGAGCTCGTCGAGGTAGACCTGCGCCTCGAAGGCGTGCACGCCGTCCACGGTCTCGATCTTCACACCGCCGAAGTGGATGTAGGGCCAGTGGGTGGCGAGGGCGCGCTGCCAGCCGAGCAGGCCGGTGGCGAAATCGGCGCAGGTGGCGGAACGTTCGCGATAGGCCGAGGCCGCGGGCAGGTAGTGCGACTCCACGTATTCGCGGACGGTCCGGTTGGCCGAGAAGAGCGGAGTCAGCCGGGCCATGCTCTCGCGCATGCGGGCGATCCACGCCGTGGGAATGCCGCTCTCGTTGCGGCTGTAGAACTCGGGGATGACCTCGTTCTCGAGGCGCGTGTATAGCTCTTCGGCCTCGATGCGGTCCAGACCCGGATCGTCGTGGTGCTCCAGGCCGTCGCCGATGGCCCAGCCGATATCGGGCTGATAAGCTTCGGCCCACCAGCCATCGACCTCGGAGAGGTTCAAACCGCCGTTGACCAGCACCTTCATGCCGCTGGTGCCGCTGGCTTCCCATGGCCGCCGCGGCGTGTTGATCCAGACGTCCGCGCCGTGAGCGAGGCGCTCGGTGAGGAGCATGTCGTAGTCGGCGAGAAACACCACGTGGGGGCGCACTTCGGGGCGATGCAGGAAGTCGCTCCACTGCTTGATCATGCCCTGACCCTCGAGATCGGCCGGGTGGGCTTTGCCGGCCAGGATCAACTGCACCGGACGCTGCCGGTTGGTGAGGATGCGGGCCAGCCGGTCGGGGTCGGAGAGCAACAGGTTGGGGCGCTTGTAGGCGGCGAAGCGGCGAGCGAAGGCCAGAGTCAGGGTGTCGAAATCGAAGATACGCTCGGCGGCGGCGACTTCCGGCGTTCCCGCGCCCTGGCCCGAGCGCTGGCGGGCGAGCCACCGGCGCGTGCGCTCGATCAATTCCCGGCGGGCGCGCTTACGCAACTCCCAGAGCTCGGCGTCGGGGACTTTGCGCAGGTCGGGTCCCACGCACTCCATGGTGCCCATCCAGCGTTGGTCGCCACAGGCTCGGTTCCAGACTTCGCTCGCTTGCTCGGACTCCCAGGTTGGGACGTGGACTCCGTTGGTGACGTATCCGATGGGGATTTCGCTCTCGGGCCAGCGCGGGAACAGCACGGCAAAAAGCCGCCGGCTGACCTGGCCGTGGAGGCGGCTGACGGCGTTGACGCCTCCGCTTCCGTGCAAGGCGAGATACGCCATGTTGAACGGCTCGGAGTTGTCGCCGGGGTTCTGGCGGCCGAGGGCCAGCAGGTCGTGGATGCCGATGCCGAGCGAATGATCGGCGTAATACCGCAAGTAGCGCTCTACGAGGTCAGGCGGAAAGCGATCGAAGCCGGCGCCGACAGGCGTGTGGGTGGTGAACAGATTGCCGGCCCGGGTGACCGCGAGCGCCACATCGAACGGCTGCTTGCACTCGGTCATGAACGAGCGCGCGCGTTCCAGGACGGCGAAGGCGGCGTGCCCCTCGTTCAGATGGCAGACATCGGGCTTCAACCCGAGCGCGCGCAGCAGCCGCCATCCTCCGATGCCGAGCACCATCTCCTGCTTGATCCGCACGTCCAGGCCGCCGCCATAGAGTTCACTGGTGATGCCGCGGTAGGCCGGCGGATTGGCGGGGTCGTTGGTGTCGAGCAGGTAGAGCATGGTGCGGCCGACCTGCACTTGCCAGGTGCGGACCCACAGCTTGAGACCAGGCAGCGCGAGGGTCAGCCGCAGCCACTCGCCGTTCGGCTCGCGCAGAGGCTTGATCGGCAACTGGCCGGGGTCGTTGAACGGGTAGAGGGCCTGCTGCTCGCCATGCGCGTCGATCTCCTGGCGGAAGTAGCCCTGCTGGTAGAGCAGCCCGACCCCGACGACGGGAACGCCGAGGTCGCTGACCGCTTTGAGCTGATCGCCGGCGACATTGCCCAGGCCGCCGGAATAGATCGGCAGCGCTTCGCTCAGCATGTACTCCATGCTGAAATAGGCCGCGAGTTTCAACGGGGCGTCCGGGTGCGCGTTCTGGAACCACGCCGGGTGGCCCATGGCATCGTGCATTTCTTTGAGGATCTCGTCCAGGCGCTGGCGGAACTTCGGGTCGGCGCTTACTTCCTGGAGCTTCTGCTGCGAGATGGTCTGGAGGATCACCAGCGGATTCTGCGTCAGATCCCACAGGTCACGATCCATACGGCCCCAGAGTTCGTCGGCGGAGTGGTTCCAGGACCACCGCAGATTCAGCGCCAGCTCGTTGAGCGAGTCCTTAACGGCATCGAGTTCTTCCATGTTCCCCCCTGAGTTCTAGAGACCCGCTGCAGGCGTGGACGCCTGCCCCACTTCCTTCAATGCGTCGGTGACAATCGCTTGGGCTTCTTGCTGGATGCGTTGCAGGTGATCTTTGCCGCGGAAACTCTCGGCGTAGATCTTGTAGATCTCTTCGGTCCCTGACGGCCGGGCGGCGAACCATCCGCCCGCGGCAATTACCTTGACGCCGCCGATAGCGCCACCGGCGGGCGCCTCGGTCAACACTTTTTCGATCTTTTCGCCCGCCAGTTCGGTGCCGCGGATCTGCTGCGGCGAGAGGCGCGCGAGGGCGGCCTTCTGCGCCGTGGTGGCGGGCGCATCGATGCGTTCGTACACGGGATCGCCGAACTCTCGCGTCAGATCTTGATAGACCTCGCCCGGATCGCGCTTCAGGCGCGACGTCATCTCGGCCGAGAGCAGGGCCGCGATCATGCCGTCCTTATCCGTGGTCCAGACGCTGCCGTCCATGCGCAGGAAAGATGCCCCGGCGCTCTCTTCGCCGGCGAAGCCGAGCGAGCCGTCGACCAGGCCGTCCACGAACCACTTGAAACCCACCGGCACTTCGTGCAGCCGGCGCCCCAGTTTTTGAGTCACGAAGTCGATCATGCTGCTCGAAACCACGGTCTTGCCGACGGCCGCCTCTTTCCGCCAGCGCGGACGATTCTGGAACAGGTAGTGAATGCACACCGCCAGATAGTGGTTGGGCGGCAGCAGTCCCGCGCTGCGGGTAACGATGCCGTGGCGGTCGTGATCGGTGTCGCAGGCGAACGCAACGTCGAAGCGGTCCTTCAATGCGACCAGGCTGCGCATGGCATAGGGCGAGGAGGGGTCCATGCGGATGCGGCCATCCCAATCGACGGTCATGAAGCGGAAGGTGGGATCGACGGCCTGGTTGACCACGGTCAGGTTGAGACGGTAGCGCTCGGCAATCGGCGCCCAGTAGTGGACGCCGGCGCCGCCGAGCGGGTCGACGCCGAGGCTGATCTTCGCGCCGCGA
>Ga0182027_10005172_pt1 | contig 19931 bp, 17 predicted proteins | sample 712E1DmetaG_FD_121300 | JGI IMG/M metagenome (GOLD analysis project Ga0182027, IMG submission 121300) | Permafrost microbial communities from Stordalen Mire, Sweden - 712E1D metaG (Illumina Assembly) | ecosystem: Environmental > Terrestrial > Soil > Wetlands > Permafrost | place: Sweden...
CGGGGACCTTCATCTTGTCGCCGATGCTCGGCTGCGTGCACTTGAAGCCCTTTTCGACCTTGCAGTCGGCGGAGCAGCCGTCGCCGTCGGTGTTGTTGCCGTCGTCGCATTCCTCGTTGAGCACGATGCCGTCGCCGCACTTCGATGTGCACGGACCCGCGGTCTTGCAACTGGGCTCGTTTTGACAGTCCGACGAGCAGCCATCGAAGGGCATGTCGTTGCCGTCGTCGCAGGCTTCAGCGCCTTCCTTCTTGCCATCCCCGCACGTGGTGGGCGTGCAGACACTGGGACTCTGACTGCTGACACCCGCGGTACACTTGAAGCCGATCTCAACTTTGCACAAGTCCGAACAGCCGTCCCCCGCGGTCTTGTTGCCATCGTCGCATTGCTCGGGAAAAACCGTGACGCCATCCCCGCAACGCGCGATGGGGCGGCATGGCTGTCCGGGCGTCACGCACGAGAAACCGGGCTCGACGCTGAGGCAGTTGGCGGCGCAGCCATCGCCCGACACGTTGTTGCCGTCGTCGCAAGCCTCGTCTTGGGTCAGCACACCATTGCCACAACCCGGCGCGGGAGGCGCGTCCGAACCCAGCCGACCCTTCGGACCATCCAACTTCAGCGAGATGATGGATGCGTCGGCGTTAATCGAGACGATTCCCCCTCCGCCTGAGTTGCCGCCGGCATTTTGACTCTCGATGACGGCAGAATTGGCACAGGCCAAGACCAGCAATGAACTCGAAACTGCGACGAACCGCGCAGGAGGAATGAACCGCATTGAAAACCTCCGACAACGTAAATGTACTCGATTGACGCGACGAAAGTGCGGAGTTTTACCGACCGTCAATGGTGCTGAAGCTCACACGTGCGGCGCGCGAGCTTCAGCTAACCTGATATTCCGCTCCGCTGGGTGATTTGCGACGGACACGTAACCTGCTTGTAGATGACCTGCGGATTGTCCGCAGAGCTGTACCAGCCGGTGAACCAGTTGCAGCCGGCCAGCAGCGCCGGCATGCTGCCGAAGACGGACTGGCACTTGCCCTTCATGCAGGTCGGGTCGTCATTGCATTCGGCCAGCAGCCCGCCGTAGGTTTGGCCGAAGTCGGTGGACGATCCCCACTGCGCCGAGCAGCCGTTCGTCATGGCTCCCACGCCACCGCCCGGAATGAGCAGATCGAATTGCGTGTTGTCGATGCCGCCGATGTTGATCGCCTGCACGATCATCTGTTGGCCTTTGAGCGCGGCCGCGCCAGGATTGGGGCCGGAGTTGCCGTTGCCCGTGAACTGGAGCTCGAAGCAAGCGCCGCAAGCAACGCCGTTGTGGGCGGCGAATCCGTAAGACATGTTGGTGCCGGCATCATACCAAGGTGAAAAATCGTAGCACTCGAACGCGCTCCCACCGCTGTCGCAACCGCTCGTGGCATTTTTGTCGGTGATCAGGGACGTGCCGTCCTTGCCGCAGCTGGGAAGCGAAGTCGTCCACGCGCACGAGGGCTTGCAGCAGTCCCAGTATCGCGTCGCGAAGCCGTTGCTACCCGTGATCGGTGGGTTGGTGCCGGACGTGCTGCTTCCGCCTGAGCTGCTGGCGCCGCCCGAGCTGTTCGTGCCGCCGGAGCCGCCGCGAGCGGACGAACCGCCGGAGCTGGCCACGCCGCCCGAGCTGTTTGCACCGCCGGAGTTGTTCGCACCGCCCGAACCGCCGTGTGCCGACGAGCCGCCGGAGCTGGTCGTGCCTCCTAGTCCGCCGCCACCGCATCGCCCGCAAGTCTTGTTGCAATAGTTGTTGTCCACCAAATAGCTGGTCGGGCAATTTCCCCAGGCCAACCAGTCCGAACACGGATTGCTCTGGCTGGGCGGGGGCGTATCGGTACAGGCGCCGGTCGAGCCGCCAGCGGACGTCGTTGAGCCGCCCGAGCCGAGCGATCCACCCGACCCACTCGATCCGCCACGAGCGGAGCTCCCGCCCGATGGGGCCGCGCCACCCGAAGGCGAGGCCCCGCCGGAAGAGATTGCGCCCCCCGGGGCGATGATGCCTCCGGAGGAAACGCCGCCTGCCGATGCCGACGAGCCACCGCTCGACTTGACGCCGCCCGGCGAATTTGTGCCGCCCGCCGAACCGTTGCCGCCGGCGGCCCCGCCCGAGGCACCCGAACCAGGCGCTCCGCCCGCCCCGCCGGAACCCGGCGTCGCGTCGGATAATGGGGCTTTGGGCACGCAGGCAGTTACTCCAGCAGCGCAGAGAAATGTAATGGTCCGTACAGCACCAAATCGCATTTAGAACTCCTGAATTCGCCAATCGTGAGGGCGTGGGTGTGAGAAGTCCAGTAGGAAACACACCTGCACCTCCAGATGGGAAATCGCGTTGTGATGGATTGCTACGTCCATAGCTACGTCGAGGAGCGATTGACATCGGCTGTCCGCGGTAAGGTCATTCTGCATCGACTCGTCTGGGATGCTATGGTCCGCGCAGCGAGGAGTGCATGAAGAAAGAAAAGACGTCCGTCCAGGTGAATAGCAAACGTACACCAGCCGCGACCATGCGCAGCGTTCCCCTTCCGCCCGGCGATGACGTGGGCGCGGCGGATCTGGCCCGGCGGGTGGGGGTGCAGCTTCGTGAGAAGCGCAAGGCACGCGGGCTTTCGCTCGATGAGCTGGCGGTCGCTTCGGGCGTGAGCAGAGCCGCGCTTTCCCAGATCGAATTGTTCAAGAGCAATCCTTCGCTTGGGGTTTTGTGGAAGATCGCCATCGGTCTCGGCATCCCATTCTCCGAGCTCATCGGCGGCCAGGGGCAGGGCGTCTCCGTCCTCCGCCGCAGCGATGCTCAGGTCTTGCGCTCGTCCGATGGAAAGATGGAAAGCCGTCCACTGTCGCCAGCGGGCTCGAACCCCTGGGTCGAGCTCTACGAGCTCCGACTTGCCGCGCGCGCCTCGCACGCTTCCGACCCGCACGCCGCGGGCACCCGCGAGATCGTCGTGGTGTTGAGCGGAACGCTCAACCTGCGCGTGGCCAATGAGGTTTTCGAGCTGGGCGCTGGTGATTCGGTTTCGTTTCGCGCCGATGAAGCCCACGCCTACGAAAACCCTGGCACCTCGGAAGGGCGCTACCACAACCTCATCATTTACGCGCGCTAGCATGGCGAGCGGCGGAACCGTGCGCGTTCTGTCCAATATTCGAGCCAACGACCATGCGCCGGGGCGCGGAACCCGCAGGATCACGTGGAGTCGCCCGTCGGCAATCCTGTTTACAAGACATTAGTCTTTTATGATTGACGCTAACGTGTGTCGTGCTACAAGAAAGAGAACCGCGAACAAACGTAGAGAGGATTGACCATGAGCGTGAAACCTTACCGTTTTGAAACCCTCGCCCTGCATGCCGGGCAAACCCCTGACGCCACCTTGTCGCGCGGGGTGCCCGTCTATCGGACGACATCCTATGTCTTCAAGAACACCGAGCACGCAGCCAACCTTTTCGCGCTCAAGGAGCTGGGCAACATCTACACGCGGCTCATGAATCCGACCACCGACATCCTTGAGCAGCGGGTGACCCAGCTCGAAGGCGGGGCGGCTTCGGTGGCGCTCGCCTCGGGAACCTCGGCGGTCTTCTATTCGATCATCACCCTCGCACAGGCCGGCGACGAGATCGTTTCGGCCAACAACCTTTACGGCGGCACCTACACGCAGTTCGACTCCATCCTTCCTCAGTTCGGCATCAAGGTGAATTTTGTCGATGCCAAGGATCCGAAGAATTTCGCCAAGGCCATCACCGCCAAGACGCGCGCCATCTTCATCGAAACCATCGGCAATCCGGTGCTGGATTTCACGGATGTTGCTGCGGTGGCCGAGGTCGCCCACAAGCACGGCCTTCCGCTCATCGTGGACGCCACCTTCACCACGCCCTACCTTTTGCGCACCATCGAGCACGGCGCGGACATCGTCGTCAACTCGCTGACCAAGTGGCTCGGCGGTCACGGCGCAGCAATCGGCGGTATCATCACCGATTCGGGCAAGTTCCAGTGGAAGAACAATCCGCGCTTCCCGCTCTTCAATGAACCCGACAGCAACTACCACGGTCTGCGTTGGGCCCACGATCTGCCCGACGCGCTGGCCCCCATCGCCTATGCGTTGCGCGTGCGCACTGTCCCCCTCCGCAACCTGGGCGCCGCCATCTCGCCCGACAATTCCTTCCTATTTTTGCAAGGGATCGAAACCTTGCCGGTGCGCATGGCTCGCCACTCCGAAAATGCGCTGAAGGTCGCCGAGCATCTCAAGAAGCATCCCAAAGTGGCTTGGGTTCGCTACCCTGGTCTCAAAGACGACCCGACCCACGACCGGGCTGGGAGGTACCTCAAAAATGGCTTCGGCGGCATGGTGGTGTTCGGCGTGAAGGGCGGCTATCCCTCGGCGGTGAAGCTGATCGACAACATCAAGCTGTTTTCTCACCTGGCCAACGTCGGCGATGCCAAGAGCTTGATTCTGCACCCGGCCAGCACGTCGCATTCGCAGCTTTCGGAGGCACAGCAGCGCGAAGGTGGACTGACGCCCGAGCTGGTGCGCCTTTCCGTCGGGCTCGAGCACCCCGACGATCTGCTTGAAGCACTCGACGAAGCCTTGGCCTTGGCCTAAAGGACCGCGCCGGTCTGCTTTTTTCGCGAAGCCGGCCGGCGCCGCGCCGAAAGGCGTGGCCGATCATGTCTCATCGCAATGGCCTGGTGGTGGTGGATCACGGTAGTCGCTGGCCGGGCGCCGAGGTGCATCTCGCCCAGCTGGTGGCGACGCTGAAAAGGATGCGTCCCGATGATCTCGTCGCGGGCGCCCATCTCGAATTTTCACCGCCGACCGTTCCTGAGGCCATCGACGACCTCGTGGCCCAGGGCGCGCACCGGGTGCTAGTCCTGCCGTATCTGCTACTGCACGGGCGGCACAGTCGCGCCGACCTGCCGCGCTTCGCCGCCGAGGCCGAGTCCCGCCACGCGGGGGTCGTGGTCACGGTGGGACCGCCCGTCGGTGTCAGCGAGGTGGTATTGCAAGTTCTCCTCGATGCTGCCAATGGGGTCTCGTAGAGTTTTTAGAAAACCATGCCCAGCCAAGCCGATACACCGCGTTTGATCGATCTTGTCGCCAATTCTCCGTTTCCTGAGTTGCTGCGAACCCTGTGCGCTGAATTCTCCAGCCCCGTCTTTACCACCAGCTTCAGCCTGGAAGACCAGATCATCCTCCACGCCATCGCAGCCGCGCACCTACCCGTGCGCGTGGCAACCCTCGACACCGGACGTTTGTTCGAAGAGACCTACCAGCTGCACGCGCGTTCCATCAGCCTCTATGGGATCCCCATTGAGTCCTATTTCCCGAACGCCGAGGCCGTACAGGCCTTGGTGGCCAAACAGGGCCCGAACGGATTCTACGATGGCGTCGAGCAGCGCCTCGCCTGCTGTCACGTGCGCAAGGTCGAGCCGCTCGGTCGGGCACTCAAGGGCGCGGACCTGTGGATCACCGGCATCCGGCGCGAGCACTCGCCCGAGCGGCAGGACTTGCACATCGTGGAATGGGATGGCGAGCATGGCGTGCACAAGCTCCATCCTTTGCTGGCCATGACGTGGGACGAGGCGCGCGACTATGCCCGACAGCACGCGGTTCCCATCAGCCCGCTGCACGCGCGTGGCTTCCTCAGCATCGGTTGCGCCCCGTGCACGCGCGCCGTCGAGCCGGGCGAACCGGCAAGGGCCGGGCGATGGTGGTGGGAAAATAGTGAAAAGAAAGAGTGCGGGCTGCATCTGAACAATATGCGGCTCGTTCGCAAAGGATCCGATTCATGACCTCGCACGTGCTTAGCCACCTTGAACGTCTCGAATCCGAGGCGGTCTATATCCTGCGTGAAACCGCAGCGCAGTTCGAACGCCCCGTGCTTCTATTCTCCGGCGGCAAGGATTCCATCACCCTGGCCCACCTGGCGCGCAAGGCATTTCGCCCCGGCCGCATCCCCTTTCCATTTTTGCACATCGATACCGGACACAATTTCCCCGAGACGTTGGCGTTTCGCGACGAGTTCGTCGCCGGCCTCGGCGTGAAGCTACTCGTCCGCACCGTGGAGGATTCCATCAAGTCCGGCCGCGCTGTCGACGAGAAGGGCAAGTTCCCGAGCCGCAACCGCCAGCAGGCCGTTACCCTGGTCGACGCTATCGCAGAGCTGCGCCTGGATGCCTGCATCGGCGGTGGCCGGCGCGACGAGGAAAAGGCGCGCGCCAAGGAACGCATCTTCTCGGTGCGCGACGAGTTTGGCCAGTGGGAGCCGCGGCGCCAGCGGCCCGAGCTGTGGAACATTCTCAACGGCCGCATTTCGCCGGGTGAAAATGTTCGCGTCTTCCCGCTCAGCAATTGGACCGAGCTCGACGTTTGGCAATACATCCGCGAGGAAAATATTCCGCTGCCGTCCATCTACTTCACCCACCCGCGGCAGTGCATCGTGCGCGACGGAATCCTGTTTCCGGTTTCGCCCTTCATTCGCCTCGATCCGGGCGACAAGATTCTCGATACGCAGGTGCGCTTTCGTACCGTCGGCGATATGACGTGCACGGCGGCGTTCGAGTCGGACGTGCGCAGCGTCGACGGCATTTTGGACGAGATACGCGCCTCCACCATGACCGAACGTGGTTCGCGCCTCGACGATCAGCGCTCGGAGGCGGCCATGGAAGACCGCAAGCGCGAAGGGTACTTCTAATGGAAATGTTGAGATTCATCACCGCCGGCAGCGTCGACGACGGCAAGAGCACGCTTATCGGTCGCTTGCTTTACGACAGCAAGTCGCTTTTGCAGGATCAGGTGGCGGCGCTCGAGCGCTCGCGGGCACGCGGCACCAACGGCCAGCTCAACTTGGCCCTGCTCACCGACGGGCTGCGCGCCGAGCGCGAGCAGGGCATCACCATCGACGTAGCGTACAAGTATTTCACGACGCCGCGACGGAAGTTCATCATCGCGGACACCCCGGGCCACGTGCAGTACACGCGCAACATGGTCACCGGTGCGTCGACGGCGGATCTGGCGATCTTGCTGGTGGACGCCGCCCAAGGCATCGCCGAGCAGACGCGGCGACATGCCTACCTGGCGGCGCTCTTGCGCATTCCCCATCTGGTTTTGGCCGTCAACAAGATGGATGCGGTCGGCTTTGACCAGGCTGTGTACGACCGCATTCGCGCGGAGTTCACGGCCCTGACTGGGAAATCTGGTTTTGCCAGCGTGACTGCCATTCCCATCAGCGCCTTGGCGGGCGACAACGTGGTGGAAAGATCGCAGCGCACCCCTTGGTACGCGGGCCCGCCGCTCTTGCGCTTGCTGGAAGAAACCGAAGCCGATCGCCGGCCTGAAGCCGTGCCCGCGCGTCTGGCCGTTCAACTCGTCATCTTTCGCGACGACAGCAAGACCCAGGATTACCGCGGTTACGCTGGCGAGGTCGTGTCGGGCGTGTTCAAGCCTGGCGATGCGGTGGTCGTGCTGCCGTCGGGCTCGACCAGCACCGTCGCTGGCATCGATCGCTACGGCGATCCCGTGGATCTGGCCCACGCGCCCATGTCCGTGACGTTGCGCTTGGCCGACGATGTGGATGTCGGTCGCGGCGACATCATCGCCAGCGCCGCCAAGCCACCCTTGGTCGCGCGCGAGATTCAAGCACGCCTGTGCTGGATGGACGAGCGTCCGCTCGCCGTGGGGGCGCGACTGCTGGTTCGCCACACGACGGCGACCGTGAAGGGCATGGTGACCGCCGTCGAATCCGTGGTGAACATTCACACCTTCGCCGATGAGCCTGGCTTTTCCAAGCTGGGGTTGAACGACATCGGCATGGTTCGCATCAAGACCGCGCGGCCGCTGGTGTTCGACCGTTATCAGGACGATCGCGCGATGGGTGCCTTCGTGCTGGTGGACGAGGCGACCAACGGCACCGTCGGCGCCGGCATGATCGTCGCCGGTGCGGAAACGTGACCGAGCGGACGAACGCACGAAGCTCGGCTGGTTTCGTCAGTTTGGTTGGCGCGGGTCCTGGACACCCCGACTACCTCACCCTGCGCGGTGCTGCCGCGCTGGCACGCGCCGAGGTGGTGGTCTACGACGCCCTGCTGGACCCATCCTTTCGCGACCGCTTTCCCACCGCTGCGGAGGCGCATTTCGTGGGCAAGCGCTGTGGCCGCCACAGCGCCACCCAGGCGGAGATCAACGATCGCCTGGTCGCCGAGGCGCGCCGCGGTCGCCGCGTGGTGCGGCTCAAGGGTGGCGACCCCGGCATTTTCGGCCGCCTAGGCGACGAGCTGTCGGCGTTGCGCCAGGCCGGGATCCCATACGAAATCATCCCTGGGGTCAGCTCGCTCACCGCTGGCGCCGCCTTGGCCGGTTTTCCGCTCACCTTGCGTGGCACCGCCAGCGAAATCCTGATCGTCAACGGACATGACCTTGGCAAGCCAGACTACGATTTCCGATCGCTTGCTGCCTTCGCCGGAACCGTGGTGGTTTTCATGGGTGCCGCGGCCCTGTCGACCTTGGCCGCCGGATTGTTGGGGGCGGGCGCAGCCCGGGATCGTCCACTCGTGCTTGTTGAAGGCGCCAGCATGGCCGACCAGCGCATCGTCGGCGCCACGCTGCGCGAAGTCGCTGAAGGCAAAGTCGAGCGAAAAACCGACAAGCCGGGGATCATTTATGTCGGTCGGGTCGCGGCGTCCATTGCGACGGATCGCTAACGCCCGGGAAGGTCTACGGGCACTGGCCGAGCCAGGTCAGGACGTTGGTCCAGTAGGTCTGCGTGTCGTAGGCGCTGGTGTTCCACGACATGTCGTAAGTAATCGTCTCATCGCCCCAGACGTTGACGTGTCCCACGCCGCCCACGATCTTGGCAACCCCGATCGCATAGGCAACGTAGCCCCCTCTGCCGGCGGTGCCTCCGCTCGCGTAGAGAGAGAATGTGCTGGAATTTTGCGGCAAGTTGCCACCGGCCAGCCCCTCGATGCCGACGGCGCCGGTGACGCGCAAGGCGCTCACGCCCGCGGTGATCTGACTGGCAATCGGAGGTGCGGTCACGAGCATGGTGATGGGTGAATTGCCCGGCAGGATGTTGACATCGGTTACGGAGTACGCGATCCCGAAGGGGTTCAGCAGCAAGTTTGCATTCGTCATCTCAGCCGCGGTTCCTGTCGTTCCAATGGTCGTCATGAGGCCGCCACCATTGTTCACCCAGTCCCTAACAGCGTTCACCTCGCTGGTGAGAATCGTTCGTTGCGTGCCAGGATAGGCGGGGTAGCCAGTATTGGTGATCTTCGCATTGAAGAAGGCATTCTTGTCGGCCTGCGTGTGATAAATGTCGAGCACAACGATGATCTGGTACGGCGCGAGCCGGGCCGCGGTTAGGTAGTTGTTGCCGCTGATGTCGAGATTCTGAACCACGCAGTTGGGGCCACGCGAAGCCAGCCAGGTCAAAAACGCGCTATCGCCGCTCGCCACGACAGCCCCGCTGCTTCCGTTGCTGTAGGTCGCACCCCAAGGTCCGGTGATACCGATGGTGGCCGTCGCTGGACACTGGGCGACGCAGCTGGCGGCGTCGGAAGCCGCGTCCGCCGCGCTGCCGCCGGACCCGCCGCCGGTGCCCGGCTGCCCGCCGCTGTTTGCGGCGTCCGGTGCTCCGCCGCCGCCACCGATGCCGCCGGTGCTCGTTTGCCCGCCGCTTCCGGCGTTGCCGCCGACGCCGCTGGCGTCGCTGCCGACTCCGCCGTCAGCGAGCGTGGTGCCGCCATTCGCGCCACCGCTGGCCGAGCCGCCGAAGGCGCCCGTGACGACTACGCCGCCGGATGGGCTCGCAGTGTCGTTCGTTTCCGCGACTCCGCCCGAGCCATTTCCGCCCGAGGCTTGGGGCACGTCGCTGCCAATCGCGCCGCCCGCCGCCGTGGCGGCATCGCCGCTGGTCGCGCCTCCAGTTTGGGACGCGCTGTCGCTGCCGCCGACACCGCCAGTTGCAGCGATCGAGTCGCCACCACCGGTGTCGACGGGAGCGTCGGAAACTCCGGCGGCGTCGGGAGCGCCAGCGGGAGCGTCGGCCGCAGCGGCGGTGCCGCCGTTGCTGTCAGGCGAGACAGCGCCGCCGACCGTCATGCGTTCGTCTGCCCCGTCGGGATTGGGCGATGTCGAGCGCAGTCTGCTGGCATCGAAGGAGCACGCCGAGGCCAGCGCGGCGAGGAGACCGAGGCAAGGGAGAGTCAGGCTTGCCGGCGAGAAGGATTGCGCTGTCAAGGCTAGTACCTCACAGCGGCAACGAAACCTGTCGCTCCTCCCGCGAGGGGCGAGACGCTGACCGGGCGGCCCTCGACGTAGAACAGCACGCCGGCGGTCACTGCTGCGGCGCCCGCTACGCCCCAAAGTATGTTGGCCGTGATTTCGCGGGAGCGAACCGCGGCAATATCTCCTTCGCTACAGCTGGGGTGGTTGACGCTCGCGCTGCCGCAGGACCTGTCGAGGCTGTCGAACTTGGATTGCATCGCCAGACCGGCCGTGAGGGCGCCTGCGCCAAGCAGCACCGCCCCGCCAGCCGCGACCCAGGTCCACTTTCGACCCAGCCACCAACCTGCTCTGACCCCGCTTGACGGCGGAGCCGTTTCCAGGTCGAAGCTCGGGGCGGCCTTGAGCGACCGCATCGGTTTGGCAGCCACGGGAACCGCCAGCGGATGCAGCAGCAGCAGCACGGCTTGCACCGAGCCGGCTGTCACGTCCACGGTTTCGATGGCCACGGCAGCGCTGGCGTGGCTGGCCGTCAATTGGTGGTGGCCTGGCGTGGCCCAGATCGGCTCCGGCAGCGGCGTCAGCCCCACGCTCTTGCCGTCGACGCTCACCTCCGCGCCGGCTTTTTCGCAGTCGATCCGGATCTGTCCCAGCTTCCCCTGCAATTCAGCCACGGACTTACGCGCATCCGCGGTCGTTTCGGGCGCCGCATCGGTGTCGGCGGCCAAGAATTTCTCGAAGGCATCCAGCGCCTCGACCGGACGGCTGAGATCGCGATCTGCTTGCCCGATATTGAACAGCAGCTTGGGCGACGGATAGGCGGCATAGGCCGCGTTGAAATTCTCCAGCGCGCCGGCGTAGTCCCCCTTCTCGTACAGCGCCGAGCCCTCGGTGAGCAGGCCCTGCGCCCGAGACTTGGCCTGTGGATCGGCGGAGGGCGTCGCGAGCTGCGCGAGCAGCGAAAAGAGAACGAGGGAGGTCGTGCACATGCTGAAGTTTCCCGTCACTGGGAACGACCTAGATCTCGGTAGCAAGGCGCGGTGTCTTTAGTGGAAACGACGCTTCGAGCCGGTCAGAGGGTCACAGCTGCTTGATCAGCTGTCGCTTGGTCTTGGACCCCGAGGTGGGCTGCTTGGCTTTTTCGCGGCCAGCGGGCAACGTGGGCTTCGCGGACCTGACCGGCTTCAGGCGCGGGGACTCGGGTTCGCCCAAGCCCGGTCGAACCTCTGGTTGGACTGGCACGACTTCCGGCGCGATGGCAGGAGGCGCTGGCGTCGGCTGGATCGGCACGACGATCATTGGAGTCGCAACCGGGTTGCTCGTGTCGGTGGTCCCCGGCTTGGGCGCGGGGTTCGAGCGAAACAGCAAGAATGCCCCGATGAGCAGGAGTACACCAGCCGCGGCGATGATGGCGTGAACCGGCTTGATCTTGGTCCAGCGAGGCACCGTGACGGTGTCGTTGCCCACAGGCATCGAGGTGGCTGCGGGCGCGCTCTCCTCGCTCGGCGTTTGCGGTGCGAGAGGCGTGGCGGGCGTGTGCGACACTTGAGTTTCGCTGAACCCCAGGATCGCACCGCTCGGTGTCTCGGACACTAGCTGCACCGGCGCCGGCGTCAGGTCGGGGGGCCTGCCGAGTGCCGCGGATTCGAAAGCGTGGGAAAACTCGCGAATGGATGGGAACCTGTCCGCCGGCCGCTTGGCCAGTGCCTGGCGCAGCTCCAGCTCGACACCGGGCGGCAAGCCTGGCACCCGCGGCGTCAGCGGATGCGGATCCATCTTGATGATTTGGTAAAGAAGCGCGGTCACGTCGTCGGCCACGAACGGCGGGTGGCCGAGCAGCATCTCCCAGGCGATGCAGGCCAGCGCCCACTGGTCCACGTGGTGATCGACCTCTTCGACCAGACCGGTGGCCTGTTCGGGTGACATGTAGATAGGCGTGCCTACGGCGGACGAGGCGTTGGTGAGGCGCGTGCGTGCCGCCATCATTTTCGAAATGCCGAAGTCGAGCACCTTCACGAAATCGGGCTCGCCCGGAATTTGCACGAGGAAGATGTTGCCGGGTTTGAGATCGCGGTGAACGATGCCTTGGGCGTGGGCCGCGCTCAGTGCCGAGGCGACCTGCTTCACCACGCGGACAACCGACTCGATCGGCATGCGCCCCACCCGCCGCAGGCGGTGGTCGAGATCCTCGCCCTCGAGATACTCCATCACCAAATAGGGCTCGCCCGATTCCGCTTGGCCGTAGTCCACCACCGCGACCAAATGCGGGTGCCCAAGGTGCGAGGTGATTTCGGCCTCGCGATGGAAGCGCGCCAAGGCTTTTTCGTCGGCGGCCAGGTGGCGCGCCATCAGCTTGACCGCCACCCGTTTGGCCAGGCGAAGCTGTACCGCCTCGTACACCGCACCCATGCCGCCCTCGCCAATCAGACGGGTGATGCGGTAGGCGCCCTCGAGCACGGTGCCCACGAGCGCGTCCATGCGAGGCTCAGTCTGCACGACCATAGCCTCCTACCATGGAAAGCCTGGAAGGGTTCTCACGCTCGCCAGTTTGAATCCTCGTCGTGTCACGTGCGAAGTTCTCGTTGACCAAAGTATCAAGACGGCAGTGTCGCACAATTCGCGGGTGATCTCAGCCTAGACCCTAGACCGCTCTGCGTCAAACGGGTGCGCCGGGAAGGCGGGCATCGGCTCTTCCGAGCGCCACGCTAGCGCCACGAGCGGCGTAGGCCGCGCGATGGTGGCAATGGATCGAGCTTCTCGACCGTGGCTGCTTTGCCGCGATTGCGTCGGCGCTGGTTGGGCGAGGCGCCTGGGCCTTGGCCGATGTCGCGTCCGATTTTTTTGATTCGACCGGTGATACAACGATTGCAAAGGTCGGCGGTTTCCCGGATGCAGGCTTTGGCCGGATAGATCTCGTAGTGCACGCGGTATTCGGGCGGCGTCATGTTGGGCATCACGACGTTCGCGCCTCGTTGCAGGCCGAGCTCGCGGCCTTCGTCGATATTCAGCGTGGCCAGGGCGGTGGTGCTGGGAATGTTGGCGTCCGGGCACATGAGGCGCGCAAGCGCGACCATTTTGTAGGTCATGAGCTCGGTGGCAGGAGCTTGGCTGGTTGCCACATCGGCCTCGAGCTTTCCAAACGGCGTGGCCGGGTGGGCGATGAATGGGCCGACGCCTATCATGTCGAGATCCAGCTCGCGGAACAGCTCCAGGTCGTTCGCTAGATCGCCGTAGCTTTGGCCGGGAATGCCGATCATCACGCCACTGCCGACCTCGTAGCCGAGCGGTTGGAGCTGGCGCAAGAGCTCCAGGCGCGACAGGCGCCGCCCGCCGCGCGACGGGTGCATGCGGTGGAAGAGCTCGCTGTTGGAAGTCTCGAAGCGCAAAAGGTAGCGATCGGCGCCCGCCTCGCGCCAGGCGCGCAGCTCGTCGACGGTGCGCTCGCCCAGGCTGAGGGTGACGGCCACGCCGGCTTCGGCCTTGATGCGCCTCACGGTTTGGCCAACGCCTTCGAGCGTCAGTCCCTCGTCCTCGCCGGCTTGGATAACCACCGTTCCGTAGCCGAAAGCCTTGGTCTGTTTTGCGCAGTCGACGATTTCGTCCGCGGTCATGCGGTAGCGAGTGATGTCGAGATTGCTGGCGCGCAAGCCGCAGTAGTGACACTGGCGTAAGCAGTGGTTGGAGATCTCGATGAGGCCGCGCAGATGAACCTCGTCGCCGACGTGCTCGCGGCGCACGCGGTCGGCCTCGCGCCACAGATCCTCGAGTGCGTCGGGGTTTGCCTCGGTCAGCCAGCGCAATATTTCCGGGCGGTCGAGAGATAACGTCATCGTCGGTCGGCTATTCTTGCCACGTCCAACCCTAGGCGGCCAGCCGTGCCGCGATCCAATCGGCTACACCGGCAAGGAGCGCAGAGCGGCGAAAACCTGATCCTGCTCCGCCTCGGTCATGCCGTGAAAAAGCGGGATCAGAATGGTGTTGTCGCGAATCTCTTCCGACCGGCCGAGGCGTGGGCAGCGACCTTCGCGATGAGCCTTCGCATCGCAGGCGTCCGGACCGCATGCCCAGCCAAGGCCGTGATAGGCCGGCTCGGCGTGGGCGTTGCCGACGCCACGCCGCGACGCCACGCCGCGATCGAGTAGGTGCTGCATAATATCCACTTGGGTCAGGCGCGTGCTCGGGCGAATGCGTAGGGGATAGCTCTGAAAGTTCGCGCGCATCCAGGATAGTTCTTGCGTGGGCTCCAGCACCGAATGGCTGTCTAGTTCCTCTCGATACCGTTCGGCGAGAGCGCGGCGTGTGGCGATGATCTCGTCCAGCCGGGCGAGCTGCGGACGCGCCATCGCCGCTTGCACATCGGTCATGCGATGGTTGTACGCGGGCTCTGCGAACGATTCGAACACCACGCGTTGGCTGTCGTGTTGAATGGTGCTGGCGACGGACATGGCGTGTTGGCGAAGAAGGCGTAAGCGCGCGGCCAGTGCTTCGTCTGCTGTGGTAACCATGCCGCCGTCGCCGGTGGTGATGATCTTGCGCGGGTGGAAGGAAAAGCATGCGGCCAGTCCGTGCGGCCGGCCGATGCGTTGCCAATTCCCCCCAATCTGGATCTCGCTGCCGATGGCGCAGGCCGCATCCTCGATGACAGGAAGACCGTGCCGGCCCGCGATTTCCAGGATGGCCGGCAGGTCGCAGGGAAAACCGAGCTGGTGTACGCACAGAATGGCCCGCGCTTTCGGGGTCAGCGCAGCCTCGAGCAGGTTGGCATCCATGCCGTACGTGGCGGGATCGATGTCCACGAAAACCGGGCGCGCGCCCACCGCCACCACCGCGTTCGCGGTGGCGATGAAACTGTGGCTAACCGTCACCACGTCGTCGCCGAACCCTACGCCGAGCGCGCGCAGACAAAGTTCGAGAGCGGCGGTGCAACTCGACAGGGCCACGGCGTGCGGCGCGCCGACGGCATCGGCCAGCTCGCGTTCGAACGCTGCGACCTCGGGACCTTGTGCGACCCAACCCGAGCGAATCACGCCCGCGACCGCCTCCACCTCGGCTTCACCCAGCATCGGTCGCACGATGGGAATCTGCATGCTTCGTAGGATCGCCCGTCCCGCACGCGGGTTCAAGATTTGCGTGCCGCCACTCCGGAGTGCATCTTCTCGGCGAAGCAGTTGTCCCAAGGGGATGGTCGTCCGCGTGTCATTCGGCGGCCCCAACGGCTAGCTCGGCATCGCTGGACGCGGTCCCTCCGCGCCACTTGCATGAGCGGATCCGACTGTAGAGAGCAGCCGCGCCATGCCGTCGAACAGAGACGCGAGCGCGCTGGCAGCCTCCGGTGGGGCTTCGAAGGGACGGCACCAAGAGGCGCTCCGCGATGGGCTCGGATGTGTCTGGCCTTGGCGGCTCCGCAGAGTCGACCCTTTGTTCCACTTCGCTGGTGGTGGATTCGTTGGCCGGCGCGTCCAGCGAGCTTTCGGGCTCTTCGGTCGGCGGCGTGCTGGCGGCCAGGTGATCCACCACCGCCAACACGTGCTTGCACAACCCAAGCGAGCTGCGCAGGAAGTCCGTGCAGTCGCAGCGGGCTTCGATGGGATCAAGCGCGAGCAGGCGAACGTCGTAGGAAAGCAATCCCGCGGCCTGGGGACTCCCCAAGGCGTATCGCCCCAAAGGCCCGCGCCGGGGACCCTCGATCACCGCCAGCTCTTGACTGCGAGCCGAAGCCAGCCGGCGCAGCAGAGCCTCGAACGCCGCCCGGCGTACAGGCCAGTCCCAAGGGCCCGGCAGCGCCAGGATGTGCCCCACCAGTATCTCAGCGGGGATAGGAAGTGTGCGCCGTCCGGCGAGTTGATTCAGCGCTTCGAACGCTTCGCTGTCGGACGTGGAAGTGGTCGCGTCCAATCCAGGATCAGGCATGGCCATTGTCTATCACGCTCGAATTCGCAAGCGTGGACTACGTTAGAAACGACGGGGATCCTATGGGCGACAATCGTTCGACAGGCCCTTCGTAGGGCGAGCGCCCTTCCGACTCGTCGAGGGCGTCTTCTTCAGCGATTGTTTCCGCAGTTTTTCAAGATCGCGCAGCCGTTCGACCGGGTTCATCGCAATCAGACCAAGGTAGGTCACAAGCTCGGCGCTTGGATCGCTCCGAGAGTTAGATACCTTGGAAAGATAGCCCTCCGAGAGGCCAACCAAATGCTCCACTCGGCGCATGGATGCGCGAGATCGGATCTTGTTCAAAGCCCGATTGAGTCCGCCTCTTCCAGGAGCGTTTCCGTGGTCGTCCCGATGTCTTTCCGCGACGGTGGGTTCGGAAACCTGATCGCCTTGCCGTTCCAGCACCAACCTCGCCAAAAGGGAAATTCCCTATTCCTCGACGACAATTTGGAACCCTTCGACCGGGAAGAACAGTGGCGATTCCTGGCGTCGGTGCCACTGCTGGTCGCAGACCAGGTAGGGAAGATTGCCGACGAAGCTTCTCGCAGCGGTCGCGCCGAGGAGTCCTCGACAAACCTCGCGCTGCCGCGAGGGTGTCGTGGTGATATCGAGGCGCTGCTCGTCGCCAACAACTCCCGACTGGTCCTTGAGGATCGGCGACAATCAGGAGAGCCAGTGCCATTTTCGTTCCGCGGCGAGCTGACGGTGCGGCAACGCGAAGCCGCCGATGCGGTGTTGGGCCAGGACATTGGCGTTCTTGTCGCACCTCCAGGTGCTGGCAAGACGGTGATCGGGACCTACCTCATCGCCGCGCGCGGAGTGAGCTCCCTCGTCCTCGTGCACCGACGGCCATTGCTGGATCAGTGGGTAAGCAAGCTTGCCATGTTCCTGGGCCTCCCCATCAACGAGATCGGCCAACTCGCCGGTGGAAAGAAGAAGGGAAATGGGCGGCTGGACGTCGCCATGATTCAGAGCCTCTTTCGCGACAACGATGCGGGGGAGCGCCTGGCGGGCTACGGCCACATCATCGTTGACGAGTGTCACCATGTGCCCGCCTTTTCCTTCGAGCGCGTACTCAAGAAGGTGAAGGCTCGATTTTTGGTCGGGCTGACTGCCACGCCCCGGAGGCGCGATGGGCACCACCCCAGCTGCGAAATGCAACTGGGCCCCGTGGCGTTCGCATTCGATGCCAAAGCCGAAGCAGATGCGCGGCCCTTCGAGCACACACTGATCCCGCGCGAGACTGCGTTCACCAGTTCGAAACCAGATCTCAGCATCCAAGAAATCTGCCGCGAGTTGGGCCGCGACCAAGCTCGCAACGAAATGATCGTTCGTGACGTCGCTCATGCCTTCGATGCCGGCCGCGTTCCCCTCGTCCTCACCGAACGAAAGGACCACCTCGATCTGCTCGCCGACCTGCTCCGGAGTGTCAGCCGCCACGTCATCGTCATGCGTGGTGGGATGGTCGCCAGGGAGAGTCGCGCCGCCGTCGAAAGTCTCTCCAGACGAGCCGCTTCCGGTGAACGTGTCATCGTCGCCACCGGCCGATACATCGGCGAGGGCTTCGACGACGCTAGACTCGACACTTTGTTCCTGACCATGCCGGTCTCTTGGAAGGGAACACTGATCCAGTACACGGGTCGCATCCACCGCCTGCACCCAGCCAAGCGGGAGGTCCGCATCTACGACTACGTTGATGTCCAGGTGCCGGTGCTCACCCGTATGTTCGCCAAACGCCTGCGCGGCTACCGGTCACTCGGCTATGCCCAAGGCGAGGCGCCGCTGGGCTTCGGCGAGATCGACGACGACTTCGTGCTTGGCCGAGATTGGGCGGAAACGGATGGCGCCGACGAATCGGCGTAGCTCCCTGTGGTTCGCGCCTGTGAAACACCCGTTGAACTTGGCCGAGCCAGTTTCGGCAACTGGTGGATTCGAATGTCCTGTCTCGATGAAAAACGAGATCCGTTTGGCGCAATAGTGGTACAGAGATCCGGCATTGCGCTTCTCATGCCTTCCGAGAAAGTCGAGATTTCCTCGCGGAATCAGCGGGTTGTGAAAGCAAGCGGAGCAGCCCTCGAACCCACCACCCTCGGCCCGCGGCGCCGGAGGGTTTGGCACACCCAAAGCGTCGAGGCGGAGCGACAATTCCCAACAAAATCGACAGGTTCCAGCGCGCCCAGCAGGAATTGAACCTGCAACCCCCGGCTTAGAAGGCCGGTGCTCTATCCAATTGAGCTATGGGCGCAAACCTTTTAATTTCAAATACTTATGCCAGTTGTCCAGATGCGCCGTCCTGGCGCGTTCTGCCTATTCTCTGCCCAAGTGTACCGCCAGTGTGCGCAAGATGTACCACGTTCCCGGCCGGACGGGTAAGGTCCACCGCGACCATCGCGAACGCCTTGGCGCCGAAAAAGTCCGGCGCCAGGTGCGCGTAGTGCTGGGTCGTGGACGTGGAAGAATGGCCCAAGATCTTGGAGAGCATTTCCATGCTGCCACCGTTCATCACCCACTGTGATGCGAACGTATGGCGAGTCGCTTGGTACAACGTGAGCTTGGGCAGCTCGCAGGCCGCCAGCGCTGCGGCCAGCGCCTTGTGGACGGTGCAGGGGCGGACGAACTGGGATGGCCTCCCGATGTCGGGCCGGCCGCCTCGGGTTGGGTGCGTCGGCGTGAAGAGCGGGCCCACGCCGCCGGTTTTCAACTTCCACTCTTCGAGGATGGGCGTTAGTGAGTCTTGCAGTGGAACGATCCGCGACTCGCGATCTTTGAGCGGACAGAGCTTGCCGTCTTGCATCTGCTGGCGGACGTGGATTTTCCTCCCTGGCAGGTCGATGTCCCGCCAGTGCATGCCCAGAATCTCTCCCACCCTGCAGCCCGTCTGCTCACCGAAAATGAAAATCATGTTGTGCGGCTCCGGCAGCGCCAAGTACAGACGGCGGATGTCCGCCGGCCGTTCGAGGAAGGGTGTTGATCGCACATCGAAGGTGGATTTGTACAGCCGCCGAGTGGAGCGTGGCAGGCTGGCCACCGGATTCGACGGTGCGTGGCCAGCTTCGATGATGTCCGCGTAGAGCGTGCTCAACTGGCGCACGCAGTGGCCGACTGTTGTGGGGTTCAACCCTTCGGCGAGTTTGTTCTCTATGAATCGGCGAATCTTGGCGGCGTTGACTTCGTAGGGCTTCATCCGACCGAAGACCGGACCAACGTGCAACTTCCACCTGTAGCCGTCGTCCTTGGCTGCTCGATGTGTCTTGAGTCTGCGATCGAGCCACGCTTTCGCCAAGGCCTCGAGGTTCGGCGACTTGCTGTAATCGTGGTGCAAGCCGGCATCATCGACTGACGTCTCCTGCACAATCTTGGCCAGGACCTGCTCGGCGAGCTCCCGAGTGGCGTAGGTCTTGTGCCGGCGCCTGCCGTTTACGTAAAATCGTACACCCCACCGCTTGCCGCTCTTGGTGATTGTGCCTGCACCCCAGTTCCGGCGCCGCGGTTTTCTACGCTGCATGACGTGCTCCTTCGATCGTGCGCTCCCAGTGGGAGTGTTCGTCAGCTAGCTGTTCATCGTCGGCGGTGCGTTCGTGTCGTGCGTTTCTCTTGCTCGTGCGTGGTAGGTTTCCCATCGTCATCTCTCCTTCACGGGTTTGCTGACCACGGGGCAGGCCATTGGCGTGGCGCTGCCCCATTTCTTTGGCGAGGTCTTGGAGTGGCTCGCGGCCGGTGGACTGCCGGCGCACTCGTGACATGGCCTCGTTTGGATCA
>Ga0182027_10005173_pt1 | contig 19928 bp, 13 predicted proteins | sample 712E1DmetaG_FD_121300 | JGI IMG/M metagenome (GOLD analysis project Ga0182027, IMG submission 121300) | Permafrost microbial communities from Stordalen Mire, Sweden - 712E1D metaG (Illumina Assembly) | ecosystem: Environmental > Terrestrial > Soil > Wetlands > Permafrost | place: Sweden...
GAGCGTTCCGCGATGGAAGTCGATGGTGTAATCGGCGTCCTTGAGGGTGTGTCCTGTCAGCACCAGAACCACCGTTTCGCCGGGATTGACCGCTCCCTTGGCGCGCAGCTTCTTCAACCCCGCCAACGTGACCGCTGATGCTGGCTCGCAGCCCAGACCTTCCGAGCCCAGTTCGGCCTTGGCGATGGCAATCTCGGCCTCGGTTACGTCCAGGCACCAGCCGCCGCTCTCCTGGACGACACGCGCCGCCTTGCGCCACGAAGCAGGATTGCCGATGCGGATGGCGGTTGCGCGGGTATGCGCCTCCATCGGCTCCAGCTTCGTTCCCTGGCTGGTTTCCAGGCTGCGCACTAGGGGATTTGCCCCCACCGCCTGAATCACGGAGATACGCGGCATCCGCGCCACCAGCCCCAATTCGTACAGCTCGCGAAAGCCCTTGCCCAGTGCCGAGCTATTGCCCAGGTTGCCGCCGGGAACGATCAGGTGGTCGGGAACGCTCCAGTCGAAGGCCTCGGCAATCTCAAAGGCCGGCGTCTTCTGCCCCTCCAGCCTGTAGGGGTTTACCGAGTTAAGCAGATAGATGGGCGCTTCATTCACAATCTGCGTCAACAGGCGAAGGCAACCGTCGAAATCGGCCTTCAACTGGCAGGTAACGGCACCGTAGTCCATGGCCTGCGAGAGCTTGCCCCAGGCGATCTTGCCCTCCGGAATCAGCACCAGGCTGCGCAAACCGGCACGGGCCGCGTAGGCGGCCATCGAGGCCGAGGTGTTCCCGGTGGACGCGCAGGCCACCCACTCGAAGCCACGCTCTTTGGCCACGCTCATCGCCGCGGCCATGCCCGTGTCTTTGAACGATCCTGTCGGATTCATCCCCTGGTGCTTAGCAAAAAGCCGGTCGATGCCCAGCGACTTGGCGGCGCGCGTCAGGTGGTAGAGCGGGGTGTTGCCCTCGCACAGGGTCATGGCATTGCCAAAACTCTCCAGAATGGGCAGCAGCTCACGGAAACGCCATACGCCGGAGTGATCCAGCACCTCGGAGGAGCAGCGCCGCTCTCGCCATAGCCACTTGAGCGCGCCGGCGTTGGGGCGGTCGGGGCCCTTGCGCTCGCTCCAGCCGGGATACTCCACTTCAAAGAGATCCCCGCAGACGGTGCAGCGGAAGTCCGGCCGCGCTTCCGCGCCCTTGATTCGCGCCCCGCATCCGAAACAGCGTAACTGGTGCAAATTGTCGTTCATGCCTGGTCCTAGCCTACCAGCGCGCGGCTGATTCTGCCGCGCTATGCGCCTGAGGCCCTCATGTATTCAACTGCTCAATTCGCGGCAATCACCAGCAGCGTTGCGTCGTCCTGGAATTGCGCCCCGCAAAAAACGGTTACCTGCACAAGCAGCCTGCTATTCAACTCCTTTGCGGAAAGCGTGTTGTTGGATTTGGCGAAGGCCGCGATGCTGGCCTCATCGAATTCCTGCCCGTTTAAGCCGGAGGCTTCCGTTATGCCATCCGTGAACAGAAACAACCGGTCCCCTGTTTTCAACTCAACCGTCGAATCCTCATAGGTCCAAGTCGGGAAGACGCCGAGGACCGCGCCGCCTTGCTTCAGCGTTCGGACGGAACCGCCCGATGAGAGGATGGGGTAAAGATGCCCGGCATTACAGTACTGGAATGTGCGCGAATGGCTATCGAGGATCCCATAAAGAAAGGTCACGAACTTGCCCGTCGCAATGTTCTCGCACAGGAGTCCGTTGACTTTGGCGCATAGGCCGGATGGGCTCTCCGACTCGCTCGCAAACGCGCGAACCGCGGCCTGCACGTTGGCCATCAGCAGAGCGGCGGATACGCCTTTCCCGACGACGTCTGCGATACAGATTCCGAGCCTATATTCGCCCAGCCTGAGTACATCGAAGTAATCCCCGCCCACTGTGCGAGCCGGTTGCCATGCCCCGGCGACCTCGAAGCCCGCAAGCTGTGGAATGCTCTTAGGCAGCAGAGATTGCTGAATCTCTCGCGCTCGCTCCAACTCCTGTTCCTGCATCTCAAGCTGGGCGGTACCGCGATCCACGGCTTTCTTCAGTTCAACGTTCCGCTTTTCCAACCGCTCCTTCATGGTGGAGTACAGAAACATAAGTGCGCCAAAGACGAATATGACGAGATATGGAAGCTTCCATCCCGTTGTGATCAGATGCATAAGCGTCTGGGGAGAAGGTGGAGCTATCCACCATACAATGACCGTTGAAATGACATAGACAGGTGCCGCGATGACGAGCAAGACGGGCAGGAAAATCAGCCAGTTGTACGGAAATGGCCGCTCCCAATAAAGAAAATGCAATCGTTCGATTGCGGGCGAGACGAGATTCCCAATGCAGAGAGAGTACAGGATCACGGTAAGTGGATTGATCTGCTGTCCATTAGCCCAGAAGATGGCTCCAATAACCGCGGAGATAGCGATGTAAATGCTTTGTTGCCGGAAGAAACGCACAAGAGATGGGTACTTCACGCGCATGACGCCACCGAGTCTGAACTTCAACTTAGCTATGCGTCCATTCTATTCCCGCGTTGTGAACCCCACCATCACCGGCTCCATCTCCAGTTGAATACCAAAGCGGGCTTCGACACCAGAGGCGATTTGACCGGCAAGGACCAGAACCTCAGTTGCCGTTGCGCCACCGCGGTTGATGATTGCCAGCGTATGCCGCGATGAGATGCCGGCTCTGCCCAGCGCATATCCTTTCACGAAGCCGGCCTGCTCAATCAGCCACGCGGCGGGCACCTTGACCCGGCCCTCGTTCTCCACTCCCGGTCCTGCGGGAAAGCGCGGCGGCTGTTTCCCGCTGCCTGTTGCGATGGCTTTCAGCTGCTCTTCGCTTACTACGGGATTCTTGAAGAAACTGCCCGCGCTGCGGCACTCCGAGTCGCCCTCGACCAGCAGCATCCCCTTGGACTGGCGAAGGCGGCGCACCAACGCTGCAACCTCGGTGAGACTGGTCTTCACGCCCTCAGGAAAGTTCCGTTGCAGCTCCGCGTAGCGTAGCGTGGGCGCGCCGCCAGGGGTGAGCCGGTAGTCCACACGCGTCACAATGTAACGCCCGCGATCCGTCGAGTTGAAGCGGCTGCGGCGGTAGCCAAAGCCGCACTCCGCGGCGGAAAACTCGACAAACGCATGCTTCTCCAGGTCAAAAGCTCTTACCCGCTCAATGGTCGAAGCTACCTCCTGCCCGTATGCGCCCACATTCTGAACCGGAGTTCCACCAACGGTGCCGGGAATACCAGCCAGGCACTCTACTCCAGCGCAATTATCCTCGATGGTCCGCTGCACGAAGTGCTCCCAATCCTCGCCGGCAGCGGCCTGATAGATGACCTGGCCGGTCCGATCCGGCGCAGGCGCCACGGTAATCCCGCGCAAGCACACCCGCAGCACCAGGCCGTCGAATCCGGCATCTCTGACCAGCAGGTTGCTGCCCCCTCCCAGCACAAAGAGCGGGACTTCGCGCTCCTTCGCCCAATCGGTTGCCTCGACCGCGTCGTCTTCGCTTGCGGCCTCGACAAACCAGCGGGCTGGGCCGCCGATCCCGAAGGTCGTAAAGGACGCAAGTGGCTTGTTTTCGACCGGAATCATTAAATAAAGGCTACATCACGAGGTCTGCCGCATCTAACTCTGAAAGGCAACTTCCCCTTGCCGGAGGCGAAATATGTACCCAGAACTGATGGTTATTCCCATGCGCGAGGAACTGGTGCGCGCTGGATTCAAAGAAGCTCGAACCGCCGACGACGTAGATGCGGCACTGGCCCAGCCGGGCACAACCCTGTTGGTAGTGAACTCGATCTGCGGCTGCGCGGCGGGCAAGATGCGCCCCGGAGTGCGTTTCGCGCTCTCTAGCTCCGCCAACCTTCCCGACCACAAGGTCGCGGTCTTTGCCGGCCAGGACCATGAGGCCACTGAGCGCGCCCGCAGCTATTTTGATGGAAACCCGCCCAGCTCTCCTTGTGTCGCCCTGATGCGCGACGGCAAGCTGGTCTACCTGATGCAGCGATTCATTATTGAGCAGGCCACCCCGCAGATAATCGCCGACTTGCTGGTCCGCGCCTTCGACGAGTTCTGCGCCAAAACAACCGCGTAAAGACCGCTCTTCAGACCCAACAACAGGACGGCCTCCTATAAAGGAGGCCGTCTTGACTTGCTACTTGTCTGTTTTCTGCTCAGTCGCCCTCTTGCGCTCTGGGCAGCTTCTGCACCTTGCTGTGCCGGATCGAGTAACCGAAGTAAATCACCAGCCCGACCAGCAGCCAGCCGATCATCACTTCCCAGGTGATCAGCGGCAGATTGCTCATCAGGTAGACGGCCGTGATAATGCCCAGGATGGGCACCAGCGGAACAAATGGCGTCTTGAAGGGCCGGTGCAGGTCTGGATGGCGTACCCGCAGAACCCACACCCCGGCGCACACAATGGTGAAGGCCAGCAGCGTGCCGATATTTACTAGTTCGGCGAGCCTGCCAACGGTGAGGAATGCCGGAAGGATGGCCACTACGGCCCCCACGGCGATGGTCGAAATCCACGGCGTACGGAATTTTGGATGGATGGACGATGCCCATTTAGGCAGAAGACCGTCGCGTGACATGGAAAAGAAAACCCGCGACTGACCCAGTAGCATGACTAGCATCACGGTTGCCAGCCCGAAGACTGCGCCAACTTTAACCAGCAGCGAACCCCAACGAACGCCGGTGGCATCGATGCCCAGCGCCACGGGATCGGCGACGTTCAGCGTCTTGTAGTTCACCAGGCCGGTCAGCACCGTGGAAACCAGGATGTAAAGGATGGTGCAGATGACCAGCGAGCCGAGGATGCCGAGCGGCATATCCTTCTGCGGGTTCTTCGCTTCCTGGGCCGCCGTGGAGACAGCATCAAAGCCTATGTATGCGAAGAAGATTGAGGCCGCACCTGTGGCTATGCCGTGCCAGCCGAAGTTACCATGCCCATCCGAGGGAGGAAGATACGGGTGCCAGTTCATCCGCGCCAGTTCTGGATGACGGATGAGGAAGTAACCGCCCAGGACCAGGAAGACGCCCACAATGCCTAGTTTGATCACCACGATGGCCGAATTCAGGTTGGCCGATTCCTTGATGCCAATGACCAGAACTGTTGTGACCGCCAGAATCGCCAGAATCGCCAGCAGGTTGAAGAGACCGGTTGCATGTTGCAAGCCGCTCGCGTCGGTTCCGGGAGGCAGCGAAGTCAACGGCAACCACCTATGGTCAAAGAAGACCAGCACGGTTCCGGGAGTCGCGGTCAGTTGCGGCGGAATGTTGATGCCCAGCTGCTGCATCAGGCTGTTGAAGTAGCCCGCCCATCCCGAAGCCACCGTAGCCGCGCCAAAGCCGTACTCCAGCCCCAGATCCCAGCCGATAATCCAGGCCACGAACTCGCCCAGCGTGGCGTATCCGTAGGTATAAGCCGAACCGGCGATGGGAATGATGGAGGCAAACTCGGCGTAACACAGGCCGGCGAAGGCGCAGGTGATGCCGGCCAGCACAAAACTCAACGCAACGGCCGGACCGGCGTGCAAGGCAGCGGCCTGGCCGGTGAGCACAAAGATGCCCGCGCCGATGATGGCGCCAATGCCCAAAGTGATGAGATTCAGCGCGCCCAGTGAACGCTTGAGCGTGTGTGCGCCCTGTTCACCGGCCTCTTGCGAGAGCATCGACATGGGTTTGATACGAAGTAGCCTTGACATGAATAAGGGGCTTCCTCCACAGCGGTTGATATCAAATTGTATTGGTCTAGCCTTGCACCTGGCTTGCGGAACGGCGCGACCAGAAGAGATAGACAGGAATGCCCAACAATACCAGCGCCAGGCCCGGCCACGTGTACTGCGGTTTGTATCGCAATAATACGACACAGATCCCTGCAGCCATCGCGATATAGACCGCCGGCAGCACTGGATAGCCCAGCGCTTTGTAGGGCCGGGGCACATCCGGCCGCTTGAAGCGCAGTACAAACAGCCCCACGATTGTGAGGATGTAAAACACCAGCACCGCAAAGATGATGTAATCCAATAGCTGACTGTAAGAACCGGAGATGCACAGCACTGTGGTCCACGCAGCCTGCACCAGCAAGCCGGCCACCGGCGTCTTGTAGCGCGGATGCAACTTGCCGACAGACTTGAAGAACAGGCCGTCACGGCTCATGGCGAAGTAAACGCGCGCCCCGGCAAGCGTCATTCCGTTGGCGCAGCCGAAGGTGGAGATCAGGATGGCCGCGGCCATCAGGTATGCGCCGCTGGAGTGAAAGATCTGCTCCAGCACCGCCGTCGCCACGCGATCCTCCGTCGCATGCTGGATGCCGCGAGCCATCACCGATATGCCGTTTGGGTCGCCGTGCATTGGCAAAACCAACAAGTAGCTCAGCGAAACAAGAAAGTACACCGTCAGCACAAACCCTGTGCCCAGTACCAGTGAAAGCGGAATATTGCGCCGGGGATTCTTTACCTCTCCAGCGGTGAACGTAATGTTGTTCCACGCATCTGACGAAAACAGTGACCCCACCTGTACCACGGCCAAAATCACCAGCAGATTTACCAATACCGTCGGTCCTCCGACGCCCACCTGTACCGGGTGCAGCGAACTCCATCCGGCATTCTTCCAGAAATCCGCCCCGAAGTTGGCCTGCCATGCCGTGGCGTTGCGCCCTACTGTGAAGGCGAGCAGTATCAGGCCGGCGAGCGACAGTGCCTTGGCCGAAGTGAAGACGTTCTGGATCAGCGCGCCCAGCCGGACGCCAAAGATGTTCACCACGGCCAGAAAAACCACGACAGCGATGCCGGTCAGGTTGGCCGTGTTGACGCCGATCTCCATGTTTCCCAACACCATGGGACCAACCCTGAGCGCGGGAACATGAGCAATGTGCCACAGCCAGTGGGTTGTTGAAACGCCCGGAAAAAACACGCCCAGAAACTTGCCGAAGGCCACCGCGACGGCGGCGATGGTCCCCGTCTGGATGACTAGGAAGAGCGTCCAGCCGTAAAGAAAGCCCCACAGCGGCCCCAGCGACTCGCGCAGGTAGACGTACTGGCCGCCGGCCTTGGGCATCATAGCCGCCAGTTCGCCATAGCTCAGCGCGGCCGTCATGGTCAGGATAGCCGTCACCACCCATGCGCACAGGAAGAGCGCCGGCGAGTTGGTTCCCCGGGCAATGTCGGCATCGACGATGAAGATGCCGGAGCCGATCATTGAGCCGATCACCAGCGCAGTCGAGCTGAACAAGCCGAGACTCTGCACCAGCCGGGGAGCGCTGGCAGAATCGTTGGCCGTGGAATTGGGAGTGGATTCGGAGATTGTCACTAAGAGATTTCTACCGGATTTCTGCGTGAATGTCTTTGATTTTCTTCAATCATGTCCATCCATCTGCGAAACTCGGCTGCCGGGTCGGGTTGACGAAAGAGCGCTTCGGAGACGGCCACCACACTGGCTCCGGCGGCCAGCAGGGCGGGGGTCGTGGTCAGCGTTATTCCGGCCACAGCCACCAGCACCGGGCCGGGTCCAGCCGCCGCGCGCAGCCGCCGCACCCCTTCCACGCCAATCGGAGGCTTCGAAGTTTTCTTAGTCCGGGTCGGGAAGACAGGGCCAATGGAAAAATAGTCTGCGGGAGTTTGCAGAATTCCAGGAACCAGCGCCTCGCCTCCGCCAAATGTGCCGATAATCCGCTCCGGCCCCAGCACCTGCCGCGCCTCGGCGGGCATCGCGTCCCCTGAGTCCACATGCACGCCATCGAAACCAACTTGCTCCACCAGATCTGCCCGGTCATCGAGGATCAGCTTCACCTGCCCCGCGGGCAGCGCGGTGCGCAGAATCGCGGCATCGGCCAGCAACTCCGCATCGGAGCCGGTCTTGTTGCGATACTCCAACAGCGCCACCCCGGCCTCGGCCAGCGAACCGCCCAACCTGCGCAAAAACTCGGCGCGGTCCGTAGGGGGAATGATGGAAGCATCGAGGATGGGGTAAACCTTGGGAAAGGAAAAAGTCATGAAACAAGAGTAATCGATGAACGGCGATGCTTGCATAACGCTTATCTTGCAGACAGGTGAGGTCAGCCTTAACTCATGCGCCCAGAACGCTGACGATGCAAGTGCCAGTAGGCGAGAGGCCGAAGAGTGTCTCTGCAACCTGGGCCTGCACAGCTACTAGCGGCAGCTGGTCCACGTAGCCCTATGCTAGATGATGGCCGCAAAATAGAAAGTACAACTCGTCACATAGAAACCTAAGCTAAGATGGCTGACCGGAGCGAGGGGCAAAGTGGATGAGAAAATTGAGTACGGCAGGGTGTGTCTAACCACGGTTCAAGTGATTGTACTCGAGAAAGGCGGGGATGGTTCCGCCCATCGTGGCGTGCGGGCCGTTAAGTCTCAGATTGCTGATGATGACGCCGATGACGATATCCTACGCTTGGCTTACGTCGTGGACGTGGGTCACGGTCGCCGGGATCTTTCTAGTTGCGTGGAGGATCGGCGGTCGATAATGTGATTTGAGGTCAGGACGGAATGGGTAGATATAACTTTGGCGCCATACTTTACACGCGGCATGCCCGTTGCTCTGCATTTGCGTGGCGCGGACAAAAGAGGCGGTGCAGTTCCCGTCCGACCACGAGGCGTTCAGGAGGGGATGATCTCAATCAAGGTTCCAAGCTATCACGCGTGCGGGTACCATCAAGGCTAGGCACGGAAGATAGATGAGAGCTAGAAAGCAACGTGGCAGTGTCTTTCGGGAAAAGAAGAGGCATTGAGTTTGACTATTGCAGAGTGGTTACTGGTTTCTGATGCTGGTAATTTGGAATTTTGAGCTTAACACATGCTACTATTCTCCAAGGAGTCTTATTAGCTTATGTTACTCCACATCTCGTCATTATTAGCTCTCGCTGAGTTAAACCAGTTTCGTCGCTCACTTTTCAATCCGTTCGGAATGAGCCGTACCTTCCTGCCACCTGGGCCGCTGCTGACTTTCTCGCTCCTGATCGGGGGCCCAATCCTTGCAATTGGTGCAATGCGCATTTGGAAGAGATGCAGTCTGGATGTTTTGGTTGGCCGTGTCAGGATTAAAGTCCCGATGTTACTGTTACTTGTGTTCGCATTTTGCCTTACCGGCCAAATGTTATGCGCCGTGATCGACGGGCTATCGCGTCCATCTAACGCTGACGAATTCAGTTATTTGCTTGCAGCCGATACATTTGCACACGGAAAGCTCACAAATCCCACTCCCGACCTGTGGCCATATTTGGAAAGTTATCATATTCTTGTCCGCCCAACTTATATGTCTATGTATGCACCTGCATATGGGTTACTCCTTGCTATTGGGCAGTTCATATTACGGATTCCCTTGGCTGGAGTGGCATTAGGGGCGGCTACGATGTGTGCTGCTTTATGTTGGGCGCTTCTAGTCATAGTTCCCCGCCGATGGACAATTCTTGCAACCTTATTCGTAATGATGCGTTTATGCTGGCTAGTACAGTGGGGCTCATCGATATTCTGGGGAACTGCAGTTTTACCAATGCTCGGCTCGGCGCTGCTTATCGGCGCTGGAATACGCGCGATCCGCAATCCTACATGTAAGTTGGGTGCCCTGTATGGATTGGGATTACTCATACTGGCAAGCACCAGGCCCTTTGAAGGCATTTTGTTTGCGTTGCCTCTTAGTCTGATATTTGCCATACGCTTCTTAAAAAGCCGAACGGGTGGAAAGCCCGGATTTGTCGCGCTTCTTCTAACTGTTAGCTTTGCAGGAGCCTGCTGGCTTACATATTATAACTATCGAGTTACCGGGCGAACAGGAACACTTACGCAACAAGTACAGCGGGCGCAGTATGCTACGGTTCCGTCTCTGGTTTTCCAAAAATTCAATCATCCATCAGCGCAAAAGAGCACTCAGAAAAGTATTTATGACTTTGAAATGAGTGAGTGGGAAGCCAGGCGTGGATTTTTTGGATTTATTGGTAGTTATAGACGTTATTTTGAAGGACTGGTTCCATTGGTTGGTGTCCCAGTGCTCTTCTTTTTTCCTGGATTATTTCTTATTTGGAAATCAGAACGATTAAGGATGTATTGGCCGGTGCTGGCGTTTTTTTTAGCTGGATTGTCGCTCGAGACATTCCTTGACCCGGGATTCAACGTCCGCTTTTTGGCGCCCGCAATTCCGTTGTTGCTGATTTTAACCGTCGAAATGGCAAGGTACACTGTGGCATTTGCAGTACCCCGCAAGATCGGCATATGGTTAGTCAACTCCGCGCTTCTTGGCTCTCTTTTAACAATCATTGTAGGCGTTGTTTACTTTCGGGTTGGCGGTCCCCATGACCGTAACAGGTGCGACTTCTTTGCAGTGAATCGCGAAATGGTCACTAAGGCATTGGATGCCGTTCCGGGAGACCATCTTGTTCTGGTGCATTATTCAGACCCGGGTACTCCTTATATGCGTCAGGAGTGGGTTTATAACTCCGACGATATTGACTCACAGCGTATTGTGTGGGCGCACGAATTGGAGCCCGAAGTGACGGACGCTCCCCTTATCTGCCACTTTTCCACCCGGCATATCTGGCTTTTTTCTCCCTACCCCGCTGGATTTCCCGATCCGGGAGTTATCATCAAGTACTCATCAAGCGAAGAAGCTTTAAGTCATTTGATGCCAGTCTCCGTTCATGGGGTCTGCGCGGCCCTAAATTCACAGGTCATTCTTAGTAAGTAATACGGGGACAACGCCAGAGAAGGTACACCATGCGAACAAGACTCTGGCGCTTGTTTGCAATTGACACGGCGTTAACCGCGACGTCTGTTCCCATCCCCGGAGGGCTGAACGGGGTGCCTGCATAAAGAGTGGATGGTGCCTGCGATCGGATTTGTCGGATCCGGTAACTTGGATGCGTACAAAAGATTCAATGGCGAGAGGGTAGCCCGAGGCTGAACCGCCTGCGCAGTTAATATCTGAGTGGGGCATGGGGCAGTTTGTCTTTTGTCAGCCCATTCGAACATGGTCGATTCATGGAAAATTGGTATATGCAGTAGCATCAGGATTTGTCTCTATGCCTTAATTACATGCGATGCTATTTTCAGATTTATGGCCAAGAGTAGGTTTATGGTCGCGAGGAAGCCAAGAGGAAGTAAACCGGCTGCGAGAATTGGCGGTCAAGTGGTAGGAAGCTATACGGCAGTCAGTCAGTTTCAGCGGCTTCGGCATGAAAATGCCGCCAAATAGTTTCCGCCGTTTTGCGGGAGACCACGGCGGCGAGCGACTCAGCGGTGGCTTGCTGCACATCGCGTAGGCTGCCGAAGTGCGTGAGCAAACGCTTGCGTGTCTGGGGACCGATGCCCGCGATGTTCAGCAGTTCCGAGTCGCGGTCGCGCATGGCCCGGCGCTGGCGGTGGTAGCCGACGGCGAAACGGTGGCTCTCGTCGCGGATCAGTTGCATCAGATGTAACACCGGCGAGCGGCGGTCGAGAATGATCGGCTCCTGCTCGTTGCCGTAAAGGTAGACGACCTCTTCTCTCTTTGCAATCGACGCCAGCGGCGGCTGGGTAAGCCCGGCAGCGGCGAAGTTGAGAGATTCAAGAGCCTCGGCGGCCGCGTGGAGCTGTCCCAGCCCGCCGTCGATCAGAATCAGCGACGGCAGCAACTGGGCCTCGTCGATGACGCGGCGGTATCGGCGCGTGACCACCTCGCGCATCGAGGCAAAGTCGTCTACGCCCGCCACGGTCATCACCTTGAACTTGCGATAGGCCTGCTTGTTCATCTTGCCGTCTTCCCAAACGACAAGCGAGGCTACAGTCTCGGCGCCTTGAATATGCGAGATGTCGAAGCACTCGATGCGGCGGGGCAGATCAGGGAGCATGAGGGCGTCGGCGAGAGCCTCCTGGATGGCCTTGCGCGAAGGCTCCAGGACGCGGAAGCGCTGGATGTACGACTGGCGGGCGTTCTGACCGGCCAGGTCAGTGAGCGATTTCTTGTCTCCGCGCTGGGGAACGGCGATTTCGATACGATGGCCGGTGCGCTCGGTGAGTAATGACGCCAGAGCCTCGCGGTCGCTGAACTCCGTGGGGATGAGGATCGTGCGCGGGATGTAGTGCTGGTCGATGTAAAGCTGCTTGAGCAGCGCGCTGAAGACCTCACCGGCGTGGAAGGGCGCTTCTGTACCTCCGCTTATTTCATCAGATTCGACGGCCGGTGTCTCCAGCAGTTCCGGCAGCTCTTCCCAGAAAAACTCACGCCGGTCGACGATCTTCCCCGCGCGCATGTGGAAGAGGTTGACGGCCAGATTGCCGTCCTCGAAGTGATAGCCGAAGACGTCGGCGTCATCGTCCAGCTCGGCAGTGGCCACGCGCTGCTTTTCCTGGAGCTGGTGGAGTGTGGAGAGCTGGTCGCGGAGGCGGGCGGCGGTTTCGAACTGCTCTGACCCGGCTGCCTCTATCATGCGTGCGGTCAGCGAGCTCTCCAGTTCGGCGTGGCGGCCTTCCAGGAAGAGCTGCGCGTCGCGGACGGCCTTCTTGTAGAGATCGGGTGTGGTGAGACCCTCGACGCAGGGGCCCAGGCAGCGATGAATGGAATACTGGAGGCAGGCGCGGGGATGGTAGCGGGAGAGATCGACCTTGCAACTGGGGAGCTGAAAGCTGCGATGGATCAGCTCGACGACGCGTCCGGCCAGGCTGCCGGGAAAATAGGGCCCGTAGTACGCCGCGCCGTCCTTCAGCAATCGGCGGGTGACAAAAACTTTAGGAAAGCGGTCGGTCAGCGTGAGCTTGACGTACGGGTAGCTCTTGTCGTCCTTGAGCAGGATGTTGAAACGCGGCTTGCGCTCCTTGATGAGGTTGGTCTCGAGCGCCAGCGCCTCACTCTCGTTGCCGACCAGAATGTAGTCCAGATCGACAGCCTCGCGCATCAGCGAGCCGGTCTTGGCGTCGGCCTGCGCCGCCTCCAGCAGATAGGACCGAACCCTTGAGCGAAGGTTTTTGGCCTTGCCCACATAGATCACTTGGCCCTCGGCATTTTTGTAGAGGTAAACGCCAGGCTGGGCGGGGAGAGCGCGGATTTTCTCGTAAAGGTCCATAAAGCAGGGAATAGGGAGTAGGGAACAGGGACTAGCTCCCAGCTTCTAGCTTCTAGCCTCTAGCTTCGAGATGCAAGCTTTGCAGGGTTATTGATCCAGCCGTGGGTTGGCTGGGTAAGGTGCGGTTTGAGGGCCTGGAGTTAGAGGTTGGAAGCTGAAAGCTGCTTTACGTGTTCGGAACGGACGTCGCTCGCGGTAAATAGGCTCATAAATGGCGCGCCGTGCGCTGCACTCTCAACGACGGGACGGCCGTTGGCCTCTTCTCGCTCCACGATGCAAACTACGGCGGCAACGATCATTCCGGCTTCGCGGGCGGCTTCGATGGCGCTGACTGCGGAGGCTCCGGTGGTGCAGACATCGTCCACGATCACTACCCGCGCGCATTTGTGGTTAAAACCCTCGATGCGTCGGCCGGTTCCGTGCTTCTTCTCCGCATTGCGGACCAGGAAGCCATGCAATAACGGAGCACCGGGATGGGAGAGCGCGCGCCATGCGCTGGCGGTGGCCACGTTGGAGACGATTGGGTCCGCGCCCAGTGAAAGCCCGCCAACGCCCTCGGCTTCAATGCCATTTTTTTCGAGTAGTTCAAGGATTGCGTGCCCGCTGAGGCGGCCGCCTTCGGCGTTCAATGTCGTCGTCCGGCAATCGATGTAGTAGTCGCTCGTCCCGCCCGAGGAGAGCTTGAACTGGCCCAGGCGGAAGCTGTTGCGGGCGAGCATTGTAAGCAACTGCTGGGCGTGGGTCGGGGTAGTCATTACTTCGATTGTAACGGGTGGTCAGAAGCACGAGGATGCAGGTTTATGTGCCAACTCTCACGTGTTCATAGGATGATATTGCCCTGTTTGGTCCTGCCGGCCACGAGAGCCGTTTCCCAAGCTTTGATCCACAGAAACACTACAATATCTGCTGCTGCTGTTCGTCTACAGAAATGGATGGACGAGACGTTGAGCATCCCCTTGATGACCGAGCAAGACCGTCGCATCTCCGATGTCATCGCGGAGCAGCGATCCCGGCTGCGTAATTTCATCCGCAAACGGGTGCCAAACGAAGCCGACGTGGAAGATCTTCTCCAGGAGGTCTTCTACGAACTGGTGAAAGCCAACCGCCTCCTGATGCCGATTGAGTACGTGACCGGCTGGCTTTATAGCGTCGCGCGCAACCGCATCACGGACCTTTTCCGCAAGAAGAGGCCCGAGAACTTCACTGATGCGGCTGTTATGGACGAAGAGGGCGAACTGCTGCAGATAGAAGATTTGTTGCCATCGACCGATGCTGGACCGGAGGCGCTCTACCTGCGCACCGCGCTTCTCGATGAGATGAACTCCGCGCTCAACGAGCTGCCCGGCGAGCAACGGGATGTATTTATCGCCCACGAACTGGAGGGGCGCGGTTTCAAAGAGTTATCGGCAGAAAGCGGAGTAACCGTCAACACTCTGCTCTCGCGCAAGCGTTACGCGGTGCTTCATCTACGCCAACGGTTGCAGAACATTCACGACGAGTTGATGAGGAAATGAGGAACGCAATATGGAAAACACTTGGATCAAGAGAAACAAATGGATCTTTTTTGTAGCCCCGCTGGCGATCGCGCTTTTCATCTGGATTGGCGGCGAAGTGGTGATGCATTTGTGGAATTGGCTGCTGCCGATGCTCTTCGGATGGAAGCAAATTACCCTCTGGCAGGCTCTCGGGCTGCTGCTTCTCAGCCGGATTCTCTTCGGAAACTTCGGTCATGGTCATGGCCATGGCTCTGATCATTCCAAATGCCGGGGGAAACGGGACGAGCACTGGGAGCGGATGACTCCCGAGGAGCGCGAGAAGTTCCGCCAGGATATGCGCTCCCGCTGGTGCGGCCCTGGAGCGCCAACCGGCGAAACCGGCGAACCGGCCTGATGGCGCCGAGTCTGGGTTATAGCGGCGAATTACACGACTATTGCAAATCGCCTGTGCTTGAAATGGCCGCGGCACATCGCGTCGATCTGGGGTCAGGAGAATGCGAGGGCTTAAGTTTTCTGATCCCTGATCTCTGATCACTGACTCCTGTCGTTTACATCTTGTCCAGGTGCCGAAAGCCGCCAGTGCCGAGCAGCATGAGGGCGAAGAGCATGAAGTTATAGGAGGCGTGGACCAGGACGCTGGCGGCCAGAGAGCGGGTGCTGAGCCGCGCCCAGCACAATACCAGGCTGACGCAAACCAGCAGCAGGAACGGGCCGAATGCGTGGGCAGTCTGTTCGGCGTGCATCAAGGCGAAGGGAACACTAGTTAGGATAGATCCAATGACCATGGCGAAGACGGACCATTGCGGATGGCCGTTCTCGTCGAGGGGGAGAGCGGGTTTCCCGGTGTTTTTTTCGATTGCCCAGTCCCAGGCCGTGCAGAAAGCGGGAAGCAAAAAGCCGCGGAAGACAATCTCTTCAAAAAAAGGCGCAAAGGTGATACCGAAAGCGAAGAGCAGCCAGGCCGCTCCGGGAATGCGGAATAGCTTGTCGATGGGGGTGTTCTCCGGGCCGGGCATGAATAGTCCGTTGACCAGGGCTAACAGAAAACAGACGAAAGCCGCTGCAAAGAGACGCCTGCGCAACTTGAGAGCCGTGTTACCTTGCCACTGCAGGCCGTCAAAGAGGCTCTTATGCCAGAAGAGAGGAAAGATTAGGACACTGGCGGCGAATGTGAACAGATAAAGGGATGCCATGCTGCCCAGCGTGTAGTGAATCTCAGTAACGGCCTTCTGAAGGGTGAAGACGCCGAATAGATGGAAATAGAGGGCGGACCGGATGAGCAGGCTGGTGCCCAGCAAACCAATAATCGCCAGCAGGGTAAGAATCCATAGATGGCCGAAGTGCGGAATGCGCGCTGGCGGATGAATCTCAGGCTGGCTCCATGACTGAAAGAGCGGCGGTAATTCCGGTAGCCATGCCTCCGCGGGGCCAGGGTCTGGCCCTTGCACATTTGGGAGTGCTCCGGGATCATGCGGGTTGAGGAAATCGCGCTCGGGCGGGCTGCTCATGCGACCCCCGTTTTCTTTTTGCGGGGGCCGGAGGGTTTGGGGGTAGCGTCGTCTTGAGCGGGGTGGTTGGTTTTGGCGCGCGCTGAGGCGAGGTCGTCTTCTGCCGGGGTGTTTCGGCGGGTGCGCTTTGGTTTGGGGCTGATGGGGGATGAAATTGACTCCCAGCTCTCGGAATCAAGACCCGGGGCACCCTGGGTTGTTGTTGAATCCGCGGGTTCTGAATCTACGACGATGAGAACGGGTTCTTCTTCAGGTTCGATCGGCTCGAGACGGCCATCGGCGGAGGCGTAGTAGCGCTTGAGAAACTGGCCGGTATAGGAACCGGGCGTGGCAGCAATCTTCGCCGGGCGGCCTTCACCTACAAGGCAGCCGCCATCTTCGCCGCCCTCGGGGCCAAGATCGACAACCCAGTCGGCGTTGCGGATTACATCTAGGTTGTGCTCGATGATGATGACCGAGTTGCCCAGGTCGGCAAGCCGGTGGAGAACTTCGAGCAGCTTGCGCACATCGTCGAAGTGCAGGCCGGTGGTGGGCTCGTCGAGTAGATAAAGTGTCCGGCCGGTCTGGCGTTTGGAGAGTTCGCGAGAGAGCTTCATACGCTGCGCCTCGCCGCCGGAGAGGGTGGTGGCGCTCTGGCCCAGGTGAACGTAGCCCAAACCGACATCGACCAGGGTTTGCAGCTTTTGTCGCACCAGCGGCACGTCGGCCAGCACGGTGAGCGCGTCCTCTATGGTCAGGTCGAGAATGTCGGCGATGGAATGGCCATGAAACTTTACGGCCAATGTCTCCTGGTTGTAGCGGCGTCCGTTGCAAACCTCGCACTGGACGTAGACATCAGGCATAAAGTTCATTTCAATCCGGCGCTGTCCGTCGCCCTGGCAGGCCTCGCAGCGGCCGCCTGTCACGTTGAAGCTGAAACGGCCTGCCTTGTAACCGCGCTCGCGAGCTTCGGGCAGCATGGCAAAGAGGTCGCGGATAGGCGCGAAGACCTGGGTGTAGGTGGCCGGGTTGGAGCGTGGCGTGCGGCCGATAGGAGACTGGTCGATGCGAACTACCTTGTCAATCTGCTCGGCGCCGGTGAGCGACTCGTGCGCGCCGGGTTCCTCGCGCGATCCGTAGATGCTCTGCGCAAGAGATCGGTAGACAATATCGTTGATCAGCGTGCTTTTACCGCTGCCGCTGACGCCGGTGACTACGGTCATCACGCCCAGCGGAATACGGATGGTGACGTCCTGAAGGTTGTGTTCGCGTGCGCCAGCAATGGTGAGCCACTTGCCGGTGAGGGGGCGCGGGCGGGCGCGTTGGAGCATGGTGGCGGAACCGGAGAGGTAGCGGCCGGTGAGCGATTCGGGACAAGCCATGATCTCCGCCGGAGTGCCCTCTGCAACGACGCAGCCGCCCAGGCGGCCCGCGCCAGGGCCGAGGTCGAGCACATAGTTGGCATGGCGGATGGTCTCTTCATCGTGTTCCACGACCAGGACTGTGTTGCCTAGGTCGCGCAACTTCTCTAGGGCCTGGATGAGCCGGTTGTTGTCGCGCTGATGAAGTCCTATGGAAGGCTCGTCGAGAACATAGAGCACGCCGCGAAGGCGCGATCCGATCTGGGTGGCCAGGCGAATGCGCTGGCCCTCACCGCCTGAGAGCGTGGCGGCGTTGCGATCCAGCGAGAGGTAGTTCAGGCCGACTGCGCAAAGAAATTCGAGACGCTCTACGATCTCGCGGCGGATACGCTCGGCAACTAACGCTTCTCGAGTTGTAAAGCTGAGATTGATGGCGGCAGAGAGCGCGCGATTGAGCGGAAGTGCGGTGAAATCGGCGATAGAGAGGCCGCCGATCTTCACCGCGAGCGACTCCGGGCGCAGGCGCTTGCCGCGGCAGACGGAGCAAGGCGTGGCGGACATGTAGGCCATCATCGACTCGCGATAAGCTTCTGGGGCTGCCTCGATGCTGTCGCGCAAAAAGTTGAGAATACCATGAAATCCGGTGCGTGGAGCCTCGTTTTTAGGTGGGCCATAGACCAGCACATGCTGCTGGCGCGGTGGCAGATCCTCGAAGGGAAGCTTGAGGTCGATCTCGTAGCGGTCTGCCGCGAGATGAACGAGTTTGAGCAGGTACTGCGAGGAAGAGCCTGGCCCAAGCCCTCCGTCGAGCAGCGGCTTCGACCAGTCGGTGATAACCTTGGCCGGATCCAAATCATAGAGAGAACCGAGACCGTGGCACTCGGGACAGGCGCCGAAGGTGGAGTTGAAGCTGAAGCTGCGCGGTTCCAGTTTGGGCACATCGAGGCCGCAGTCGGGGCAAGCCATGCTGGAGGAAAATAATTGCTCTTCGTTCCCGGTAACAGCAACCAGAACAAGGCCGTTGGCGAGTTGCAGCGCTTTGGCAACAGCTTGTTCGAGGCGCTTCTCAACCGATTGCTTGCCCGCGGACAGCGGGGGTGCACCGGCAGCGGGCGGCTTCAGCAGAATGCGATCGACAACGGCTTCAATGGAATGGTTCTTGCGCCGGTCGAGGTTGACCGGCTCAGAGAGGTCGCGTAGTTCGCCGTCGATGCGTGCGCGGAAGCCCTGCTGGTCAAGCTGTTCGAGTAGTTCTTTGAACTCGCCCTTGCGGCCGCGCACGATGGGCGCCATGACGGTGACGCGCTCGCCTTTGCCGAGCTCGATAATGCGCTGGACAATTTGATCGGATGTCTGACGGGAGATGGGCCGGCCGCAATTTGGGCAATGGGGCGTGCCCACTGAGGCGTAAAGCAGGCGGAGGTAGTCGTAGATCTCGGTGATGGTGCCCACGGTGGAGCGGGGGCTGCGGCTGGTGGTCTTCTGCTCGATGGAGATGGCCGGGCTCAAGCCCTCAATGGAGTCCACGTCGGGCCGCTCAATCTGGTCGAGGAACTGGCGGGCGTACGCGGAGAGTGTTTCGACATAGCGGCGCTGCCCTTCGGCATAAATCGTGTCGAAGGCCAGCGAACTCTTGCCCGAGCCGGAGAGGCCTGTGACTACCGTTAGGGTATTGCGGGGGATACGCACGCTGATGTCGCGCAGATTGTGCTGGCGCGCCCCGCGCACCGAGATGTGAGTGATGGGCATGATGGACTCAGATGCTTAAAATCAACAGTTTACAGACAAGAAGAGACCGGCTTCGGAGTATTTGCAAGCACAGACAGAAATTCCCCGGCCTCCACAACCATGATACATTCCGGCTTCATCCGTGAAACGCGGCGCGGCTAGTAGCGGGAAAAAGATGCTGATACATGGGTGGTGGCGCGCTGCACACAAAAACAACGCACCACCTGGCGGAACCCTCGCCGGGGCATGGCCTCGACCGTTTAATTCACCACCATCTATGGGTAGATGGCGCGGAGTTGCACTGCCTCGGCCACGCGCCCAATGCCAAGTATGTTGGCGGCGATGCGCATCGGAACTTTCTGCTCCAAATGGATCTTCAGCACGTCCCGGAAGGCTGTCTTCATCACGCGTTCCAGGCGGTTGTAGACATCCTGCGCCTCCCAGAACAGGTGTTGCTCATCCTGCACCCACTCAAAATACGAGACCGTCACCCCGCCGGCATTGCACAGAATGTCGGGAATGATGAATACTCCCTTATTCTGTAGAATCCTGTCCGCCGCTGGGGTCAGAGGTCCATTGGCTGCCTCGGCAACAATCTTTGCGCCCACTGCAGATGCATTGTCCGCGCGGATCGTGTTCTCCAGCGCAGCCGGCACCAGAATGTCGCACTTCAATGCCAGCAACTCGCTGGGGCTGATCGCCTCGCTCTCAGGGAACCCTTCCACGTGCCCACAGAGGGCCTTCATTAGAATCAGCTCCGGAATGTTCAGGCCGTCCTTGTTGTA
>Ga0182027_10005174_pt1 | contig 19922 bp, 11 predicted proteins | sample 712E1DmetaG_FD_121300 | JGI IMG/M metagenome (GOLD analysis project Ga0182027, IMG submission 121300) | Permafrost microbial communities from Stordalen Mire, Sweden - 712E1D metaG (Illumina Assembly) | ecosystem: Environmental > Terrestrial > Soil > Wetlands > Permafrost | place: Sweden...
AAAACTTCTTTATTTCTGCTAAATTGCAACCAGTTTTATCATAAAGAAACCTTAAAGATGAAGAATTCTCTTGTAATAATACCCACTTATAACGAAAAGGATAATATCGAGAAGATGATTAGAAAAGTCTGTTCTGTTACTGATTATAATATCCTTATTATTGACGACGGTTCTCCCGATGGTACCGGAAATATTGTTAAAAACCTTCAGCAGGAATTTCCTGACAGACTCTTTATTGAAGAAAGATCCGGAAAACTGGGTCTTGGCACAGCCTATATAAAAGGATTTAAATGGGCTCTTCAGAATGGCTATGAATATATATTTGAAATGGATGCTGATTTTTCTCATAATCCTGAAGATTTACTTCATCTCAAAGAATGTTGTTTGCAAGGTGCCGATGTGGCAATTGGGTCGAGATATAAATCAGGCGTCAATGTTGTAAACTGGCCAATGGGAAGGGTTCTTATGTCATATTTCGCCTCAAAATACGTTCGGTTTATCACTGGCTTGCCCATTAATGATACTACTGCAGGATTTAAATGCTATAAAAGAATTGTATTGGAATCAATTAACCTGGATAAAATCAAGTTTAGAGGATATGGTTTTCAGATTGAGATGAAATTTACAGCCTGGAAAATGGGTTTCAAAATCGAAGAAGTTCCAATCGTTTTTACCGACAGAAAAGCCGGACAATCAAAAATGTCGGGCGGTATTCTAAATGAAGCCTTCTGGGGTGTCATAAAATTAAAAGTGAGTAGTTGGTTTAAAACCTATCCTCGTTATAATCATGCCTGACCTTCTTATTAAAAATGCAACTATAGTCAATGAAGGACTTAAATTCAAAGGCTTTGTTCTGATTAAAGATCAGAAAATTGTTTTAGTCCGCGAGGGTGCAGCAAATTTTGATGCTGAAAATACTATTGATGCTGAAAATCTCTTGTTAATCCCAGGTGTTATTGACGATCAGGTTCACTTCAGAGAACCCGGATTAACCCATAAAGGAACAATCTATTCGGAATCAAGAGCTGCGGCAGCCGGAGGTATTACCAGTTATATGGAAATGCCAAATACCATTCCACAAACTACCAACCAACAGGCATTGTCTGAGAAATTTAAAATTGCCGAAAGAGATTCTCTGGTTAACTTCTCGTTTTATATTGGCGCCACGAACGATAATCTGTCTGAATTACTTAAAACAAATCCTGAGAAAGTTTGCGGGGCAAAACTTTTCATGGGTTCATCAACAGGCAATATGCTCGTGGATAATAAGGAAAGTTTGCTCAATATTTTCTCAAATATTCATATACCCCTGGCAGTTCATTGTGAAGATGAAGGCATTATTAGGGCCAATATGGATAAATTTCGCGCTGATTTTGGGGAAGAAATACCCTTTTCATGCCATCCCCTTATTAGAAGCGCTGAAGCTTGCTACAAATCATCTTCTCAGGCAGTGGAAATGGCCACAAAATTTGGTACACGTTTGCATGTTATTCATTTGTCTACTTCAAGGGAACTAGCCTTGTTCAAGGCTGGCGGCAATCTGAAATCTAAAAAAATTACAAACGAGGTCTGCATACACCACCTTTGGTTTAATGACACAGATTATAAAAAACACGGGGCATTTATTAAGTGGAATCCTGCTATTAAGACTGCAAATGATCAAACCTCCCTTCTCGAAGCTGTCAATAATGATACAATTGATATAATTGCTACAGATCACTCACCTCACCTGTTTTCAGAAAAGCAGAATACTTATTTTAAAGCACCTTCAGGTGGACCTTTGGTTCAGCACTCGCTGATCGCAATGATCGAACTTTACCACATGGGTAAAATATCGCTGGAGAAAATCGTCGATAAGATGTGCCACTCCCCGGCAGATGTCTTTTCAGTTTCAAAACGAGGCTATTTAAGGGAAGGATATTGGGCTGATATGGTATTGGTTGATTTAAGAAATAAATGGAAAGTGGAAAAGTCAAATCTTCTCTATAAATGTGGATGGTCCCCTTTTCAAGGTGTCAAATTTCATTCTAACGTTCATACTACAATTGTTAACGGATCAGTTGCTTACAGCGAGGGAGTTTTTGCAGAAGGTAAGCCGGGAATGGCTTTAACCTTTGAAAGATAATCTTTCATTCCAAAGTTTCATTTCACTTGAATTTCTTATCTTTATTACACATGAGAATGTCTGATATCGAATAACTAAAAATAAATGTATGAAAGCTGTATTGTCTATACTATCCATTTTTTTGGTCCTATTATTTGGGTGCACCCACAAGCCTTCAATTGGAAACAAGAACCAACCTGTCGCACATCTGGATTCATTAACTGGTGCAGTTATGGCTGATTCAATTGTATATGATGTAATAATTCATAACCCGGACCCCGAAAACCCCTCAACCACCGAATATCTAAAAGATCTAAAACATGGCCCACTTATTGACAGTCTTTTTGACTTGGTTTATTCCGAAAAGGTTATTGCATATGACTTTTTCACAAATGAAATTTTAAGAGCAAAGGATGTGAAAAAAATGGAGTCAGAAGCAGGATACTCAAGGAATCATATCGGTAAAATTCAATTTACAGAACGTTGGTACTTTGATAAATCTTCACAACAGTTTAAAAAAGAGGTAATTTCTTTAGTTCTTGGGTACGAATTATTAAACCAGGATAGCACGTTGAGAGGATATAAACCAGTCTTTAAAATTTACCTTAAGCATTAATCAAACAATTTCTTTATTAAGTGCCCAAACAACTAGAAAATTTTTATTTTTATCCCCAAATCTAAATATTACGCTACATGTTAACGGTTGAAAAAATAGGCGGCACATCCATGACAAAATTTCATGACGTTCTCAATAATATTATTATCGGGAGCCGAAAGGATTTTGATCTTTATAACAGAGTATACGTGGTTTCCGCTTATGCCGGCGTAACTAACTGGCTGTTAGAACATAAAAAGACCGGCGACCCCGGAGTATATGAAAAGTTTGTAAAAAACGAGAATTTTAACCGCACCTTACAGGAAGTATTGAATAAACTTCTGGAGATCAACCGCTCTTTCATTGACATCAAGCTAAATCTTGACGCAGCTGACGATTTCATAACAGACCGTATTGTGCAGGCGAAAAATTATCTGAATAGCCTGGCGGATGTTTTGGCAACCGGATATGTAAGCAAAAATGACATACTTCTTGCCGCCCGTGAAATACTGGCTTCAATTGGTGAAGCACACTCTGCTTTCAATACAGTTAATATTCTTGAGAATAATGGTATTAATGCCTCCCTGATTGATTTGTGCGGTTTTAACGATTCAGAATACCTGACCATTGATGAACGCATCCACAATTCTTTTAAGGATATTGACTATAGTAAGACTATACCCATTGCAACAGGCTATACTAAAGGTACCGAAGGAATTATGCGCGAATTTGACAGAGGTTATACCGAAGTCACTTTTAGCAAAATAGCCGTTGAACTGAAAGCCGACGAGGCTGTCATCCATAAAGAATTTCATCTTTCTTCGGCCGACCCGGCAATAGTTGGACTTGGAAAATCTATACCGGTTGGCCAGACCAATTATAATGTGGCTGATCAACTGGCAGACATCGGTATGGAGGCCATCCATCCTAAAGCATCCAAACCTCTCGAAATGGCGGGAATAAATATCCGAATAAAAAATACTTTTGAACCGGAACATCCGGGTACTCTTATATCCAAAACATACGTGGGAGAACAATCGAAAGTCGAAATTATTTCGGGAACCGACAAAGTGGTTGCCATCGAGATACATGATCCCTCAATGGTAGGTGAGGTTGGATTTGACCTTAAAATCATGCAGATTTTCAAGAAACACAATGTAAGTTATATAGTTAAGTCTACAAATGCCAATAGTATCACTCAGGTTATCTGGGAAGCAGATAAAAAAGAAGGCCTTGTTCTAGACTTGAAAGATAACTTTCCGGAAATAACGATTAAAGATGTTGCACTGGTGTGCGCCTTGGGTACTAACATTGCTCAACCTGGAATATTGGCAAAAGCCACAGCTGCTTTGGCTGCCAACAACATCAATATTGAATGTATTTCTCAATCATTAAGACAGGTTAATATGCAATTCGTTATTCAGCGTGGTCAATACAGGCAAGCTATTATTGCAATGAACGATGCGCTGTGTGTGAAATAGATCGATTACTATTGAAAATTTGCCTTGAATATAAATACTATTCCTTCACTATTTTGCATTGATTTACATAATTTCCGCTTTCTACCAGGGTCACAATATATATGCCTTTCGCGAGAGTAGAAATTATTTTATCCTCAAAATTGTATTCATGATCTCCGGGAAGATAATAATTGGGATTACTGAGATATATTTTCCGCCCATATATATCATATATTTGAATCGAATAAATCCCTGCATTTCCTAATTTCATTTTTATTGAAAGTTTATCAGAAAAAGGGTTTGGAAATATTTCAAAACTATTTTTTATCTGATTTACCGTTGAAACATCAGTAATTGGATAATAGATTGTACTAATATTATCATCAATCCAACTAAAACGCCGGTTAATCCATGTTTTCAGTGAATCGATTTCTTCATCATAAGAATGATCTTGAAAATAATAATAACATCCTCCAAAAAGTTGTCCGTTTAATATCGGCCAAACCTGAAAATTGCGGACTCGTTCGGTTGTTAAATAATTTGTCAATGAATCAATGGTTATAATCATGGAATTATCGCTTAAAAAATTATTCCTGTAAATGCGCCAACTTTTTTGCATTTGATGGACTAAAGATGTGTCTCTTAAAATTTCAGGAAGGTGCATACATAAATTGCCCATTTCATTGAATCTCCAACCAGACGGATCCTCACAATCGCCAAAATTTCCAAAAGCAATATCATGATCCCATAGTGGTCCAAAATTAATTTTACCATCACGGTTACTTCGATTCTTATACATATATGTGCTAAAATGATAAGCGTCAACGTTATTCATTGCTTCTTCGGCAAGAAGATAATCAATGAATGAAGGTTTATCAATGTAACTTGCTGTCCCGGAATCAGGGTCGAGAAAATCAGGCTTATCCAGAGAAGCATAGAAATTGTTAAAATATTGTTCGATATAATCTTGTTGTTCAGGTTGTAAGTCTTTCTTTTTAGGGTAAACAACTTGTAATACTTTATAGTCAGGTCGATCGTATTTCAAAATATAACCTCCGGTAAGTTCTTCTCCGGAAATATCGGTGGTTTTAAGTTTTGCAACATTAACCCTGCATGAATCTCGTGTTATTTTTTCTGAAAGTGTATACAAACCCAGAAATTCCCCGTTCAAGACCAAATTACAGTATCGTGTCCGGGGTTCATAATGTCCCATTCTCCGTCCTATAATAAATGCCAGTTCATTTCTGATCAAACTTCTATCGGTAAATTGAGAAACTAAAATCCAATCGTTCTCTTTTGGCATTCCCAATAAAGAGACATTGTTGTTATTCCCTGCGCTATCCTGTGTTTCAATACCAAAAGATTTCTTTGGGAAGTATGTCGATGAACTCCCATGAAGTTTTATTGAAATTCGCCCGTTATAATCAGATGGCGGACTTGTCAGTTTATTGTACATTCCTATAGAATTATTAATGACGCTCATTCTGGCAATGTATTGAGAATCGAGGCAAGGGATGCCATAAGCATCGGTATTAATATCCACAATAGGAAATAGCGTTGAATCGAGTGAAACTTGTTTAAAATACTCATCCTCAAAATAATAGTAATGGCCTGTTAAATCAACCAATGAACAATTGAATGATAAATCGGAACCATCGATGGAGTCATTCTGTATTTGTACAGCCAATATATTGGTGTCGTTTCTTAAACAACTCTTTACAGTCTGCGAATCCAAATAATATCCGTTCAGGGGATTATAATAATTCCGGAAATCATATGCTTTGTGCGACCGGTCGGTAACCCGGTTATATGGAATAAATTCACCCGGTTTCCCCAGGTTTGTCCTGGCAATCTCGGCACCATTCAGATAGGCAACGAAACCGTCATTGTAATCATTGTACAAACACATTTCCTGCACGGTTTCTGCATTACCTATTACAAAGGGAATTCTTAAATACAAAGAAGTGGTTTTAGGAATAATTGCTTTGATATCGCTTTTGCCATAACCGATTCTTCCGCTATCAGACTGCCATGATGAGTCGTCGAAATGAAGTTTCTGCCAGTTTGAATCAGGATCCTGGTTGTTAGAGAAGTATTTATACTTGCTGTTATTCTTGAAAATACTTTTCTGTGAAAAACCTTCCACAGAAATTACAAATATTAATAAGAAAAGAAATTGAAAGCGCCGTTTCATTTTTTTAATTTTTTAGTAACGATAAATATCGAAAATCAGAATTTGTATTATTTCAATTATAACGATTAAAGTGAACCGCGTTCTAAGGTAAAATCCTTAAAATGAATATCCTGCCTTCTAAAAATAGTTTAATTTAATTACTTATCCCAAAATAAAGACGAAAAACAAACCTGAATTCCTTATCGTGATGGAATAAATTATTAATCGATTCATAATAAGGAGATTGCACAATTCGGATTTTTTACATTTTGTCAAACTCTCATATTATAAGGATATCTGAATATCCAAATCCGGGCAATAAAAAATTAACTTCCTAAAGAGGCAATCCGGGAAACGGACAGAAATAATTGGTTTTTATGTGACTTAATGGATAGCCTTCCTGAAATATCCATTTATACATTTAAGAATGGAATTTGCTAAACGGATCTGTCAATATTAGCAAAAAATTATTGCTATGATTGATACTTTGTGTGTGAAATAGCTCGATTATTTAATATGACTAACGAGAATAACATAATTAATCCTTCACTATTTTACACTGATATACAAAGTTTCCATTCTCAACCAGGGTTAAAATATATATGCCTTTTGGGAGTACTGAAATTATTTTATTCTCAAAATTGTATTCATGATCTCCTGGAAGATAATAATTAGGATCACTGTGATAAATATTCCTCCCATACATATCATAAATATGAACTGAATAATTACCGGTATTTCTCAATTTCAATTGTATAGAAAGCTTATCAGAAAATGGATTTGGAAATATTTCTATGCTATTTATTGTTTCTGTGGTTGTTGAAACCTCTGATACCGGAAAATAAATTGAACCTATGTTTTCATCAATCCATGCAAAACGCCGGGTTATCCATTCTTTCAGAGAATCAATTTCTGCTTCATATGTATCGCCCTTTGAAGAAAAACACGAACCTAAAATAGTGCCACTTATAATTGGCCATACCTGAAAATTGCGGATGCGGTCGGCTGCTATATAATTTGATAGAGAATCAATAGTTTTGATCATCGAATTTGTACTTAAGAAGCTACTTCTGTATTTATGCCACCTTTTTTGTAATTGATGCACAAAGGAAGAATCACGCATAATTTCTGGCAGGTACAAAAACTCATTGCCTGTATTATTAAATTGCCAACCAATTGCAGCGCAATAAACAAAATTCCCAAAAGCAACATCATGGTCCCATAAAGGACCATATTTTAATTTCCCATCCCGGTCAATTCTGTCTTTATACATATAGGTACTAGCATGATATGCATCAGGGTTTCCCATTCCTTCCTCTGCAATAATATAATCTATCAAAGATTGAGTGTCAATATAATTTGTATAACTTGAGTCGGTGTCGAGAAAATTAGGTTTAAGCAAAGAAGTTTGGAAATTGTTTAAATATTGATCGATGTACTCTTTTTGTTCGGGTTGTAAGTCTTTATTCTTGGGATAAACAAATTGTACTTTATCATCATTTTGATCGTACAAAAGAACATACCCACCTGTAACATCATCTCCTGAAATATCACTGGCGCTCAATTTTGCAACATTGACCCGATTCGAATCTCTTTTGATTTTTTCTGCCAGGTAATATAATCCCAAAAATTCTCCGTTCAGTTCCAAATTACAATACCTTGTCCGTGGTTCATAATGTCCCATTCCCCGGCCCATAATAAATGCCAATTCATTTCTTATTAAACTTTTATCGATAAATTGAGCCATTAAGATCCAGTCATTTTCTTTTGGCATTCCGAGTAAAGGAACATTGTTGTTATTTCCTGCACTGTCTTGCGTTTCAATACCAAATGATTTTTTAGGATATCTCAGTGTTGAATGCCCATGTAGCTTAATTGAAATGCGACCATTATAATCAACAGGGGCGTCGGTTAATTTATTATATTTTCCATTGGAGTTATTAATAATACTCATCTTGGCAATATATTTAGAATCCAGGTCAGGTATTCCAAATGCATCGGTATTAATATTTATTATCGGGAAAAGTGTTGAATCGAGACTAACTTGTTTAAAATAATCGTCCATAAAATAATATTCATGGCCGGTCAAATCCACCAAAGAGCAATTAAATGATAAATCGGAACCATTGATGGAATCATTTTGTACTTGTATGGCAAGGATATTTGTGCCATTTCTCAAACAACTTTTTACAAGTTGTGAATCCAAATAATATCCGTTCAGAGGATCATAATAATTTCTATAATCATATGCTTTGTGCGACCGGTCAGTAACACGGTCGTAAGGAATAAATTCACCCGGTTTACCAAGGTTGGTCCTCGCAATTTCAGTGCCGTTCAGATAGGCAACGAAACCGTCGTTGTAATCATTGTATAAACACATTTCCTGCATGGTTTCAGCATTACCTATTATAAAGGGAATTCTTAAATACAAAGAAGTGGTTTTAGGAATAATTGCTTTAATATCGCTTTCGCCATAACCAATCCTTCCGCTATCAGACTGCCAAGAAGCGTCGTCGAACTGAAGTTTTCGCCAGTTTGAATCAGGATCCTGGTTGTTGGAAAAGTATTTATACTTGCTATTATTCTTAAAAATACTCTTCTGTGAAAAACCTTCTACAGAAATTACAAATAACAGTAAGAATAGAATTTGAAAGTGAGGTTTCATTTTCTCAATTTTTTAGTAACGATAAACATCGAAAATCAGAATTTTTACTATTTCAATTATTACATTAAACTAACCCGGATTTTTAAAGTAAAATCCTTAAAATGAATGTTCTAACTTCTAAAAATAGGATAATTTAATTACTTATCCCAAAATAAAGAAAAAAATCAAACCTGAATTCCTTAATTATTATGAGCATATCTAATGGATTCTCCGATAGGGTCTAAATAAAATTGACTTTCCAAAACAGGTCATGTCAAAAAAATATTGAGGGGTTTAAATTTTAAGTTTTATAAATGTTTGAAAAAGATGAGTTTTTAATCTTATACAAATAATCCATGCAATATAATTGGCTGTCAATTTAAATAATTTAATTTCGCGCCAGGTATTTACAGGTTATGATTTCAAAACCCATTGTCAGTATAGCAGGGAAACAAGGTCCATTTAAAAATGTAGTTTCTGCTTTGGAAAAAATCGATCTGTCAGTGGTTAAAAACAAAAGCGTTTTAATCAAACCGAATGCAGGAAGAAAGGCCTTACCCGAGCGTGGTTACAACACCCATCCTTTAGCAATTGCTGCCGTTATTGAAGTAATTAATAAGTACAAACCTTCCAAAATCGCGATTGGTGAAAGTCCGCTTATTGGTATAAAAACATTTGAAGCCTTTGAAAGAAGTGGTATAACAGAAATTGCCAATAGATACGGAATAGAATTGATCGATTTTGACGCCACTCCACCTGTTAAGAAAGACATTAAAAATTCACGAATCCTCGAAAATACTAAAATTTGTTCGGCTGTATGTGAGGCTGATTTTCTTATATCTGTCCCGGTTGCAAAAACGCACATGCACACAGGTGTTACCCTGGGTATAAAAAATATGAAGGGGTGCTTATACCGCCATGAAAAAGTGAGGTATCACCAACTTGAATATAAAGAGAAAGACTATCCGGAAAAAACCTTAGATTCTGCAATTTCAGACTTAGCAACCATACTTTTGCCCGATTTAACTGTCGTAGATGGATATATCGGAATGGAAGGCCTTGGTCCGTCTGGTGGAGAACCCATCAAATCCGATTTTGCATTAGCTTCATTGAGTCCTATGGGAGCCGATATTTATGCCTGTACACTGATGGGAATTGATCCTTCATCAATTCCGCATTTGAAATTGATTTCAGAACGCAACAATCTTTCCATTGATCTTTCTTCATATAGTGTTTATCCTGAAAATTTTCAACAATTCATTCACCCCTATAAAGAGCCTCCTACAAACATATCTATTGAATATGAAGATGTGGTGGTTTATGATTGTGAATCGTGCAGTTCATGTTTATCAACTGTAATGCTTTTTCTTAAAAGATTTAAAAATTCGATGGGCCCTTATTCCCTCGATGATGGAAAACTTCATATAGCCATTGGAAAAGGTCTCAATCATACAAAACATGGTACAGTCTTCGTAGGGAATTGTGCCAGAAATATGAAAGACAATGGCATTTTTGTTCCCGGATGCCCTCCCGTCGCAACCCGAATATTTGAGGCAATAACCGGAAAGGAACCCAATGAAAATGAACCTGAAATTGAATAACAGCTCCCATCATAAATTCTTTTAAAATACGATACCAGCTGACTTTTGGAATAACCAAAACAAAGTGCGACTTTTGCTATCGAAAATTTTAAATGCTGGTGGCCGTATTATTGCACGATATCGCAGAGAAGTACAAATCGCACCCTCTTTACAATCCAATTTTATCCCATTTCAATGGGAATGGAAAAGTCAGTCTTCATATCACCGGTCTGTCAGGATCATCAAAGGCGCTATTATTCTCAGATATCCTTTCAGAAAACCAAAATCTTCACTACTTTCTTCTGCCGGAAAAAGAGGAAGCCGCTTACTTCTACAATGATTTAATAAGTTGTCTGGGTGAGGAGAATGTCCTTTTTTTTCCCTCTTCTTATAAGAGGTCAATTCAGTTCGGTCAGACAGACAGCAGTAACATTATTTTACGAACACATGTATTGAATAAGCTTTGCGATTATTCGGGAGGACTAATGTTAGTGGTTACTTATCCGGAAGCCATCGCAGAAAAGGTTGTGAACAGGACAAAACTGGCCGCTGATACTATCCAATTGCTGGTTGGTGAAAAAATATCCATCGAATTTATCAGGGAAGCATTGGATGTTTATCATTTTGAGTACGTCGATTTTGTATATGAACCCGGACAATACGCTATACGGGGAAGTATTGTCGATATTTTTTCTTTCTCGGCAGAACTGCCTTACCGGATCGATTTCTTTGGAGACGAAGTAGAGTCTATACGATCCTTTGAAGTTGAAAGTCAGCTTTCTCAGGAGAAATATGAAAAAATCGCCATTCTCCCTAATATTCAGAACTATACAGAGAATGACAATCTTCAGTCTGTTTTTGAATTTGCCGGTTCGACCGCTTCAATATGGACGAATGACCTTGAATTTTTTATAAATAAACTGGATGAGATCCATAACTCTAATAAGAAAAACTCTTCCTCTGTAAATATTTTTGCAGATAACCTGATGACAAAAAGTTCTTTTCTGAATGAGACAATGCATTATGGTCTGGTAGAATTCGGGTCAAAAAACTATTTTGGGAAAGCCGAACACTTTCATTTTAGCAGTCGGCCGCAACCACTTTTTCAGAAAAATTTCAGGTTGCTGGGTGATAATCTGAAAGATTTAATCGAAGAAGGATATGAATCTTTCATATTGTCAGAAAGTGAAAAGCAAATCTTGCGGCTAAGGGATATTTTCAATGATACTCATCATGGTCTCCCGTTTAAGGATGTTCTTCACACCCTTCATGAAGGATTTATCGATGATATACTTAAAATTGTCTGTTATACCGATCACCAAATCTTTGATCGTTATCACAAATATCATTTGAACCAATATTTTTCACGTAAGGCTTCTGTTTCGCTGCAAGAATTTAAAGACCTGAAACCGGGAGATTACATAGTGCATGTCGATCATGGAATAGGAAAATTTGGCGGGCTCGAAAAAATTGAAGTCAACGGAAAAATTCAGGAAGCAATCAGACTGGTATATCGCGACAATGATGTTTTATACGTAAGCATCCATTCTTTACACCGGGTGTCAAAATACAAAGGCAAAGATGATGCTGAACCGCGCATTTACAAGCTAGGCTCGGGAGCGTGGCAAAACCTGAAGCAGAATACAAAAAAGAAAGTAAAAGACATTGCGAAAGACCTTATCGCATTGTATGCGACACGGATGGCTCAGGAAGGTTTCGCATTCTCACCTGACACATATTTGCAAGAAGAACTGGAAGCCTCTTTTATTTATGAGGACACCCCTGACCAGGAAAAATCAACCATTGCCGTAAAGGCCGATATGGAATCATTGACTCCAATGGATCGTCTGATATGCGGAGACGTGGGTTTCGGAAAAACGGAAGTTGCCATACGGGCAGCTTTCAAGGCTGTGACTGACAGTAAACAGGTCGCTGTTCTGGTACCTACCACTATTCTTGCCTTACAACATCATAATACCTTTACGGACCGTCTTAAAGATTTCCCCTGCAGGGTTGAACATATCAGCAGACTTCGTACTGCGGCTGACCAGAAAAAAATCCTTTTGGATACCGAATCAGGACAGGTAGATATATTGATTGGTACACATAAATTATTGGGCAAGGACATAAAATTCAAAGACCTTGGCCTGCTCATTGTTGATGAAGAACAAAAATTTGGTGTTTCCGCAAAAGAAAAACTGAAAGCCATTAAAACAAACGTTGATACGCTTACGATGACGGCTACTCCCATTCCGCGAACACTTCAGTTTTCATTGATGGGTGCCCGGGATTTATCAGTAATAAATACCCCTCCTCCCAACAGACGGCCTATTGTTACGGAATTGCATTCATTCAATGAAGATATTATCCGGGAAGGGATCGATTTTGAAGTTTCCCGAGGCGGACAAGTTTTCTTCATACACAATCGTGTAGACAACATAGCAGAAATTGAAAAACTGATCAATAGAATTTGTCCACGGGCAAAAACAGTGGTAGGGCATGGGCAAATGGAAGGACCAAAATTGGAAAAGCTGATGATCGACTTTATCAGCGGGGATTTCGATGTGCTCATTGCAACTACCATCATAGAATCCGGCCTTGACATACCGAATGCTAATACAATTTTCATTAATCATGCACAAAATTTCGGTTTAAGCGACCTGCACCAATTACGAGGTCGTGTGGGTCGTTCAAATAAGAGGGCTTTCTGCTATTTACTGGCTCCTCCTCTCACAACGCTCACACCAGAAGCAAGAAGAAGATTGAAAGCAATTGAAGAACTTTCGGATCTGGGAAGCGGTTTTAATATTTCTTTGCAGGATTTAGATATACGTGGTGCAGGAAATATGCTTGGAGCCGAACAAAGCGGATTTATCGCAGATATTGGATTTGAAACCTACAATCGCATCTTAAACGAAGCAATGCTTGAATTGAGAGAAAATGAATTTAAAGATATATTCGCAGATAAAGAAAAAAATCCCGAAGACGAACAACCAGAAAAAAATTATACCGCCGACTGCACCATAGATACCGATATGGAGATACATATCCCGGATGAATATGTAACCAATATTAGCGAAAGGGTTCGTTTGTACAGGCAATTGGATTCATTTGAGAAAGAAACAGAGCTTGAAAACTTTGCACAAATTCTGAAAGATCGCTTTGGGCCAATTCCAAAACCTGCCGAAGAATTAATGAAAGTTGTGAAGCTTCGATGGCTTGCACAATCTCTTGGATTCGAGCGACTCATTATCAAAAACAAAAAGATAGTCGGATATTTTATAAGCGATCAGAAATCCGGGTTTTATTCATCGAAAACTTTCATAAAAATTCTCAATTTTGTTCAACATCGACCCAGAATTTTCAAAATGAAAGAAGGGAAAGAAAAATTAACTCTGACAATTGAAAATATAGAAAGTATAGAGCAAGCCTTTCGAATTCTTTTGGAAATGAGAGGAGAAAATAATGCAATTTAACAATGGAATCTCTTTCCGGGAGCTTTGCTTTGGCCTAAAGACAATTATAAATTAATCAGTTCGATAATAATAAAGAATGAACCTCGTCATAGACATAGGAAATACAAGATCAAAACTGGCGATTTTCAAAGATTCCAAATTAGTATTTTTGAAAATTGAAAATGCCCTCACCATAAATATCCTGAAGGCATTTGTGAGCGATTATCCACTCATTCGTCAATGCATAATTTCTTCGGTGGCACAATATGACATAGGAATAGTTGGATTCTTCCAAAAATTAGGAATAACACTTCTTCTCCTGGAATCAGAAACGCCCATACCATTTATTAATAATTATTCAACAAAAAAAACTCTTGGACGCGACCGTATCGCGGCAATAGCAGGTGTATGTACAAATTATCCGGGAAAAAATGCATTGGTGATTGATGCGGGAACTGCTATCACTTTTGATCTTAAAGATCAGAATGAAGAATATCTTGGGGGTAATATATCTCCCGGATTGGAAATGAGATTTAAAGCCTTGCACCAATTTACTGCAAAACTTCCGCTACTAAGTAGCGCAATATCAAATTCCTTCATGGGTACAAGTACGAATGAGGCTATCATCAATGGAGTTCAAAACGGAATGATTTTTGAAATTCAGGGATACATAGATTCATTGCTAATAAAGTATCCTGATATGCTTGTGATACTCACGGGCGGTGATTCCGCCTTCTTTGAGAATAAACTAAAAAGAACCATATTTGTGGATTCAAATTTGATACTATCCGGTTTAAATACTATTCTGGAATATAATGTGTAAACCAACTCATGATTCAATTGCTGAGATGTTTTCAGACTATAATAAATTTGCATTAATTATGGCCTGCATAATTAGCGGATTTCTTCTGATATCCTGCCGAAACAGCATTGAGGAAATAAAAGCACTAACTCCTGATTTAAATTTACCAAACCAATCTGGTAAGGATATTGAAGTACAATATACAGATTCTGCGAAAATTGTGCTGATTTTCAAAACTCCGCTAATGAAAAGATATCTTAATAAAGAAGAGGGTCCTTACTATGAATTTCCGGAAGGAATTGATGTACTCTTCTATGATAAATCTGAAAAACCACAATCCCGGGTTACTGCAAAGTATGCTATTTATCATGACAAAACTCAGATTTGGGATGTGCGGGATGATGTTGTGGCAAAAAATATAACCAGCGGAGAACAACTTAATACAGAAGAATTGTTTTGGGATATGGTTAAAAAACAAATCTATTCCAATGTTTTTACTAAAATTACGAATGCGGACGGAGTATATTTTGGAGAAAAAGGATTTGAATCAAATCAGGACTTCACCAATTATAAGTTAATCGGATCAAGGGGGTCCGTAAATGTGAGAGATGAACAACTCAAATAACATGAACCGCATACTGGAAATTTTTTGGCTGATTATTGCAATCATGACTGGTTTTATGGGTTTTTATGGCACTTTCACCAGAGGATTCAAATCATCTTATGCTTTTTTCATAATGGCAATACTCTCAAGTCTGTTGTATTTTGCGCGTCGTTATTTGAGATTTCAAAATAAGAAAGAAAACAAATAAAACCCCATGCTTTACTTTTTATTGATTTTCCATTGCTAGTAGCGTAGTTTTTACCTGGGGATGTTGAGAGAATCGAATGATAAATTAAAAACATAGTTGTAATTTAGTACGGTGGATAGCTTGATTCTAATAGTTGTAACCCTTATCATTAGTGCTTTTTTCTCGGGCATGGAAATTGCTTATGTAGCAGCCAACCGACTTCAAATTGAGATCGACAAGAAACAAGCTTTGCCTTCCAGTCATATAATTTCGATATTTATAAATAACCCGGGGAAATACCTGACCACAATGCTTGTTGGGAATAATATTGCACTGGTTATTTATAGTTTAATCATGACGGGGCTTTTGGAACCTGTAATATATAAATTTACAAACTCCGTTGGGATTGTTCTTTTCATGCAAACATTATTGTCAACTATTCTAATATTGCTTACAGGTGAATTTTTACCCAAAATTATATTCAGATCCATTCCAAACCTTGCACTTAATATTTTTTCAATTCCGGTGCTGTTCTTTTACATTTTATTCTACCCATTAACCTCCCTAATAACCAGAATCTCAGAATATGTTATTAGCAAATTCCATAAAGTTGATAACCCTAAAAATTCTGTCAAACAGGTATTTACTAAAATCGATCTGGTCCATCTTATCAATCAATCAACTGAAAAAAAACCCGAAGACAATAGTTTTGAAAACGATTTAAAAATATTTCAAAACGCTCTTGATTTTACTTCAGTTAAAGTTAGGGATTGTATGGTACCCCGAACCGAAATTGCAGCTGTTGAAATGGAAAGTTCGATAGACGAACTGCGGGAAAAATTTATTGAAACCGGTTTTTCAAAGATCCTTGTTTATACTGAATCTATTGATAATATAAGCGGGTATATTACATCAAAATCATTATTTAAAAAGATCCGCTCAATCCGAGAAAAAGTGATTGATATTTCTTTTGTTCCTGAAGCAATGCCAGCTCACAAATTGCTGGAAAAGTTTATTCAGGAAAAAATGAATTTGGCTATTGTTGTGGATGAGTTCGGAGGAGTATCCGGCATGCTTACGATAGAGGATATAATTGAAGAAATTTTTGGTGAGATAGAAGATGAACACGATACTACAGAACTGATCGAAAAACGAATCGGTGAAAATGAATTAATTCTTTCGGGTAGGCTAGAGATCGACTATCTTAATGATAAATACAATCTGAATTTACCTGAGTCAGAGGATTATGAAACACTTACAGGATTAATTTTTTACTATTTTCAGAATATACCCAAACAAAACGAAATCATTCGTATAGAACCCTTCGATGTAAAAATTCTGAAGGTTTCCAGGACAAGGATAGAATTGGTGAATTTAAAGACTTTGGTTAAGTAATGTCTTTTGAGAATCATTCAAATTTTACCAAGTTTTTCTTAATTAATAGTATTAATTGCTATATTCGTACCCTATTTTTAAAATCCTAAAATTCTTAGTCGATGGCAATAATAACAAAGATCAGAACAAGAGCAGGAATGCTGGTTTCTATAATAATCGGTCTAGCCCTTTTCTCTTTTATTCTCACAGATTTTCTCACTTCTGGTTCAAAACTTATCAATAAATCAAAAATGAACGTTGCTGAGATCAATGGTAAGTCGATTGAATATTCTTTATTTGAGAAACGTATCCGGCATTTGGAAGATATTGCGAAAACCAGAAATGGTGTTAATAGTCTGTCAGAGGAGATGTCTGAAAATGTGAGAAAAGAGGCCTGGCAGGATCTGCTTCAGGAAAATGTCATGAATAAAGAATATGAAAAACTTGGTGTTACGGTTAGCGATGATGAATTATTTGATTTGATAGAAGGAAGGAACCCTCATCCAATTATAAGGCAGTATTTTGCCAATCCTGAAACAGGCACCATTGACAAAATGAATCTTAATGCTTTCCTTCAAAAAATGAAAGACGCACCGGCGACGGATGAACAAAAGAAAATGTGGCTTTATATTGAAGATATAATAGAAAAACAAACTTTAGCAACTAAATACTCTTCACTGATTCGGAATGGCCTATATGCTACAAGTATAGATATGCAGGCACTTCGCGATGAGATGTCCAACAGTGTTGACTTTAGTTATATTCAGAAGCCTTATACTTCGATCCCGGATGGTTCTGTAACCATAAGTGAATCAGAGTTGAAATCCTATTATAACGAACATAAGGAAGAGTTTAAACAGGTAAAATCAAACTCAATTAAATATGTTGCGTTCGATGTGGTTCCTTCTGAAAGCGATAATGCCTATGCTAAGAAATGGATAAACGATGTTTTACCGGAATTCAGTCATATAACAGATGCCGATCAATATATCAAACTTAACTCAGATTTGGCATACGACACTAAAAATTATAAGAAGGGAGAGTTGCCGGCCAGACTTGATGATTTTATGTTTTCTGCCAAGGTTGGTGATGTAACAGATCCTTATTTTGAAAATAACACTTATAAAATTGCTAAGCTGGCCAAGATCAATATGCTTCCGGATTCTGTGCAGGTAAGTCAGATTTTGCTTCCGGTAAATCAGAAAAATGTCAGACAAATGCAATTTCTTGCTGATAGTTTAAAAAAACTTGCAGATGCAGGCCATGATTTTGCCGATCTTGCCAGAAATAATTCACAGGATGCTTCGGCTAAAAAGGGCGGTGAAATTGGCTGGGTAAAGGAAGGAATGCTAAGTTCCCAGTTTAGTGACAGTTGTATTTTTGCAAAGAAAGGTCAGGTTAAAATCACTTTCAGTCAGTCAGGAATCCATATAATTAAAGTAACCGGACAATCCGCCCTCGTTAAAAAAGTGCAGGTTGGTATCCTTGCTAAAGAAGTTCGTGCCAGTGAGCAAACCGATCAGCATTACTATTCAATAGCCAGTAAATTTGCCGGAATAAACAACACCGGTGCAAAATTTGAGTCGGCAACAAAAGGTGGCAATCCTGCTGCAATCACTGTCTTTGATTTAAAACCTCTTGATAATGAAATTGAAGGACTTGATAAGCCACGCCAGCTCATTCGATGGGTATTTGAATCAAAACAAGGTGAAGTTTCAAAAATATTCCGCCTGGGCGATAAATATGTAGTTGCAATGGTCACTAAAGTGCGCGAAGATGGTTATAAACCTTTGGGTGATGTCAGTGATGTCATTAAAATTGAAATCAGAAAAATCAAGAAGTCGGAAATTATTTCAAAAGAAATGGCGAATGCTAGCCAGGGAACAACCTCAATGGATGCAGTTGCTGCAAAATTAAATTCAGTTGTGAAATCTGTAAATGGAGTTCAATTTTCATCTTATTCTATACAGGATTTAGGTGCAGAACCAAAATTGATCTCAGCCGCCTATGTTTTGAATCCCAATAAAATATCCTCCCCAATAGCTGGTGAAAATGGCGTTTATATTATAGATGTTGAAAATAAATCAAAAACTCCCTTTCAAAATATAGATAATTCAATTGCCCGGAATTATATAGAACGCAATTACTTAAACCAGGTAAATTCCGAATCTTTTAAAGCATTAATGGATCTGGCAGGGATTAAAGACTACAGAGACCGTTTCTTTTAATGGTTCCTTGTTAAAAGTTTTAAAGCCGTATTGATTAAATTCAGTGCGGCTTTTTTATAAATTTCTTTTCAATTGAGGCAATGTGGTCAAAAATGGTTGGTGTAATTAAATCACAATTACTTAAGTATAGTCAGGAAAATCTATTAAACTTTCAAAAATCTCTTTAGAGATTAAATATTGGTAGAAGAATGATTAGAACTTAGAGGTTTCGTCCCGTACGGGACGAAATAAAATATTATCCCCTTTAGCTACCTATATATTGTGCCGGATGGCACAATATATATTAAAATTGAAAAGGATTTCAATTTTATACTTTGAAACCCTTTTACATTATGCTTTAGAGTATGTTTTTACAACCATTTCTGACTAGTATCTCTCAATTGAAGTACCCTGCTTCCCTTAAAATTTCATTCCCAAATAAACATTGGCATTTTCCAACGTTGATTTCACAATATTACCAAAATTCGCTTACTCCACAATCCAGGCTTTAATAGCTGAAAAATAAAAGCGGAACTTTCCCAATGATATAGAAAAATTCCGCTTTACTCATATTGCTAAATGATCTATTTACTAATCTTGGTGAATTTCTGAACAGTAGTGTTGTTTTTAAAATTTATTTCTATGAAATATATCCCATCCGCAAGTGAACTTATATCTATATTTTCAACTGAACTGCTGATTGGCTGTTCAATCAGAATTTTGGAATAAAGATCCCG
>Ga0182027_10005175_pt1 | contig 19917 bp, 21 predicted proteins | sample 712E1DmetaG_FD_121300 | JGI IMG/M metagenome (GOLD analysis project Ga0182027, IMG submission 121300) | Permafrost microbial communities from Stordalen Mire, Sweden - 712E1D metaG (Illumina Assembly) | ecosystem: Environmental > Terrestrial > Soil > Wetlands > Permafrost | place: Sweden...
ATTTGACAACCCCTGATTTTTCCATGCAGACAGCAACACCCTTTCAGGCTTAGTTAATTTAGTATGCTTATTCAAATTATTTCACCTCCGATCTAGTCCAGGAAGTGAAATTCTACCTTAATTAGTAGACCTTAGGGGGTTGCAATCGTTTCTAGAACTCGCGTTTGTGCTACTCCCCGACTTCGAAGCGCTGGAATCTTTTAACGACAATGTTCTCTCCGAGTTTGGCGATGACTTCCTTAACCATGCTTTCTATGGTTTTAGAGCTATCTCTGATATATTCCTGATTTAATAAAGTCTTTACATCTTTTGGATCCATGGCCGCAACCTGCATACAGATTTCATGGACTAAATTTTTAAAAACATCTGTTCTGGCCACAAAGTCAGTCTCACAAGACACCTCAACCAATGCCCCGACCTTGCCGTTTTGATGGATATAAGATTCGACTATTCCCTGGGGTGTTTCGCGGGTCGATTTTTTCGCGGCCTTCTCCAAACCGTTTTTTCGAAGGATATCCAAAGCTTTTTTGTAATCATTTTTTGCTTCATCCAAAGCTTTTCTGCAGTCTGCTAACGAGACCAACGTTTCATTTCGAAGCTTTTTAAGAAGTTCTATGTCTGCCATATTATTTTTTAGCTTTCGCTTTTACTGCCGCTTTTACTGCGGCTTTTACTGCGTTAGCTTTTTCTTCGATTGCTTTCTTTGCAGCTTTTACTGCCGCTTTTTCAGCTTCCTTTTTGGCTTTTTCGGCCTCTTCGGCGGCTTTTTTGTCCGCTATTTCTTTGGCTTTTATTCCTTCTTTTCTGCCTTCGATCCAGGCATCGACAATATAATCCGCAATCAGCTTAATCGAACCGACCGCATCGTCATTGGCAGGAATCGGATAATCAATAATTGCCGGATCCGCATTGGTGTCAACGATTGCAATTGACGGAACATGAGTGGCTATAGCTTCTCTGACTGCCAAGTTCTCCAAATGAGAATCAATGATAAACAAAGCGTCCGGCTTCTTGGTAATCTTGGCAACTCCCCCATAAAGATTTTCCAATTTGTTTTTCTCTTTTTCCCATCCGGCCACTTCTTTCTTCGTATATCTGGCTTTGACCTCATCGTCCTGCAAGTCGGTCACAAAGTCCGCATACTTTTTGAAGTTTTTGGAAACCTCCTGGAAATTAGTCAAAAGCCCTCCGACCCAGCGGTTGGTGATATAGAAAAGATTATCGTCGCCGGCTCTTTTGACTTCTTCTTCAACTATTGACTGTGCCTGTCTTTTGGTGCCGACAATTACCATTACTCCGTTTTTCGCGGCTAAGTCTTTTACGAAAACTGCGGCTTCTTCCAAGCCTTCTTTGGTTTTGGCTAAGTCAATGATGTGGATATTGTCGCGTTCCTCAAAAATAAAATCGCGGGCTTTGGGGCTACTGCGGGTAACTTGGTGGCCGAAATGGCAACCGGCTTCCAATAATTCTTCCAGTGTAATTTCTCTCATATTTTGTGTCCTTTATACCGCCATCCGAACCAATTTTTAATCAAGGACATCATCCGGATGTGAGTGATAGAATGAAATTATAGCAAAGTAAGAGAGCAAAAACAAGAGCGGAATGCCAAACTCAATTGACTTTGGCCTATATTATTTGATATCCTACCATCCTGTTAAATATGTCACCGGAAAAAGATCTTTGTTTAGAGGGAAAAGTTGCCATTGTTACCGGCTCATCCAGAGGAATAGGCCGTGCTATCGCTCTGAATTTGGGTGAACACGGAGCAAATATCGTTATTAACTCCACTGAAAAAAGTATTCCACAGGCCCAGGAAGTGAAATCGGAAATTGAAAAAAACGGACAAAAAGCCATCATAGTCACAGGTGATATCTCTAAGAAACAAACCGCAATCGATATTGTCTTAAAAACAATCGAGGAATTTAAACATATTGATATTCTGGTAAACAATGCCGGCACCACCAAAGACGGATTATTAATCAGAATGAGTCAGGAACAATGGCAAGGGGTAATAAACACTAATTTAAACGGTACTTTTTATATGACCCATGAAGTGACAAAACAAATGTTTAGACAAAAAACTCCGGGTTCGATAATTAGTATCTCCAGTATGGTTGCTCAAGTCGGAAATCCCGGACAGGCAAATTATGCGGCTTCCAAAGCCGGAATAGATGCCGCCACAAGATCCTGGGCACAGGAATACAAAGAGAGAGGAATCAGGTTTAATGCCTTGGCTTTGGGGTTTGTAGAGACGGAGCTGGTCAAAGATGTTACCGAGAAACAAAAAGAGGAAATTCTTAAAAAAACCGCCAGATTTATTACCAAGGAAGAAGTGGCGGAAAAGGTTTTATTCCTGGCATCCGACAAGTCATCAGACATAACCGGCAGAATAATAAATCTTGACGGAGGGACGAAGCAATGATTGAGCATGAGCCGATTACTATCTCCGAAAACCGGGAAAAGCCTTTAGCCGGAAAAGTGGCTTTGATTACCGGAAGCTCGAGAGACATCGGGGCCGAAATTGCCAAAGCCTTGGGGCAAGAGGGTGTGAATATAATCGGAAATTATAAGGAAAAAGAGAAAAGAGCCGTCGGCACACAACAGGAATGGACTTCGCTGGGTATAAAATTCGAATTCGTACAGGCAGATATAACCCTTGAAGAAGACAGAAAAAAATTGGAAGATGCGGTTAAAAAATCGTTCGGAGGAAAATTAGATTATTTGATCCTGAATGCCCCTGTATTCTCTAAAAATCCTACAGACGATAAGAGTCCGAATGAACATTTGACCGACGAGCTTCTTCCCTTAATGTCAAAAGGCGGCGCAATACTTTTCATGCAAAGTGTTCCCGGCCATTACGAACCGCAATTGAAGAAAGAGCTAATAAATAACGAGTCTATCAAAGATTATTCTCCGGCTGCCGAAAAAAAATATAAAGACGAACAATCTCTAAGAAAACGCACTGAAGAATTTAAAAAACAAGGGGTTCTGCTTGTTGTTGTTTGTCCGCCCATAATTGAAGACACCACCAATGTTCAGCTTTACTTCGGAAGAAAGAATGCAAAATTCGTTGAAGAAAGCAAAAAAGTCTCGAAAAAATTAGGACTTCCGGAAAGTATGACAAAGGCAGAGGTCGGCAAAAAAATTGCGGAACTTTTGAAACGCAAGGATATTCCGATGGGATATACGGAATTCTTTAAAGAAGCTAAATAAAATTATTTATTGTATTTTCCGAGCAACATTACCGCATTATGTCCGCCGAATCCGTAAGCCAGAACAAGCGCCGTCTTGATGTCTTTTTTCAAAGATTGTCCTCTGACAAAATTCAGATCCATAACTTCAGGATCGGGATTATCCAGATTAATAATCTGCGGAATTTCCCCGATGTTTAAGCTGTTTAGGGCCGCTATAACATTTACGGTTCCTGCTCCGCCGGCTAAATGTCCCAAATTGGATTTTATTGCCGCAACCGGAATGTTTTTTAAATTTTCTTGGAAAACCATTCTTAATACGGCTGCTTCGGCGAGATCCCCTTCTATGGTGGATGTGGAATGAGTGAAAATCACATCAACATCATAAAATTCTTTCGTTTTTTCATTATACATAGCACCCAAAACCGTGCTTGCAACGACATCTTTGTCCAAATTTGTAGGATCGGATCCGTCCATTGATTTCTGAAAACCCAAAACTTCTCCCAAAATCGGAGCGCCTCTTTTTAAAGCATGTTCATATTCTTCAAGCACCACCGCTCCTCCGCCCGCACCCAAAACAAACCCGTCCCTGTCTTTATCAAAAGGTCTGCTTGCTTTTTCCGGATCGCTATTTCTTTTAGAGAGAACGCCCATAACCGCAAACATTCCGATACCGATTTCCGGATGTAGGGATAATACATCCTCAAGTCCTCCGGTTATGGCAATTTTTGCTTTTCCCGTTTTTATTTTGTCCGCAGCCTCAACAATATTAGAAAGCCCCGTAGCGCATGCTTCAACCGAGCTTCCTCCCCATCCGGAAATACCCAAATCTATTGCCACTTGGCCGTTAAGCTCCTCCGGAAAAATCTGAAGACCTGCCCTGACGGGAATAAAACGGGAATTAGTCGCAGGGTCCTCATTTCCGTTCTCGTCTTTCTTGTGGATTTTATCATTGACATCAACAATCATATGCGAAGAACCGAAAGCGCTTGCCATCCAGGAAGCAACATTTCTTTTGTCTATATCTTTGCGAAGTTTACCGTCCTCACCAAGCAGATTGGCTTTTCTCATAGCTTCTCTGGCCATGACAACGGCCATCATGTTCAATTGGGATTTTCCTTTCATTTCTTTCTTGCTGAAATAATCTTCAGGCCTGAATTCAACCGGGGAAGCAATCCTGATTTCATTTTTTACTTCAAACGATTTTACTCCGGATTTTCCGCTGCTTAACCCGTCCAGTGTTTGTTGCGTATTGCCAAGTGAAGTTATTGCCGAATATCCCGTAATAACTATTCTTTCCGCCGGTTTTCTTTCCAATTCTACGCCATACTGTCTTGCTCTTTCAAAAAATTCCGCACTAGCCATAATCTTGCAGAAATATAGCAGAGAACACTATCATTGTCAAACATTCTTAATAAATCTATGTAACACTGATTGACAACAAAAGTAAACTTTGGTATAAATCACTCTAATGAATAAGTCGGAAACAAAAGGCACAACACTTCCTCAAGGCTCCGCTGAAGCAAAACCTTTTCCATGCATAGTTACAAAAGATCAGTTAAGCTATAGAGAATTCAGCATACAACCCGAATATGTAGCAGCAAACAGAGAACTTATTAATAATTTCGTAACAAAGCTCCCTGAAAATTTTGTTCATGTAGATATTGCCACGGGCACGGGGCTTATTCCCCAACTCATAATCGAAGAGGCAACCAAACAAAATAAGTCAGGAAAAATCATCGGCATTGATCCAAATATCACCTCGCTAAATATTGCCAAAGAAAATGTTTGGGGAACAGACAAGATCAAGATTGAATTTATTGAAGGAATGGGACAAGATCTGAAAAGATTGCTTGACGGAAAAATTCCGCCGGAGGGAGTTGATGGGGCCGGTATTCTGGACGCCTTGCATGAAATTAAAAATGATGAAGATAAAATAGCTGTAATTAAAAGCATGGTTGATATTTTAAAACCTGAAGGATTGCTCGTTTTCAACAGCGCTTTTACAACTCAAGGAATAGCTAAGGATCCTATGGGCTGGGGAAAATGGAAGATTAAGGCAATGGAAATGTTTGGACGAAAACGCGATAAGCAAATCAAGGCAATGCCAATTCATACTCCGGAAGAATACAAACAGATGATAGAAAATGCGGGTCTTCAGGTTGATCCAAACTGTGAAATTATGAAGACCGTAACGTTAACGCTAACATCTTTGGAGGCAATTTCAAAATATCCGGCCTTTTCCGTCGGGGCCCTTGAAGATATGCCGGGGCAGGAATTGATTTCGGAAGTGGACAAATGCAACGCCATGATTGCAGCCGTAAGATCTCTTGATATTAAAGCTCTTCCCAGGGTTTGGTATGAAATAATCGCCAAAAAACCGGCCACTATCAAATCTTCGGGGACAATTTTCGGAAAATAATTAAATTTTTAAAAAAGGGGAAATTTAGAACAGAGAGCTCTTACTTCTTTTGCGATGGCTAATAATTTTTTATTTTTGTAAACTTCGGCCTTAAATTTCTTCCAGAATTCTCTTCTCTCTTCCTTATCGCTTGGGAAAGGATGGTTTGAAACTTCACCGATGGCCTCGTTCATCCATTTAGCGATTTTGACCATCTCCTTTTCTTTCATTCCGCGGGTCGTGATAGCCGGTGTCCCAAGTCGAATTCCCGACGGATAAAAAGGCGGCATTGGATCATTTGGCACGGCATTCTTGTTTACCACAATTCCTGCAACCTCTAAGGCTAAAGCGGCTACCGCCCCGTTAACTTTTTTGTTGGACAGATCAATTAACAAAAGATGGTTGTCCGTTCCCCCGCTGATTAAGTTAAAATCATAACCGATCAGCTCTTTGGCCAAAGCTTTGGCATTCTTGACGATTTGCTGTCCATACTTTTTAAAATTTGGCGTGTCGGCTTCTTTCAAAGCTACAGCGATGGCTGCCGTCTGATTATCATGCGGTCCGCCCTGGAGTCCCGGAATAATGGCCGTATCAATTTTCTTGCCCAATTCCGGATCCTTTTTCAAACCTTTATCGGTCACCATGATAAGTGCTCCTCTTGGCCCGCGCAGAGTCTTGTGTGTGGTTGTAGTGACGATGTGAGCATGTGGGACGGGCGAAGGATGGGCGCCGGCTGCTACCAGTCCTGCAATATGAGAAATATCGGCCAGAAGATAAGCTCCGACTTTGTCGGCAATGGCTGCGAATTTGGCAAAATCAATGATTCTGGGGTAAGCCGTAAATCCGCAGACAATAATATCCGGTTTCTCTTTAATCGCCTGTTTTTCTATAGCCGCAAAATCCAATCTGCCGTCTTTGTCCAAAGTATACAGAGTTGATTTGAAAAATTTTCCGCTGGAAGATTGTGGTTGACCATGAGTTAAATGCCCGCCGAAAGCCAGAGCCAGCCCCATGATTTTGCCTTTCAATGGTTCTAGGAGAGCAAAGTAGACCGCCAGATTCATGACCGAACCGGATAAAGCCTGAACGTTAACAAATGGCACTTTAAATAATTCCTTGGCTCTATCCTGGGCCAAAATTTCTACCTCATCGGCGACTTTGTTCCCCTGATAATATCTTTTCTTGGGATAACCCTCCGAGTATTTATTGTTTAAAACCGTGCCGAGAGCTTCCAGAACCGAAAGTGAAGCAAAATTTTCCGAAGGGATCATTTCGAGGACCTCTTTTTGTCTTTTTTCTTCGGCTTTGATTAATTTGTAAACTTGAGGGTCAGTTTTAAGTAATGCTTTCATTTAAGCTAGGGCTATATTATCAACTGCAAACTTACAAATCAATAAGGAGATTTTTAGGCTAAAATATGCTAAAATAGGACATGGTTGAACAACGTTTAGATTCAAGAATAGGCCTAAACTTTAAGACAGGATTTATTGAGCCGGGAACTAAGCCTGCTGATTTTTTTTCAAATAAAGGGAAATCTCCCGAAGAACAACAAATCTTTGGCAAAATCAATACCGATTTAGCAGAAAAACCCTTAGTTTTGCCCGATCAGAATCATTCCACTACGGCACCTAATGTAACTCATGAAGTCGGTCTGGCGGACCTGCTTTCCCAAGAACAAAAAGCCATAAATCAAGCCATTGATAAAATTGAGGATAATTTTGATAAACAGGTTAATACGCTTACCCTTGCCAAGAACCTTCCTAAGGAAAAATGGATCAGTCTGGAAAAAAAACGGGTAGAAATCCATAACGGAGGCAATCAGATAATCAGACAAGTAAGAGACTCCAATCCGGATAAAGAGGAGATGGCAAATGCCATGGTTGCTTTCTTAAAAATGGCGAAGAACCTCATGCTGATAGATGTTATGGAAAACGAGATGGGGCTGGCGAAAAGATCCGGAATTGCCGAATATTACGAGCCCTTGTCACGGGCTCTAAAATTTAAAACTTGTAATGAGGCTCATATAAAAATTGCCGGCCTCTCTATTAAAGATTTCTTAAAGGAGGGAGATTTTAAGCCCTCAGGGTATCTGAAATCGGTTGTTGAGGCCACTACTGCACGCTTAGACGACCAGTCATATGGCAAAATTCTTTCGGAAAACTCGGATAATCCAATGATGAAAGAGTATGCAAACACAACCAAAGTGACAATTCACAATGCCTGCGAACAAATCGCTCTTTTCTCCATTATTACCCCCGCAATTTTTACAGAAATTAATGTGCCATATCATAGTGAAACAGGACGACAAATAATCTCTAAAGCCAGAGAAATTACGCAACAAGCTCTGAGACTAAGAGAAGATCTGCTTGAAGTAATCTCTTCTCCTGATTCACCCGATTTTCCTGAGCTGAGCGAGACTTTAAAAGGATATCTTGATCAGGAGGATGTTTATATCAGAACTCAAGCTCTTTTGAAATTCGGATTAGCCGAACCGAGAACTGAAATCTGGATGTACCGGATGGCTACGGAACGGCGGGACAGTCACGATCAACACCAAGACTTCTATACGGGACTAATGCGTTCCGTCGAGAAATTTACCAAGGATTATCCTCACGAAGTCGGTATTTTTACCGTTGAAGATGTGCTCAAATTTATGCCCGGCAGTGAGTCCGGAGAAAGGAAAATTCCCTCATTTGAAGACTTGAGAGTAATAAATGAGCAAATTCTAAAGGGGTCTTCGAACCATAAAGATCTCAAGTATGAAATCTCTCCAACCGGCATCGGCTTCCGCGGAACCGAGGTGTTAAAAGGTGTCCAGGCGGAATTTATCTCCAAAGGAGATCCGACCAAAGTTAATATTTTTTTTCACGGAGAAAAGAATACTTTAGCCATAGGTATTAATACCAAGAAAAACGAGATCTGCTGGAATTCTCTGGACGATCAAAATGATCCTAAGATGCAAAAAATAAAAAATGAAATGATATCTCTTGCCCATTCTTCCCTTTTGGTTCTCAAAGAAAAAGTTATTGAAGAAAGAAACAGAGATTTACAACGAATCGCCGAGGAAACAAAAACAAAACAACAGATAATTTCAACACCAAAACCGCCCAAGAGGGAATGGATACCCAGAGAAAAACCGGTTGAGAAAATCAAACCCCCAAAACCGATGAGTGTAATTGAGGCGACATTACAAAATCAAACCCTGCCTGTTGAGAAAAAAAAGATCAGAGAACATCTTGAATTTCCAAAAGATATTAAATTCAGGGATCTGATGGCTACGATTCCGCATAAAGACCGCAAAAAGGTAATCAGTAAAATAAAACTGTTTAATGAAAATGGCTCATATAAATTTAAGGCAATTAGCGCTAAGCACGAAGGAAAAACAATCTATGAATTGGTGATGAACGGATTCCGCGTACTTGCCGTTAAAAAAGATTCCGAGAGCGGAAACGGGCAAAGTTCATTTGAAATTTTCAAAATAGATTTCAGAAGCAACGTTTTTGGAAATACAACAAAAAGTGTTTACTAAAATATAGCTACCCTATCTTTCCAAATCTATAAATTTGTACTTATAATTCCCCTCTTCTCCGCCTTTTTCAAAAACAACTTTTTTAAATTCCGAATAGTCCGGGAAAAATGTGTCGGCACCGTAATCACCCTCAACGATTGTCAAATATAATTTATCAACAAATTTTTCCTTCATTGCCTGGGCGAATATTTGCCCGCCACCAAAGATAAAAATTTCCTCTGACCCTGGACATTTTCTTGCTAAATCAATTCCCTCAACCAGCGAAGGGGCAATCTTGACTTCAGGAGAATAAAAACTTATGCCTTTAACTTTTCCCGAATTGCGAGTCACAACTATACTTGTTCTTCCGGCTCCCAAAAGTCTACCGATCGACTTAAATGTATTAGATCCCATTACGAGAGGATGATTACGGGTAAGTTCATTCATCCTTTTAAAGTCCTCATGAATTCTAAAAGATAGGTCACCATTCTTCCCGATGCCTCTCTTTTCGTCCATGGCCACAATAATACTTGTTATGCTTTCTTTCATTTCTTTTTCCTTTCAAAATATCCGCCTGCAACTGTCAGCTCTGCTTTAATCGTGGGATAAGGATTATAGTCCTCCAAGACAATCTTATCGGGAATAAAGTCCTCAATCGAATTGAGCTTGCCTTTAATTGTCAATTTTGGAAATGGTCTGGGCTCTCTTTTCAATTGTTCTTTCACCTGCTCTATGTGGTTTTCGTAAATATGAATGTCTCCATAAACATGGATAAATTCACCCGGCTCAAGTTTCAAAATCTTGGCCAAAATTACCGTTAATAAAGCATAGCTGGCGATATTGAAAGGAACTCCCAGAAAGAAATCACAGCTTCTTTGATAAAGAAGAAGGGACAGTTTACCGTTTCTTCTGCTGACTTGGTACATATTGTGACAAATCGGAAAACGGGAGGCATCCTTTTTATCAGCCATCGTATATAAATATTCCGGATTCCAGGACGTAACGATGGCATTGTGGGCATTGGGATCATTCTTTAATTCCTGGATTACCCATTTCAGCTGATCAATTGTTTTGCCTTTTTTTCTGGTTGGCCATTTACGCCACATTTCCCCGTAAATTCGGGGTAATTCTCCCCACTTGCGCACAAACGGTGAGCTTGCCGGACCGTTTTTTATCTTCTGGATAAATTCATCTTTGGTTAATTTCGTCTTGGGATTCTTTTCTCTATACATTTTGTACGGATAATCATCCCAGATGTGGACATTGTGGTCCACCAGGTATTTAATGTTGGTCTGGCCTGAAAAAAACCAATAAAGTTCATGGATGACACCGTTCCAATAGACTTTTTTCGTGGTCAAAAGAGGAAAACCCTTGGACAGATCATAAACATGTTTTACTCCGAAAACGCTATAGTCGGAAACGCCTGTCCCCCTGTCCGTTTGCTTTATTCCGTTTTTCAGAATTTCGCGGGCCAGATCCAAATACTGATATTCCGGATGCCTATTTTTCATAAAAAGCCGTCACTACAATAACAAAGTTCGGTCCCTATTGCAATAACAAAATTTATAACGCGTTACTGTTTTGTTTGGCTTGGGGTAATCATCGCCAAATGTTTGCCCAAAACTTCGAACAATGCTTTCGCATGATCTTTGGACATGCCGAATCTGGCTACGATTTGCTGATTTTTATCATCAATCGATTGGGCCACATTGAAAACGATTCCGTAATTATTCGATGTAATCAAGACCGAATCCGTATACAAAATCTGCACTTTGTCCGCTGCCAGATTTATATTTACATTCTGCGCCTGATCCTTAAGATCTACTTTTTTACTATCCATTCTTCACTCACCCCCTTAGATTTTAGACTTGTTTTTCTTTTTTGCGGGCGGTCACTCTGCCGCCTTGCCATTGACCGCGGTAAAGATTGCCTCCGCCTTTGACTTCACTGAATTGAATATGGACAAAACGCGCTCCCATTTCAATCTCAACCGTGATAGGTCCTTCATTTTTCAGTCCGAAAATAAGTCCACCGCAATACCCCGGAGGAACATTTCCCGTCCGAAGATACAGGCCTGATCTATAAGTTGTGGAACGGGGCGTGATACTGGCAGTCAGGTTTTGCGGCATGTTGACCGTCTCTATTGTCTTTACCAGGTAAAAATCTCCTGGCTTTATTTTCAGGCTATTGGCTTTACTTTGAGCATATTTTTTAATCAGCTCAATTTCGGCGGTTTTACGGTGAGTTTCTCCCAAGAAGGCATCCCCTGAAATTTTGTATACCTCTCCGAGACGCAAATCAAATCCGGCTCCCTCGGGATTGGTTAGTTCCCTTTCAGACAGGCCTTCAACCAACTTCTTGGACTTGACCATTTGTAATAATTTTTTGGGTCCTAAAATCATATTTTTATTTTTGAGATTATCCCTTCCGTAACCTCGTTCGCCGACTCCCTCCCGTCTACCGTAATCATTTCCCTGGCGAATTTTTCGCTTAGCCAGTCATACCCTTCTATAACCTTTCCAAGTTTCTCTTTATCCTCATAAATTTCCTTGATGTCGTCTTTCTTCTTTAGCCTTGAAAGCGCGGTTGCCAGGGGAATCTTCAAGTAAAAAGTGTAATCGGGAACGATGAAGCGGTGATACATCGAAAGGATTGAATAAACAACCAACATAAAATCAGCCTCCTTATAATCGTATTTTCCGCCGGTCCTGTCCAGAATCCCATAAACGATTGCCGACCAGAAACATCTGTCCGAGATAACGATGTCTCCCCTTTTCAGGGCCGGGACGATGACTTCTTCTTGGGAAAGCACGCGGTCGGTAGCAAATAGGTATTGCAAGGCCAGAGACGACATTTTCGTCTCACCGTTTAAGACTTTCTGGGCTATCTCTCCGATGATGCCTTTCTTCCGGGGCTCCCTGGTCCGGATGACATTTTTTCCCCTGGCCTTAAAATATTCCGTGATCTTCTCAACTTGGGTGGTCTTCCCACTCCCGTCAATCCCTTCAACGGCAATGTATTTTCCTTGATACGGATTTTTCTTAAGGTCAATATCCAATTCGAGATGATACTTCATACAAACCAAGTCTGACTTGGTAAAAACTTTTCAATCATAACATAAGAAGAATTGTGCAACAACTGGTGAGTTGTGATAATATAATGCCCTAATATGGTAGAGGGAGAAAACCGACCACCACAGCCCGATCAAGAAGCCCCGGGCAAAAAACCCGAAAATCCACCGGTATCCGAAACGCCGAAGACAACAAAAAGACCATCATATCTAAAGGTGGCCGGAGATCTTTTTGCAAATTTTGTGATAGAACATTATCAATCGGAGGTTCAGAGCAGCCTTGGAATAGAAGAAGAACATTTGTCAACAAGACAAGTCATAAAAAAGAGAGTTAATAGAAAATTAGGAACAACCTTGTCAAAACCCTTTATGCCAATACTCGTAGGGCCCATTTTAAGAAGAATAGAGAACAAATGGATGCCGAAAATTACACCTGAGTTTCAGGAAAATTTTATAGATTTTAAAAAAACTCTTAACGAGAAAATGAAAAATCCCAAAACCATAGCCGTGACTATCTCTAATCATTTTGATATCGGCAATGGAGTAGAAATGATGTTTATGTCAAAAATGGTTTTGGATGCTATAAATTCCGGCAGAGAGCCTGAAAATCACATTAAACATACGAGATTAGTTATCGCTAAATCATTAAAAAACGGACTACAGGAAGCATTTTTGCAATCAATAATAGAACGGGCAGAAAAAAATTATCTTTCAAAATATTACTTATCTACCCTGGCATCTGTAACGAAAAACGACCAAAAAAGGCGCCAGATGGACATGACTGGAAATGTGGGATTCATGAAAGAATTAATAAGAATTGCCAAAGCAAAAAATGAGATGCTTGAAATATTCGTAGAAGGAACTATTGACGGCGGAAGATTTACGGACGGAAAAAGAAACGGAATGCAGCCACTTATCCCAGAATTGGACCAAATTTTCAACATATTAAAAGCAAATGGCTCAGAAATAGTTTTCATACCTTTCGGAATATATGGGGAAAATAGGATTCATACCGATAGCAAGTTGCCTACCAGAATCGCCTTAAAAACCCTGTTTATTGAAAAGAATCCAAAAAGTCTGGTGGACATAAAAGTAGGAATGCCCATAACCTATACTGAAATACAGCAAAAAATACTTGAACAAAAAGGGAAAGAAGCGACTCCGGACGATATAAGGGATTATTTGGGCAGAAAATGTATTGCGCCGCTGATACCTCCCGACTTCCAAGGAGTATTCCGCGAGAAATAATTCATTTCTTCTCCCGGTGGATTCTTGATTCTAATGGGCCGTTTTGGAAGACATATTTAGCCTCTTTTTTCTTGACATAGGGAGTTTCTGCTTCACTTGAAAGCTCTTCAAAAGTCATAGCGCAAATCCTCATTCCGGAGGTGAGCGAAATTGCCATTCGGCCCAAATTCCCGAGTTCCAAAACAGGTTTCCCGTCCCATCCCGGATCAAAAATTGAGGCGGTTGAATGAACGACCAAGCCCAGTCTCCCCAAAGACGACCTTCCTTCAAGTCTGCCCATCAAATCAGGCGCAATCTTTACTTTCTCCAGCGTCACAGCCAAAACAAAATCCCCCGGCTGCATGATAAATTTCTCGCCATTCTTGATCCTGACTTCTCTGGTAATTTCATTACTGTAATCTTTCTTGGAAGGATCGATGTAGGCATTTTTGCTGTGTTCAAAGATTCTGAAGGCATTCCCAAGCCTCAGGTCAATCGAACAGGAACCGAGCTGCTCTTTGAAATTTGGCAGCGGAATAATTGAGATTCTCTTGCTCTTTAAGGCTTTTTTAATATCTCCGTCTGACAGAATCATATTGCAAAGCAGTATATCATCCTAATTTATTTTCCACAACCCTTTTTCCACTGCGCATTCTTAAGAAAAGGCCCGTATATATCAATGTCTACCGTAATTTCAAGTTCTTTTAATTCTTTTTTTGTCGGATTCCTGTCTTGAAATTTTACAAAAGGGATATCTGAAATAATTGCCATCGGCGTCTGTTCGCTTCCCTCACCCATCGTTACGCTTGCAGAAGTCGCCAAACTATCTATAATGCTTAATTTTTCAAATTGAAATTTTCTTCCAAAAAGATCTTCCTTGCCGATGTAATCTTTGAGGGACTTAAAGCCTGAATAAGCAAGCGCAATTGAAGTTACTCCCCAGCGCATCGGAGTGGTTTTGCTGTCAGTGATAATCACGCCCACATCTTTCAGTGAAAATCTGTGTTTAAGGTATCTGCGAACATCATTCGCCGTCTTCTGCGGATCCTTCGGCCATAAAACATAATAACCATTGGCATTTGATTCATCAATTCCTGCTGATGCGGCAAGAATTCCACGTTTAATAGCAAAACTAACGTTATATTGATTTTTCGGTCTTGGAAGAAAAAATTGGGCTTCCTTTTTAATTAATTCATCTTTGTCAATACTATCCATTTTAATCAACCGCCCTTCAGCGATGGAGACAATTTTTGAGGTGATTGCCAGAACTGATTTTTCCTCAAGCGAAGTTAAATATTTGTCGAGAATTCTTAGAAGGTCTGAATCGCTGGCAGTGATTTTGTGTGTTTTGATTGACCTGACATTCATATTCCCAGCATTATAGACTAATTACTTTTAAATTAAAAGATTTTTTAGTATAATAATCTTTTATGGCAGGAACTACACCCGAAATGGAATCTATAAAATCAATATCATTCCCGGAAGCACAGACAAACAAGACCATAAGTCCGGGCTGCATTGACGGAAGACCAGACAAGGAGAGTAAGCTCGGATTTCAAATGCTGGGCGGTTCCCTGCACCCGATGGTCGTTGAGGCGATTATGATGGACAGGGATCTTACTTCAATCTTGGTTGAGGACGGAATATCGAAATTAAGGAAATCAGGAATTGCCATCGGGGTTCACAGAGGACATCACAGGAATGCCGAAGGGGGAAAAAGTGATTGCGGATTCGCCGACAGACTGCCGGAAATAATAAATTCCGCCAAGAATAACCGCGTCGAGATTCTCAAAAAATTAAATGAAATTTATGAGACTAATAAATTTCCGGCGGACTCCCTACCGTCTTCTTATGACCTGCTATCTCATTATGATCCTGCTGAAAGAATAAAGATAAAAGGAGAACCGTTGATCGCGTTATTTGAAGCAAACAACGCCAATATAGAAAATCTGGAAGGAGATCATCGGGAAAGCGCTGTTTTTGTAAACGTAAAACCGTATACAACCCTGAATAGGATTGAATCAAACAAGCTCGGAAAACCAGCATTTAACCTTGATTTGGGTCCGGCAATTGAGCAGACGGAAGCTCTTATGGAAAACGGTAATCCGAAAACGATCAGGGATTTGTCTTTGATTTTGTATATGACTACGTTAATGGTTTTGCAGGGCAAACCTGTCCTCGATGTAACCGTTCACCACTAAGTTGTGGATCGGGATGGAATCGGACCATCTACTTCTTCATTATCAGTGAAGCGTTCTACCAGTGAACTACCGATCCAGAAAACCTATTTTATCATTTTTTGGGCTTACATTCGAATAGTATTTTTGCTTTTTTAATTTTCGCTTTATTTTTTTTATTTTTCTTAAAATTGGCTATTTCAATATCAACATCCAGCTGTCTTTCGCTGAATCCGGATTCGTCTTTCGGCTCGCTTTTTCTTTCTCCTTCCATAAAATTATCCTTCGGCTCGCAAAAAGTTTTGTCCTAGAATTTGCTAACATTTTGGAGGCACGGAAGGGAATCGAACCCTTGCATCGAAGTTTTGCAGACTCCTGCGTTACCTCTTCGCCACCGTGCCAAAATGTTTTGCAAATTCAGGATCCCGCACCTCTAAACCAAATCTTATCAGATTTGGTAAGATAGTGCTGGGACAGACTCCTGCGTTACCTCTTCGCCACCGCGCCCAGGTTACAGCCTCAAGTATAACAAACCGGAAGAGATTTGGAAAGAAGATTATGACAGGGATTCTGCCAGAAAATTTGATGTTTTTTTGATCAAGCCCCTTAAGGAGGTCATTTCGGTCTTGAAAACTACTTTTTTCTCTTTTATTTTAAGATTTTTATATTTATCTCCCCCCATTTCATACATAAATGTTTTGCTGGTAACTTTTTCATTAATCAGCATATAAACAAGGGCTAAAAAATATTTATACAAAACAACCGCCTGGCCTTCTTTCTCCACCCTCCTCAGGCTGAATACCACCTTTGTATTTTTAAGTATTTTTGCTTTAACTCCGAAAATTCTCGCCCGTTGGACCAAATCATGATCTTCGCTCATGTAAAGCTTTTCGTTAAAACCATCTATATCGAAAAAGAGATCTTTGGAGATAAAAATCGATCCTCCCGGAGCAAGGGGCCTGTTCAAAGATTGCGATAATTCAACAACCGAATTAATTAATTTGAACAAGACCTTATTTCTGTTTAATGTTGTATCCGTCGTCAGAACGGGAAGGAATAATAAGCCTTTTTTTTGTTTTTTTTGAACAATATCCGCATAAATATTTTTTGTGAAACCGCTTTCCACCCTGGCATCCGCATCCAAAAATATGAGATACTCCCCTTTTGCCATTTTTGCACCGTAGTTTCTCTGATGCGCTACGTTTTTCTTTTCAATTGAATAAAACTCCAGAGGAAAAAATTTGGAAAATTTAAGGGCTCTTTCTTTTGTCTTATCCTCGGAAGCCGCATCAACAATAATAATTTCAAAATTTTTCTCTTTCTGCTTTGCGAAATCCGCCAGAATTTTCGGAAGATAATCCTCTTCGTTAAGAGTCGGAATAATGACGGAAAAAAATGGATTCTTTGACATATCTTTACATTATACTAAAAAAACAGTTATAATTTTTAAAGAACTTATCTAAGATGAGAGTTTCCGTAGTAATTCCTGCCCATAATGAGGAGAGATATATCGGCAAATGTCTTCAAAGTATCCTCAGCCAAACTGAAAAACCCGATGAAATAATCGTGGTTGACAATAATTGCACCGACAGAACGGTTGAAATTGCCCAAAAATTAGGCGCAAGAATTGTAAAAGAAAAAACAAAAGGAATAACGGCTGCAAGAAATGCGGGATTCGACGCTGCAAAATATGAAATCATTGCCAGAACGGATGCGGACACAATCGTTCCCGACGATTGGATTTCGAGAATAAAAAAGACTTTTGCAGATCCTGAACTTGGCGCTTTATCGGGTCCGACCTGCAATTATAAATGGCCGAAAACAACACAACAAATCTCGCATATCCCAAGCCTCATCCTGTTTGATTCTCTGAGTATTCTATTTAGAAATGGCTGTTTATACGGCCCGAATATGTCACTTAGAAAATCTATTTGGGAAAAGGTTAAAAAAGATGTCTGCCTGAACGATAAAAAGGTTCATGAAGACATTGATCTTTCAATGCATCTTAATAAGATAACAAAAATAAAATTTGATAACAGGCTGATTGTCAAAGTCATGCGGGTACGCTGGAAACAAGTTGCTACAGAATACCCCGTAAGAATGATGAAGATGTTATATTCACACAGATATTTTAGGTAAAATAATTTCCCGCTGCGCCTTTAATTGTCAGAATAAATACGCTATACTTTTATCGATGAAAGTTTCCGTAGTAATTCCTGCTTACAATGAAGAGAAACGGATCGCTAATTGTCTTAACTTTGTTGTCAATCAAGAAGAAAAAGCTGACGAAATTATCTTAGTCGACAATAATTGTACCGATAAAACGGTAGAAATTGCGAAAAAATACGGTGTACGCGTAATTACCGAAACTACCCAAGGGATGATACCTGCCCGCAATAAAGGTTTTAACAGCGCTCAATACGACATAATTGCGCGTACCGACGCGGATACTCATGTGCCGAAGAATTGGATAAAAATAATTAAGGATAATTTTGAAAAAGACAATGCTCTGGTCGGATTATCCGGAACAGCCAGCTTCTATGATTTTCCGATAAGCGATAAACTACAGCAATCACAATGGCAGAATAAGGTTATTTTCGCCCTGATTAAATCCCAAATAAAACACGCCACTCTCTATGGTCCGAACATGGCGATTAAAAAAAGCGCTTGGGAGAAAATAAAGAATGAAGTCTGTCTAGATGACAAATCCGTGCATGAAGATACGGATCTGGCTATCCATTTGGGCAAATACGGAGAAATAAAAATAGATCCGCGTTTGGTTGTAGATACTTCTTTCCGCCGTTTCAAAAAACTTTATACTTATTTTGATTATCCGCGAAAATTAGTTATAACCTGCAGAAGACACGCTCGGGAAGAAAACCAGACCGAAAGCCAAAACATAATCCCCTACAGCTGCGACATGGGGATCGTCGATGTGCTCTGGAAAGAATTTAAATCAAACCATGAAGCTTCGCCCGATACTGCGATCATTTATCTTCCCGGCTGGTCTCTTAACCCCTCATCAAAACCGGTTGAAAAATTATGCCGGAAATTGACGGAAAGTCTAAATATCAAAGTTTATGCTTTACATACGAAACCAAAAAACATTAACGATAATTCTCTTTTCTACGAAGCTCAAGCGATAAAAAAATTAATACAAGAATTAAATCCCGCCATCAAAAAGATTGTCTTAGTAACCCATTCTCAAGGCACAGTAAAAACAATCCATTTGGCCCATATGCTTTGGAAGGATCCTAATTACGAAATAAAGGGGATTATCTGTGTCACTCCCGTCGGGCTCTATGAGCTTTCCGAAAGAAAATTACAAATTAAATTTTTGGGGGAAATAGCCAGGGCATTCTACGGTTCATTCAAAGAAATTCTGCATGAAAAGAAGCCTACGACAGACTTAGTAAAAAGCGTTGTTTCTTATGTCAAAAATGAAATAAAAGAACGGAAACTTTCTTTATACCGAAAAAGAGTCAACCAGCAAACACATGAATTGGCCAAGTCCCACCCTATAATAATGGCCAAGCTTAAGGAAATAAAATCTGAAGTTGCCTTTATCCTGGCACATAAGGACTTTGTCTCCTCGGTTAAGAGGATCAAAAGAACCTTAAGTGAAACAAATATGCAGAATGTTAGAATCTTTGAAAAGAAAGGCGCCACTCATGGACTGCCTTATCTGCAAACGGAATCGTTGGCCGAGGAAATGACCAACCTTATTAAAGATTTTCTGCAATTATAATAAAAACCTATGAAAGTCCGGCATATCATCGCAAATATACTTGTCATCTTGACATCCCTGATGAGTTATTATTTTGCAAAATTTTCGCAAAAACATCCTAGTTTTTTAATATTCATTATTCCCGTATGCGTTACTTTAATTGCCAGCGCTCTTTATTCTTTAGATCGAAAAGATGATCCAAAATATCCAATTTATTACCTATTTCATTTCTCTAAAACTTCAAGAATCATTGTTGCGATAGGCATTACTCTCATGATCATTACCATAATCTACTACCACTTTTTTTATTAAAACAAAACCTGCAATTGAATAGTTTTTCCACCAAAAAACCACTCTTCGATAAACTCAGAGTGGTTCTTATTGAGCACTAAATCAGGAAGTGGTAGGAACTAAATTAGAAATTATTCTCTCGCTTTGAGGCGAAATGAGTGTCTAACCACTCAGGTGTACTTATGACAGTCGCCTTGCGGCTTCTGTGTTTCCGTACCTTCTCTCTTTGTATTAGAAAGGAGGTGATCCATCCCCAGCTTCGGCTAGGGATACCTTGTTACGACTTAAGCTTCATCGCCGAATTTGGCCTCCCCCGACATAATCG
>Ga0182027_10005177_pt1 | contig 19916 bp, 11 predicted proteins | sample 712E1DmetaG_FD_121300 | JGI IMG/M metagenome (GOLD analysis project Ga0182027, IMG submission 121300) | Permafrost microbial communities from Stordalen Mire, Sweden - 712E1D metaG (Illumina Assembly) | ecosystem: Environmental > Terrestrial > Soil > Wetlands > Permafrost | place: Sweden...
CAACGCGACATCCGAGGACGAAAAGCGAAAAGGCTGCATCGGCTGCGCTTGTTTCAAGGTCGAGGGCGTGTTCTGGATGGACAGGGCGGGCCGCGACCTGCCGATATCGAGCGACGACATCACCACGCTGTCCGGCGTGATCAACCAGGCGGGACTAATCCTCGAGAACTTCAGGATCTTTAACGCTCTGGAAAAGGCCAACTTCGATCTCCAGAACGCCAATTCGCAGCTGACCGCACTCAACCAGGAATTGCGGGTCGCTCAGGCAAAAATCAATACCGACCTCGAACACGCTCGCTCCATCCAGCAGGGCCTGCTCCCGCAAGGCATCCTGAGCGCGCCGGGATTCAGCGCAGGAGCGAAGTATATACCCGCCGACGCGGTGGGCGGCGACTACTACGATGTTTTCGAAATCGCACCCAACGTGTACGGAATCGTTGTCGCCGACGTGTCGGGCCACGGCATCTCTTCGGCACTCATAATGTCGATGGTGAAGGTGCTGCTCAAGACGCATGCGACAAGCCAGCGGTCGCCGCAGAAAACGCTTGAAATAATCAACGAGACGTTCCTGAGCGAAATCAAGACCGACAATTTCGTCACCATTTTCTACGCGCTCCTGGACACGGCGTCGCACACCATTTCGTACACGTCGGCAGGCCACTGTCCCGTGCTCATGCTCAACAAATTGACCGGCGACTGCTCGCAGATAAAGGCCGACGGCCTCTTCCTCGGCATTTTCCCGGATATGATGCTCAAAGAGACGCGGTATTCGTATGCGCCGGGCGCAGAACGCCTGCTGCTGTATACCGACGGATTGACAGAGGCGAGGAACCCTTCGGAAGACATGTTCGAATTGAGCCAGCTTACCGAAGCCGCAATCACGACCCTCAAACTGGGCCCCAACCAGGCAGTGGACAAGATTCTGGCATTGCAGAAAGCCTTCTGCGGATCGAACCAGGTGCCCGAGGACGATATTACCCTGCTGGTGATTGATTTATAGGCACGGCTAGCCGCGTCTGCGCATGTGAATCACGGCCCTCTGTGCAGGCGCCCTGCCGGGCGCACCCAAAACAAAAAGGGAGCCGTAGCTCCCCTTTTTTATTTCACTAAAGTCGACTCGGATTACTTTTCGAGCGTAACGGTTGCGCATTGAACTCGCGCACCATTATTCACCGCGAGCACGTATGTTCCGTTGGAAACGGTACGCGTGCCAAAATTGATCTGGTGTGAACCAGGGCTCATAGACCTGAGCATTGAGGAATAGTCTGCGACCTGCACGCCGCGCAGATCATACAGCTTCATCGCGGCTTTGTCCGGCCGGACAAGATTGACAGAAACGCCGTTTCTTGTCATCTGCGAAAAAGACTTTGCCGATGCCGCATTTGGTTTCGAAACCACGGGGGTCTGGTCCGCCTGGATCGAAACATGGCTGATGTAGATCGTCTCGCCTAAGGGAACGTTTCCGAACCCGAGCTGGAAATTGACCTGAGCCGAATCATCGTCGGCAGTGGGCGAAAAGGGCCAGGAATAGGTGGAGTCGGTAAGGCCGATGGCCACAGCATTCTCTGATAGCCAGGGGACTATGGTCGTTGCGGTACCAACTGTCTTAATTTGTGTTGTGATGCTGGAAGCGGCTGTGGCGTGGGAGGTGAATTTGTAGATATAGTTCACGCCGGCTGTGAGCTTGATGTCTTCAAAATGGTAGAAGAAAACATTCCATGCAGCTGCTCCGATGGAGGTTATTTTGCACGTGAAAGCGCCGCTTACAATCGAATTGACGCTATTGCCCGTGCCCCAATCTCCAACGATCCATTCGGGCGCCAACGGGGCCGAGAAGTCCCCGTTCGTAACGAGTTCCTGTCCCTGGATGGTGGAAAAGGGTACGGCGCACAGGCACAGAACCAGAAGAAAATTACGCATAGCAACTCCTTAAGAGAAGGTAATCTGAAGGCCTTTTGTTTTTTGCTGCAGTCGCAGGCCCCTCACGATGCGGCGGCACCATGACCGATAATATAAGTAAAATAATCCTGGGGACAAAGGGAGAACGATAAACAAATGAGACTTTGGATCATTTTTTCTCTATTTAATCGGATAATTAGGTTTATATTTACTCCATAGGCATCTTCTCGGGATGCAAAAGACCGGAGGAATAAATGAATCTTGCAAAAAACATCATTCCATTGGCCCTCTTGATCATCGTCGGGTCCTTCCTTCTTGCTTTCGGCCAATACCGCAACATCGCCCTCAACCCCAACGACGTACGCGCCCCCGGCCACGGTTTTCCGCATGCCTCGTCCAACAGCGAATATCCGTGCATTTATCCCCAGGACACCATGGGCGGCAACCATTGCGCGCCGGACACCACGTTCCTCGCGCTCGACGCCATCAATGGCGATACAAACAACGCGAGCCACGGCTCCATGACCTACGCGTCGTGGGGACCCCAGCTCACTGTTCCGGGTTTGTGGTGGAAAGTTGATTTCGGTCACGACGTATCCGTTGACAAAGTAAAAATGTGGGTCCGGGCCGACTGGGCGGGCACCCCCTCTCACGACAGTTACTGGAAACAGGCAACGCTCGTGTTTTCAAACGGGAGCAGAGACACAATTCACATCGATTCGCTCCGAACCGGGCAGGAATTCACGTTCGCGAGCCGAACAACTCAATCGGTAACCATTACCGACTTTGTTGCCAGCAATGCGGCAAAATGGTGCGCGCTTGCCGAAGTCCAGGTCTGGGGATACGATCCTGCGACGTCCGTGACGCCGCCATCCGCCAAAGCCACCCGCCCCGGCACCACAGTTCCCCGCGCGTTGCTGGTCGTTCCCGGCGTGACATCTTCCCTGCTCCGCGTTCCGGACAAGGTCGGCCGGATTGAATTGTATTCCGTTCTTGGAAAAAGGATCTGGGAATGCCGGTGCACCGGCGGTTGTACCGTTACCATGCCTTCGGGACTGCCCCAGGGCGTTTTCCAGCTGCGGTTTGTTGTTCAAGAGGATTGAGTGCGTCGGGTCATTTACAAAAGATATTCTCCTGTGCTTGTCACCTGCGAGAAACCCGCAATCCCCGATTTACGCGATTAAGGACCTTGTGCGCTTTGCCAACAAAGAAAAGCGACATGTGATCTTTTTCCTTATATTAAAGCACGTGAAGGGGGGCTGGACTGGAATTCCGCTCACGCACGTCTTGCGCCATGCAACGACTGTTTGAAACGGAACGTATTCTGTCACGACCATCGTATGTTCAGGCGCCCGTTCCCTGCCCGGAACGGGTCGTTTTTCCCCGGCCCCGCCCTTTCTGCTTTCGCCCGGTTCCACAACCATGGACGTATCATGAAGTGCGGATTTTCACACACCGGCAATCTGTGCATATGCAAACTTCTTGCCTGCGCCTCCCTGGTAATGGTTTTTGGCGCGCATGCACTTCTGTCCGCCACCGCGTATTGGACAGCCCCGGCCGGTGGAGATTTCAGGTGGACCAATGACGCCAATTGGAGCACGGGCAGGGCGCCTGTACCGGGAGATTCGGTTGTATTCGGCACAAGCGGCAAATCGCCGGCCTCGTGCGATCTCGACGCCGATGCAGTTGTTGCCAGAATCATTTTCCGCGCGAGCTACACATCGAGCTTCGACTTTGACGGTCACTTTCTCTCGATCACAGGTGACACCTGCGACCTCCGCTCGGGCGGCGCTATTGTTGACGGAAGCGAACGCGGTGGTGTTGAGTTCGCGGGTGCCGGGTCCCAGGTCTTCTTTCCCGGTGCCCAAAGTGTTCTTCCTTCCGTTGTCGTTCGCTGCCAGCCGGGCGGCAAGGTGTCGTGTTTTGGAGCCGGCTTCAAGACAGACACCCTTGCCATCGCGTCCGGTACACTTCATTGCGGCCAAAACCTTTCGCATGCCGTGGGCTCGGTACAGACCGCCGGCGGCGCCCTTGATCTCGATTCATCGACCCTTTTCCTCCAAGGCGCGACAATAAATTTGTCCGGCCTTAATTCCCTCGCAGGCGCGGGCGGTACCCTGGTTTTCACCGGCGCCCTGCCCCAGAAGGCGAGCTTCCCCGCCGACTCGCAAACGTTTCATTGCGTTGTGCAGAACGGCGCCGGAGGCACAACGCTTTCCGGATGCGACCTGGCAGCCGACACCCTTTCAATCCGCGCCGGGGCCCTCGCGATGAATGGGTATTCCGCAACCGTCATCGCCATGGCAGGCGATTCCGCCACCGCCAGCGATACGCTCAGCTTCGGCACGTCTGCGCCGTCGCTGGTCCGCGCGCGGGGTAACGTGAGCCTCGACCAACTTTCCGTTGCCGGAGATGTCCGTCTGGAACTTTCGGGAGACAGGCAGGATCTCCGGCTTCCGAAGACTTTCCACATCGTGAAGCTGGTGCAGAGGAATGCGGTCGGGACTTCCCTGATCACCCCGACCGGCGCAACATTGACAATTGACACGCTCGTCATCCTGTCCGGCACGCTCGACCTGGGGGGCGGTTCGATTGCCTCGTCCACGGTGGTCGTCCGCTCCCTCACCGCTGCCGGAGGCGGTGTGACTTTCGGCGGGTCCACGATAACCTTCACCGGCGACACTGCGGATCTTTCCCGGTTGTCTATCACACCGCAGCAGCAGGACGGCGGCATCGAATTCGGCGGCGCAAACGCGCAGGTTTTTGTTCCCAGGGCAGGCGCGCTCTACCCTTCGATCATCCAGAGCGGCCTTGGCGGGACCACCATTTCGTCAACCGGCTTTTCGTGCGCACGGCTTGCCGTCGTTTCCGGTGTGCTGCATCTGGGCCCTGCCCTGTCGCACGCGGTTTCTTCACGGCTGTTTGTGCGGGGTTGCCTCGATTTCGGCACCTCCACGCTCTCCATCGCGGCCGATTCCGTTGATTTGTCCGGCGCAGCATCCATTGTGCCCGGCAACGGGACATTGTCGTTTACCAAAACGTCCGGCACGCAATTCTTTGCTCCGAAACTGGGAGTTCTGCACCCGAATATCATCAAGGCTCGCGGGGGAACCGTGGTGCTCTGCGGTCCCTGTTTTGCCAAGAAACTGTGGATTTCTGGCGGCACCTTCGATTGTGGCAATTACAAATGCGAACTCACGGGGTTTTCCGCCATCGGCGGCTCCCTCGCCGTGGGCGCGGACAGTCTCATCGTAGCCGGAAACGCCCTGTTCTCGGGCCTGAGCGGCATTACCACCGGGGCGGGTCCCGTGGTCGTCAGAACGTCGGCCGTCACTCCGGTTGCAATTTTTTCCTGCGGCAGCCAGGAGATCGGTAACCTGGTGCTGTTCGCCGGCGGGACGGGGGGCAGCGCGCGGATACTGGTCGCGCCCGGCGCCCATCGCGCGGACCATTGCACTTTTACGTGGAACCGTTCTCAAGACAGCGCCATTTTCGATTTCCGGCAGAACAACGCGTCGCTTGCGGTGCGCGATTCGGCCACCATCCTGGTGCGGGGAGCCGGCGCCGACAAAGGCTGCATTTACATGGGAAACGGCACCTGGACGTTTGCGGGAGATTTTGCGCTGGCAAACTACGCGCGCGACAGTTCGAGAATCGTTTTTGCCGCCGACACCGGCACACAGACGCTTTCGGCGCCTCTCCCCCTCGGCGACATGACCCATTGCGGCGCCGGCACTTTGCAGTTGCTCTCCAATGTCAAATGCCGTTCCTTTGCGCAAACGAGCGGGGCGCTCGATTTCAACGGGAACGCGATTTCCGCCGAGAGAGATTTTTCCATCGTCAATGGTTCCGACACGTCAATTGTTCCTTCGAAACGCGGATGGAAGGCGGAAGCCCTGGGTTCGGTGCTGCTGTGCGGTGGCATAAAGCGCTACCTTTCCGTTTCCAGCGCCGCTGGTTGCACGCTCAGCGCCGCGGGAACGCTCAGAGCGCGGTACACTGTCCTCAGAAACTGCAAGGCAGCGGACCAAAAAGGAATGGCGAGCAAATGCGTCGACAGCCTGGGAAACGGCAACTGGTTCTTTTCCAACAAGCCGGTGCCGCCCGCCGGTATTTCGGCTCGACGGGGAAACGGGGCCGTTGCCGTTATCTGGAACCGGAGTCCGGCTCCCGACGCACTGCGCTATTGTGTGTATTCGGGAACCGCCGCATCCTCATTGACAAAACGCGACTCAACCGATTCTCCCGGCGATACCGCGCGAACCTTTCTGAAACTGACAAACGGGCAGCCCTATTACTTTTGCGTCACCGTGGTCGACAGCAGCGGCGCGGAAAGCACCGTCTCAAGCGTGGTGAGCGCCACGCCAGATTCGGGCCTCTTGGGGATAGGCGCAGCCCGCGTGTCGTTCGCACACGTTTCCATCGGCAGAGCGGCCGACAGCGCGATCTCGCTGTGGAACAACTGCACCGACACCTTGGTCGTGTCATCCGTACGGGTGACCTCGCCGGCCTTTTCCAGCAGCCTGGACTCCTGCAGGATTGCCCCCCGGCAGATAATCTTCGACACGCTTGCGTACAGGCCGCGCCAGCCGGGCACGGATTCGGCTTTCATTGTTATCCTGAGCAATGCACTGTCGAGTCCGGACACGATTCGAGTGGCCGGGACGGTAACTGCGCCACGGCTTTGCGCGATCCCGGATACGGTCAGCTTCGATGTTGCTGCCGCCACGCGTGCGCCGTACCGCACCGTGGTAATAAAGAACGCCGGCAACGACACGCTCAGAATATCACAAATTGCCCGTCTTGCGACGGCAGATTGCGTCTCCGACAGCCTGTTCATCTTGTCTCAAATCCCCTGCCTCGCGCCCGGTGATTCCTGTGTCGATACCGTGCAATTCGCCCCCAAGCAGGCTGGCGCCTATAGCGCGATGTTTCTTCTCAAGAGCAATTGCGCAACGCCGCTGGACACGCTATTCCTATTTGGAAAATTCGGCGCAGCGGCGACGCAGCCGGCTCCCGCCGTAGCGCCCAAGGACTTCGCGTTTCAGGAAGCGTCTGTCTCCGGCAGGTGCGTGGTCTTCAGGTACGCACTGCCGACCGCTTCACGTGTTTCACTGGATGCCTACAACGCCATCGGAAGGTTCATCGAACGACCGCTCGAAGGCATGCAAGATCCGCGCGAATACCAGTTCTCCTGGGACGGTTCGCATCTTTCACGTGGGATTTACTTTTGCAGATTCAAAGCGGCGGATTCGGACGATGGAGATGCGAAATTTACAAAAACGGTACGCATCGTATTTTCAAAATAGCCCGCGCCGGCAAAAAAATACCCCCCGGCCGATTCGGACGAGGGGTATGCACCCAAGAGATTCTTCTTCGCGGATCAGCGCGTTGCAACCAACTTCTCCGACACGGTCCGGCCGTTGTCAATAAGCCGCACCACATAGGCGCCGGTGGAGAGCGATGCCGGAAGCATCTTCATGACGTTCTGGCCGGCCTTCATGGTCCGCACCTTGTTGGTAAAATCGGCGATTAGCTTTCCGCTCACGTCGTACACCTTGAGCTGCGCGGAAGCAGGATTTGCAAGCGCGAAGGACTGGCGTGTCGACTGATTCTTGACGTCCTTGGCAACGTTGACGCCCTTCTGATAAACGCGGATATAGTCCACGTACATTGTCGCGGGAAAAGTGGCGGGGTCGATATTGTTCCCTTGATAGATTCCGCCGACGGCCATGTTGAACAGCAAGAACATGTCCTGGTGGAAACACGTGAGATAGCTTGCAGTGATCGGATATTCCCAGAATTGCTGGCCGTCAAAGAAGTACTTAAAGCTGGTTTCGTCCCATTGCACGGCATACAAATGGTAGTCTTTGCACAGGCAGTCGGAATAGGGAAAACCCTGTGAATTGTAAACCGGGCCGCCCGTGCCGTTTGCCGCGTAGTGGCAGGTGGATATAAAATAATCGTCTCCGGCCGTGCCGCTGTACTGCTGCGGACCGGTCCTCTGCTCGTACAATTCCACTTCGCCGCACGCGGGCCACAGTGTCGACGTTCCGGGCACGTTTGCATTCTGGAAGTCTTCACCGAGCATCCAGACTGCGTTCCACAGGCCTGCGCCTTGGGCGGCCTTCATTTTGCACTCTATGTAACCGTACGTGAAGAATTTCTTTCCCTGCGAGGTGAACCGCGCAGAGGTGTAGTTTTTGCCACCCAAAGCTTCTTGTTTAGCAATCATGGCCAAGGCGCCATTGGCGAATTGAAGGTTCGCTCCGTCGGTATAGTATTCTTGCTCTTGATTGCCCCAGCCATTGGTGCCGGTGCCAACATCGTTGGTCCACATCGAGGTGTCCAGGGAGGTCCCGTCAAATTCATCGGACCACAACAGGCCGTATCCGGCCGGTGGAGCTGCGAGAGCAGCGGTCGCAGAAACAAGAAGTGCGGCAAAAACCAGGGCAATCGACTTTTTCATCATTTCCCCCTGTGGATGGTTGTTGGGTGTATTGAGACGATTCTTTTGTATTTGACCATGCAATCCATGCTCGCAAGATTACAGGATTTCCTTGTTCTTATGTTACGCTTTGATACAATTCCATCCCCCGCGTTCCGCAGGAAGCACGATTCCTTTTTCAGAATTCTCCCGGTCCCGGAATCGGGAAAGTCCAAATTGGTCCATATAATATAACAGAATTTTGACAAACTGTCACCAAAATTTTCGTCCGGGCCTGCGTCATGCCGGAGAGCATGTTCAGTGAAGGCTGGAAACAAAGAGGCCCGCCGCATGCGCGCCCGGGTTGCGCCGCCTTATTGAACCGTGAACCGGACCAGCTTTTCGGTGCGATTATTCTCTGTAGTCAAAAAGTACACTCCCTTGCCGAGCCGCAGTTTCCCGGCCCCTGAAGCGTCCTTGAGAACGCTCACAAGCCTTCCGTCAAGCGAGTAGACCTTTGCGGGCGCTTGCCCGAGGAAGTTTGATCCCGGCCTCACCCCGGCAGGATTCTTCACCCCCAGCATGGAGCAGGATTGCGCGTTGGTGATGGTGACGGGAAGATCGGCGCTGATAAGCTGCCCGTTTTGCGGCGACGTCGCCGCCAGAGTGACTTTTGTCAAGCTGTTGCACAGGCTTGAAAACGGCACGGTCTTTGTAATGACGTTGCCCAGCGGATCCGCGGTAACGGCGGAATCCAGGACGACCACATTCTGCGATCCGCCGAAAGTGAGCGTCACCCTGTTCTGCTTGTTGGGCGAGGTGAAAAACAGCTCCGCGGTAATGGTCACTCCGGCGTCGGTAGTTGCGTTGTAGCTCGTTTTGTCGGTCTTGAAATTACACACGACATCCTTGGTGGCATTCGTGACGCTGTCAATCTTGACGGTGGGAACGAAGTATTCATCCCACGCCTTCTGCTGTCCCGCACCAATCTGTGCGGCAGAGAAAAATTGCTTTGAAACTCCCGCCCAGAGTTCTATATAGGGAAGTGTCGTGTTGGTGTTGCTGTTGTTGTCGGAATTGAGGCTTTGCGGATAGCCCCATGTCCACATCTTGTTGCCTATGGTCTGGTCGTTATTTGAAACGCGGATGAGTCCCTCTCGGTTATCGTGGTTGATGACGCCCCAGAACGTGTTGATCGGCGTTGTTGCGTCGGGCCATGCATAGACAATGCCCATGTCCGGCCAGTTCTTGAACCACCTGAGTTTATTGAAAACAAAGATGTCTCCGCCCACATTCTGTTCCTGGCCACGGCACGCGCCATAATTTCCCGGGATGTCGCAGTTCTTTATTGCGGATACGATTTCCGCGCCCGCCGTGCACCTCGGATCGGTTTTCGACGAGCCCGGGGCCATGGTGCAGCAGGTCCAGTATTCGAAATTCTTTGACTGTGCCGCCGGGTTGTTCAGCAGCACTGCGAGATCGACGTAATTCTTTCCGGATATGATTGAAATGGTGACAGTACATTCGATGCCCGTGGCGCCATAACCGAATTTGCCCGGATGGCCGCCGAAATTGACCGTGTCCTTCTGGCTCATCGACAGGGTGACCGTGTCGGCGGTCTGCTTGACAACCTGGCACAGCCACGGCCTCTGCCAGAATTTCCCGTGCTCAGGCTCGGAAAAGGTCGGCATGATCCCGGAATACACCATAAGCCAGTTGTAGTAAAAATTCCCCTGATTTATTCCATAGGGCACGCCGCAGGGCGTGGTGTAGAGTTCTTCGTGATTGGTCGGCTTGTACACCATCGAAACGATCCTGCCGCCGAAGTCCGGCACCACGATGATTTTCAGGTATTCATTGTCAATAACCTTGCAGTTGAACGTTCTTGCCACCCTGGTGTTTCCCTGGACCGATGCCAACCCGTAATCGGCGCCGACGGAATAACTGTTGGTGTGCCAGGTGGTGGTCGAATCAATGATCGTTACGGCGGAAAAAGCCGGGGTAAAAGCCCCCGTCGCCATAAGCAGCGCCGCAAGCCCCATCAAAGTTCCAACGCTCTTTTCCCTATTTCCCCTTCGAACGGATTCCATCACTCCTCCTTTTGCGCCGTAACAACGAAATGGAAAAAACGCTGCGCCGGCATTTTTCTGTTAGGTCAATTGATCAACCGTTTAATCGGCGGCTCCATCACCCGCAGGTTCCCCATTGCAAATTACTCTTGGACGTCAATGCGCCATGTCAACTGATAGGGCCGGCAAACAGACGCCGCTTTCCGCCCCGATTACTTGAAATCGGCGTCGGACAGGCCATGAATGACAATGTTGTCGAGCCCCATCACAACCGTGTCACCCCTGTTTTGCCAGGCGGCGAACTCTATTCTGTCAATGCTGTCGCAGACCGACGCCCAGGTGAGCCCGTTTGCAAGCTGCTTCGAGTTCGCCGGCGCCTTGATGTCGGCCGGAAGAATGGTGATTTTCTGCCACGCAAGCCCGGCTGCGATCGGGAGTAATAGACGAACGCGAGTCCTCATGACGGCTTTGGCTCCCCTGCGTGATGATCCGGCGATTGTTTTTATGGTCGGCAACGAGCGGGAACAACTGAAAATTGAGCTGGCAAACGGTTTGCGAGTGCGTCTTGTCCTCTACGACAAGATTAAGGATTTCCTCCTTGAAATCCCTGATTCGCTGCTTGATGGTTTCAAAAGAGGAGGCGGATACTCCCAGAGTAAGCGAACTCACTTCGCGTTCCGATGGACCGAATCGTTCCACCGCCTCCTGTCCGAGGTGTATCATTGCGTGATGATAATTCCTGAGCAGCATGGAATTCATTTCGACCCTCGAAGAAATCACGGCGTCGCAGAGCTCGATCTTGCCGCCGGCATTTCGCCGGGCCAGGTTGAGGTGCAGCAGCACGTCGATCGCCTTTCTTGCCTGGCCGGAGGTGATGGGAGGACTTATGCTTCTGGCGATCCAATCGTAGTCTTCCCGGAATTCGGGCAGGGTAACAAGTTCCCTGATAGCTGCGTAATACCAGTTTGAATAAAATTCGTATTGTTTTTCGTCGAGGAACGTCAGGTTTGTCCGGCGCCGCAGCTGCATCATCCCCGCAAACGCGTCGTTCTTCTTCTGATTGTTCTTTGCATTCACAAATTCAACAAGCTCGCGAAAGTAGTCGGTCTCACGCTCCGACAGATGCATGGCACGCGCGTATTTTTCCATCACCTTGAGTGTAAGCTGGCGCCGTCCGGAAATAATGTCTTTGAACAGGCTCGGCGAAACCCCGGATTGCGCCGCAAACGCGCGGAATGAGAAACCGCGGCTGTTTCTTTTCTGATAGGAATAATAGTCTTTCAGAAAGAATCTATAGTCGGTGTATTCGAAGATCTTGAGAGCCCATGATACCATGCTCAGAATATAATAAGAAAAGCTGCGGATTAGAGCAGATATTTAAACTTTTGTTGCCGTGAATTGCGAACAGCGATATTCGCAACACGCTGATTTTTATATAAATTCATTTTGCACCACGTTGCGAACGGAACGTGTTTGCGAACACTTTCTACTTGTGCACATAGCAATCTTATTGTGCGATGACAACGTCTTCACGGAATGCCGTTTCTCTTACCGGAAGCAGCCTCACACCCAAAGTTTGCGCATTACAGGCTGCTCACTGGGGCGTACATCCGGTTGTAATCGCGGTCCCCGAAGATTCGCTGTCGCGTCTACTCCTGTAGTGTTGCATGCAGTCGTAGTCGTGGTGCTTCGGGGTTCTTCACTCCCTCTCAGGATATCCCAAAAATAAGCAGTTATTGTTCAAGGAGATATGCCGGGCCGCGCAACCCTTTTCTATCTTACTCCAAGTAAGAAAAAATAGGTGGTTACCTTCCCAATTATTTGATAAATTAATCACTGACAGATTGCGGAATTGTTTCGTGCGGTTGAAACGCACGCTAAAATCATATTATATTGATCTCGCCTCTTGATCTCAATTGAAAATCGTGGTACCATTGGTACGTTAAAGTCACGCGGTTAAGCGGGTTACTTTGAAACACGGTTGATGTCAGAAGAGATGATTCCAATCACCCGGCGGACTACAACAGGGAAATTCGACGCCATGAAAAATTCTGCGAAGAAAAGAGCCGTTATAGTCTTTGCTGCCGTCTGCGCCGCAGGAATACTGACGTTTACGGTTGGGCATCATCGTTCGGCTTCATTCTGTCAGCGGATAACGCCGTGGGTTGCAGTCGGCGGATGCGGTGCGGGTGCCGGCGGTCCGTCTGGAGATATGCAGCTCAAATGGATCGGCAACGGAGTGGAAGGGGCGCTGTTTGATGCCGAGGTTGTAATCGGAAGAAGCGTTCTTTCCGACTCTTCTCTTGTGAATGGTTCTGAGTACGACGGGCGGCTGCGACTTCAGACCACCACTGCGATGCTCAACCTCTACTATCATCCTCCAAGAATCATGGATGTCAAGTTGACCCTGCCGCTGGTGTTCAAAGAAGGAAACGCCAACAACATCAAGACCGGTCCCATAAGCGACCTGTCTTTGGATTTGACTCGCAAATGGGGAACCGTCGGAAACATCCTCACCGCTCTCACCATTGTATTTCCAACCGGGAACGCCTCAATGACCGACGGCGTAGACCAGCCAATGTCATCCGATAATCTTCTGGGGGGCGGAGTCTTTGCGGCGTCTCTTAGGGGTAGCTACACCTTCGACCACGATTGGGGAATAGTGAGCGTTGGCGGCTCTTATTCCGCTGGGCTTTTTGCCATGATAACATCTGAGTACAGTGTTCAACAGAACCCTCCTTTTGCTATGTCGTCGGACAAACAGGTTTTTCAGTTTTCTCGCAGCGGGCTAGGGTCAATTAACGACGCAGGAATAGTTAGCCCGGACTTTATCGGGGTCTTTACCGATATCGGAATTAAAACCGAAGCGATTACCCACGGCTTCTCTTTTAACCTGGGATTTCCCATGGAAAAAGGCCACTCCGAACTTCGAACCGTAGATGTCAACAGCGTACCGGCAAACGAGTTTTCAACAAAAGAGGCAGCACAAGCCTATGTTGACACATCGAAATCGCCATTGCTCCGTCCGGGTGACTCCGCATATACTTTTATTGTTGCAAACACCACGGAAAACGGTCACTGGCCGCTTTTGCGAAAATACTCAGCAGAAAAGGCTGTTCCGCCATCGCTGATGATTCAATACAGCGTCGAAAAGCATGACATGGCTTTGCCGATGCTGTTTGGCGCTATGATCAAATTGGAAAATCCGACACTCGACTTCAACAGAGTATTAAAGCCCGTTTGGGGCAAACTCGTTTTTGCCGGATTTGCGGCAGGATTGGGATTCAAGTTCCCGATATATTAGTAGAGGTAGAGCGTGGCGAAAAAAGGCACAACCGGACACCTAGGAGAAAATAGATTTATGCTAGTATCAGCAAAAAAACTTTTGTTCCTTGCAACTGTAGGCCTGCTCGCCTTTCCTTCATTTGGGGAATCCATTCAAACAGGCCAAGGCAGCACCGACATGTCGGGCAACTTGCAGCTTGAGTGGCTCGGAAAAAGCGCGCCCGGGAACATCCTTAACGCCGAAGTCATGCTCAGCCTTGGAATGTTGCCCGATACCTTGGCCGGCAGGTTTGCCGCAAAAACGTCGATGGCCAGGGTAAGCCTCGATTTTCACCCGCCAAAGATACTCGACATCACGCTCAGCATGCCGTTTCTGATTAAGCAAGGTCCCGACGGATTTACCGGGCCGTTTGGAGACTTGTCGGTTGATATCGGCAAGGAATGGGGCAAAGACGAAAATTTTCTTACGGCCCTCACCGTCGGGTTTCCCACGGGCTTTTCAACGATTCAACAAAAAGGCGCAATATTAAGCGGCGTTTCGTATCTCGATCCCACCGACCAGCCTGGGAACGGCCTCTTTGACGCCCAGGTAAGGGCATGCTACGCTTTTTTACAAGAGTGGGGATTTCTAAACGTGGGCGCAGCCTATTTTGCCGGGCTTTTTGCGATTCGAACAACCGAGTATGGTTATGATACCGTCAACCAGAGCATTTCGCATCCATCAATGCAATTTCAGATCGCGCGCGATGGACTTGGAGCCACCAACGATGCCGGAATCCGTACGCCCGACAGGCTAAGTTTGTTCGCGAATTTAGGAATAAAGACGGACATGTTAATGCATTGTTTTGCAATCGGGTACACTTATCCGATGGAATCCGGATTAATCTATAATCTTGCCCCCGGCGTCACCCTCAATACGTACTCGACCAAAGATTCGGCGATAGCTTCTCTGCATGGCAATTTGGACACTACGTACCAAGTTGTGGGCGAACAGGGCAACAGCGCATGGGTTTATTTGGCGAAAACAATTACTCAAGTGCGCGCCGATCCATATCTGACAGTTCAGTACAATGTGGAAAAAAGCGACATGGCGTTCCCCGTATTTTTGGGTGCAATGCTGAGACTCGACATCGACAAAAGCCTGATGTTCGGCGGATTGTCGGTTGGTCTTGGATTCAGATTTCCGGTATATTAAGAGATAGCTGATAAACATAAACCTTCATCCTATACGAAAGGGTCGTTCTTATGAGACATGGCACTGTAGGTAAACTAATACCGGTCGCGGCGCTTGCACTTGCCGCATTCACCGTTTCCCTCTGGCCTGCAACACCGGGTATCACCTTTCCGGACGGGAAATTTGTTCCCAAAGACAGTATTTACCTTTTCCTGTGCATCGGCAACTCGGCAATGTCGGGTCGCGACACTTTGCCGGATACAACCACCGTAGCGCACGAGTGGAAATTCAGGATTTCACCTGCTGATTACGATTGGAAGCCCGCCAAAGATCCGGCATGCTCGGATGCCAACACTTCCGAGTCCGACCCAAAGGGCGGTCCGACAATTCCAATGATTAGGGAATTAGGCAAACTTAATCCTAAGGTGACCGTTTGCGTCATGCAATATTCAGCCTCCGGCTGGACGCAGGCCGATCATTACGCGTATGGTAAAGATGGATACGTTGCGATCGTCAAGTATGCGGAGCAGCTCGGCCCGAACGTCAAAATCGCCGGTATCGTATCAATGTTCAATTTGGTAGAAGTACAGAACTGCGGTACAGCAGCGTGCATAGGCAACTATTCCGGCAGCATTCAGGCCATGGTGTCGTCATTCAGAAACGATCTCAAAACCATTGATGCATCCCTTGCGAATGTTCCGTATATTCACGCGGGTTATCCTGTAATGGCGGGCAATGGCGGCTCAGGCAATTACTTGCCGACTACCCCGGAAGGAGTTGCAATGATTGCCGAAATTGCCAAGATTCCCGGACTTGTTCCCAACTCCGTTGTTATCCCCACCGATAGTTGTAGTATTTGTCATTCCTGCACTCCTCTGGGATATTATTCGCATTACGACAGCTACGGCAACCATCGTTTTGGAAAGCGAGAGGCCGACACGATTGCTGCGAGGGGTTGGTTTCCGCTTCCGGGGTCGACATCAGTGGTCGAGCACATGGTTCGGAGCCGTTTGGGTTATGCTCCGTCAATTCACAAGGTTCTGTTCGACGGTTCCAACTGGTCTGCATTCGGCAATGAAGGAAAATCATTTACGGTGTACGCTCCCAGCGGCAGGGCACTATCCGTGTCCGCAGAGAATTCGCTTCGCGCCAGGAACCTTTTGCCCGGCATTTACTTTGTAAAACCGGACATACGATAGACGTCCTCTACATGGCGTTGCATGGGGCAACGCCATGTTTGTCGAGTGGAATTAATGTTCTTGACGGAATAACAATTCGGTTGATAGAGGTTCCGAATTATGCGTATGGGCTCTTTACACAAAATCTCGTGCGCATGCATTGCACTCGCCTGTTGCGGCCTTGGTATGCCCTTCGGTCAAACACCCGGAGTAACCCTGGGCGGCAAACTGGTGCCCAGGGATTCGATGTACGTCTACTTGCTTTGGGGTAATTCGGTACTGTCGGGCAGGGACACCCCGGCCGACACGATAACCAATAATTATGCCTGGAAGTACGTGATGACGAGCACGTGCGGAACATACAAGGGAACCTGTCCACCGCAGTATTCGTGGCAGCCCGGTATCGATCCGATGTGTTTCGATTCGAAGAATCCGCTCAACGGCGCCATCAAATACAGCCCGGCCACTCCTTTCCTTAAGAGACTGGCAAAGGATTATCCCGGATACCATTTCGGGGTTGCCCAATTGTCCGGTTCGGCGTGGAAATTCACGAACTACCTTCCCACCTCCGGCGACTACAAGGCCATGGTCGCGCAGGTAGACTCGCTTAAGCCGAAGGCTCATATAGCGGGAATAATCATGATATTCAACATCGTGGAAATTCAGTACTCAAACGGGGACTCTACCTATGCGGATGTTGTCAATTACTTCAATAACATAGACACGACGATAACTCATTTCCGGCGTGACGTCGGCATCGATTCACTACCGCTGATTCAATCGGACTATCCGGTGCTTGGAGGAAAGGACACCACTTCGGATTACAGCATCAAGGGGCCCTGGGCTCCGGCAATCCGGGTGTTGATGCACAACAACGCTAAGATTCCGCAACTTATCAAAAACGCCGTACTCATCCCCACCGACAGCCTAACCATGTATACCGAAGACGGGCTGTACACTCACTATAATCACAATGGCGATTACAAATGGGCAAACCGCGTGGCGGATTCCATTTCCGCAAGGCATTGGGGGCCCGCGAAAACGACGACGGAAGTTCCGACGCAAGCTTGCGGGAGTTATCGAACGAAGGCGTCCCCGACGCTACGCAAAGTTTTTTTTAACGGTGCAAACAACGAAGTGTTCAGCGCAGCGGAAGCCGTGTTCTTGCCCGACGGACGAAGAGCATTTCAAGGTTCAAATGCGCAACTATCAACAATCAGGCTTTGTCCCGGCGTTTATCTGGTTCGTGTTCACAAATTGGAAACCAAACAATAATTAGTGTTATCCCCACCCGTAGAATGAAAGGACCTTGTATGGTCAAAACTCGGAACATCTTGATGCTTTCGGCGTTTGCCGCGGTTCTTCTGGGAAGCTTGTTTTCGGTTCAATCGGCCGAATACCCGAAAACCGGCGCAAGCTGCGCGACGCTCGCGACGCAAGGCTTATGGACATGGTATCACGATTCCAGAGCGGTCTATTACAAAGGAACGCATGAGAAGACGTACGTAGGCTACTTCGGCAGTTCAACCAATCCAGGCGTGGCTGCTATTGCTTCGTACGATCATACAACCGGAAAAATCGACACATTTACCCTCAAAACCAATTGGGGCTTTGACGATCACAACACCACCACAGTCCATGTTCTTCCCAATGGCCACATCATGACCTTTTACAGTGAACATAACGGCGGCGCCTGGTTCACCCGCACTTCTACGAATCCGGAGGATATTACATCCTGGGGCACGGAATTAAAGGTCAACGAAGGATGCACCTACCCTAATGTCTGTCAGTTAAGCGCAGAGGGCGCAAACGGCAACAGGCTCTACGTTTTTTTCCGGGGACCGTCGGTACAAACCGGCGACTTCGGAATGCCCTATTTCCAGATCAGCGACAATTCCGGCGCAACGTGGAACAAGGCCATCAGATATTTCGACGGCGGGACATCTAACGTCGGGGGCGGCATACGACCGTACTGCAAGTACGTTTCAAATGGCAAAGACAAAATTTACATGTTGATTGAAGGGGATAACCGTAACAACCCGCCGCCCAAACCCACCTATTTTATGTACCTGTACAACGGCGGATTTTACAAAATGAACGGCACATTAATTAAGACAGTGGCACAGGACTCGACCGTTGCCATCACTACCGCCCAAGCGGACACCGTGTACGATCCGGCAAACGCTCCGGACGGTTTGAAAGGCACCATTGGGACAGGCTGGGACATGGCGGTTGACTCTGTCGGCTATCCCGTATTTGTTTATGACATCTACGATCCTTCCGGCGCCAATCACCGGTACTATTACTATCGGTGGGACGGAACAAAATGGAACCATCATTTCCTCATCAACAGCGGCGGGCCTATGACCGAAGGCGGGAATGAAGTGGGCTTCGGCGGCGGACTCGCTCTCGACCACGCCAATATCAACGTGGTGTACCTGAGCACCCATGCAAACGGCGTTTTCGAACTCGAACGATGGATAACCGCGGACAAAGGCGCAACGTGGAGAACCTGGCAAATAACGTCGGGGTCTGCGGCAAAGAATTGCCGTCCCATTGTCCCGCGCAATACTCCCGGAGGCAAAATCGACGTCGTATGGAACTATGGAACGTACACAACCTGGGGCGGCCCATTCTCCATGGACGTTAAGATGTACACCTTCGACTCAACCAAAATTGCTTCCGGCTCGACTCCGATCAAAACCGGTTTCGAGCGCCGCGCACCAAAAGAATCCGGGTTTAATTTATTGTCAAACGGCTTATCCTTTACTCTTGCGCATTCCGCATCATCGGCGCTTAGGATCTTCGACGTTCAGGGCCGGATGGTTGCCGATCTTACTCCGGGCGTTCGCCGGATGCACGCCGGTGTAAATTCCGTAGAATACAAATCGATGGGCCTTGCTCGCGGGGCATATATTGCAAGACTGCTTGACGGAACGCACGACTATTCGCAATGCTTTGTTGTTGAGCGGTAAAAACAAAGCCGAAGCGAGTCTGCGGAATTCTTCGGTGGTAAGGATTCTCCGCCCAAAGAACGGAGAATCCTTGTGCCGTGCGCTCGACCCGCGCGTGATGTTGCCTCCCTTTGCGAGAATCTTTAAGAGCTTTATTCCGAAAAACAATTCTTGCGTCCATGTCTTCTTGCCGAACTTCTGCGATTACTTTAACAATCGGGGAACAGTATGCTGCGGAAAAGTCTTTTAGCCTTGATGGCACTTATCATGTGCGCGGCCTTGACTTCCAGCCTAAGCGCTCAGGGGATTCCCAAACCCGGCGAACAGTTTACGTCGATCACCAAAGACGCCATCTACACATGGTACGCCGAGCCAAAGGCCATTTATTACGAAGGCGCGCACAAACGCACCTACATGGCCTGGAACACTTCAACCGGCCAAAAGGGAATTGCCTACTACGACCATACTACCCAAGATACCGTTGTGGACACGCTCCCGCCCATGCCTTACGGCGCCGATGACCATAACCACCCGGCCATTATAGTACGTCCCGACGGCAAGATAATAATTTTCTGCACGGGTCACGACGGCGGCACTATCACCGAGTTGATTTCTAAGAATCCCGAAGACATTACTTCGTGGCAACCGGCGCTCTATCCCGGCGGTAACGGCGGCTATTGCTATCCCAATGCGATCTTCCTCAAGGGAGAAGGCACCCAGGGCCGCTTGTACCTTTTCTTCCGCGACAACGCCGGCGGCTATCCCGACGGTACGGTGGTTTGGGAACCGTGTTTTTGCTTCAGCGACGACTGGGGAGTCACCTGGAGCAGGAAGTACCACATGTTCACGGGCGGCAGCTACAAGCCCTATTGCAAGTACGCATCAGACGACAGTACCGAAATCCACGTTGTTGTCGAACGGGAAAACAGG
>Ga0182027_10005178_pt1 | contig 19913 bp, 21 predicted proteins | sample 712E1DmetaG_FD_121300 | JGI IMG/M metagenome (GOLD analysis project Ga0182027, IMG submission 121300) | Permafrost microbial communities from Stordalen Mire, Sweden - 712E1D metaG (Illumina Assembly) | ecosystem: Environmental > Terrestrial > Soil > Wetlands > Permafrost | place: Sweden...
AATTAAGATATTATATCCTAACACAATTAAAGTCAAAATCCAGTATCGCGCGACGCTACTGTTGTTTGATTAGAAAATACTGGTATTGTACAATAATTTAAGATATAAAAAGCTGGAACTTTATCGGCGCCAATTATTTCAATAAACCATGATGAGCCTCAAAAAAAATTCGTTATCGATTTTAGTATTTTTTGTGGTTAGCAACGCTATTTTTTTTGGTTTTGATCCCTGGGAAAGTACAAACGTCGTTAATGCCACGACCGGCTCGGACAATTGCAACATTGAAAGCAGCGGCGATGATTGCTGCAAGTGTGAAACCGGTTCTATGTGCCTGAACGGCGATAAATACAGGACTTGCGTCAATGGCTGCTACCAAGAAAAAAAATGCCCTACAATTGAGCCAAAAGCGGCTGATCTTTGTTCTCAAATAAAAGTCCCCTGTCCCAGCTCGAACATTTCTCAAGCTTGCACCAATCCCGGCTCAATCATTAACACCTCAAAAACTATTGAAAGCGACGGCGCACCGTATCTGCGAATTTGCCAAACGAATAGCGAAACAATCGATTTAAGATGCGGCTTAACTCTGGTCCAAAGGGAAGCCGCGGCTTGTTATAGCGCAAAAAATGGTTCTTCCGACGGCGCGCCAAACGGTGTTTCCTTATACAAAACAACCGATACCAGAGATCTCCAGAATATAAAAACAATATTCACCGTTTACGACTCGGCGACCGGAGCATCGGTCAATTGCGACGACATCTTAAACAAAGTTCAAGGCGATATTGCCGATATGCCGAAGTTAAATAGCGAGACCAAAAATGATTATCCAGGCAAAGCCGAAATCAAAAATTTGTCGGATTACTATGCGGCCAAGGCGAGAATAACCGATTTGGCCGGGTCTTTAAACGATCTTGAACTGGCGTGCTGTTTAACAAATGACCATTGCCAATCTTATGGCTGCGACCAAAACATAGTTTATGACTGGTATTACGGCTGCACCAAAATTGATTTTGGCAAAGTTTTCACGAATAGCAAGCAAGGAAAAATCGGCGACTGCGATGTTTGCGCGCCAGGCACCTATGGCTGCGGATCGGGAATTTCAAGCGCAGGCAATTATAAAGCTTGTACCAACCGCACATCTACATCGCAAAATCTCGCGTGCTGGAGCATAGACAAAAAATGCAATCCTGCCGATGCCAAAATTTGCGCGCAGGATAATTATTGCGCCCAGTTTAACTGTTCCGATACCTCTAAACCCGCGGAAACTCAAACCTGGGACGACGAAATCGGGACGAAAAATGCAGTTTGGCATTGACGCCAGACACAAAAGAAAAAACAGCCGCGAATAAAGCATTGCCTAATGTACCCGTGATTTTATCGTTTTTCTTGAAAGAGAGGTATCTTAATTATTTTCATTTCACCGTGATTACAAACACAAAGACAACATGCAAGATTGGCACTCGAAATGCCGGCTACGACAATCTGGAATGGACAATAAAGCAAGACGACGACAAGCATTATTTAGGAACGATTTCATGCGATCAGATAACCGCCGCATCAAAATTGGACAGTTGCGACCGGAATTTTGGCCTTTACGCGATTTGCCGCAATTCGGAAGGCGACAGTCAAGCACAATATGCTTCATATTCATACGTCGCGCCTAATGACAAATCTTCCTGCAACAATGGATCCGCAAAATGCGGTAATTCTTGTTATAATTCGGCGGCTCAAAAGTGCGACAACGGAACGATCTCTTGCGTAATAACCGGAGGCGACTATGGCGATTCATTTGATGAAAGTAAAAATTATTATCCGGCTTATGTCTGCAATCCTGACCATACTGTAGTGGGAAAACGCGGGCCTGTAACCGAGTCTGGCAGCAGAAGCGGCGCATGCGACTACATCCCTAACAAAATTTGCGATACCGATGAAAAATGCGTTAAAGGACAGTGCGCTCGCGACGAAAACGCGCCATCAAAGCAATTATTTGTCAGCCATTATGGCTCCGACACCGGCGGCAGCGTCGAAAACGTTTCCAAGAACTCAAATACCGGCCAATTAATCGACAGGATTACCGGCCAACCGATACAACCGCAATACAAAACGTTTGATTTATATAACAAAGTCCAAGTAAGGATCGCCGGCGACGCGCAAGGCTTGGATACATTAAATGCCGCGCTCGCTCTGATAGGCGCCAATAGCATAAAAAGCAGACAATGGTTCATTCAAACGAGCGCCGGGGATACTCCGGATGATCAAAACGCTCCCATAGTCGAAGGACCGGGGACGTTTATTTGTTTAAACTTTGCCGCTGATACTCAAAAAATGCTGCGCGATAATGGCATAAAGAATGCCTACACTGTCGAAATGTCTGGCGTTGGCGCGGATGGCGGCACGGGGACCGCTCACGCCATTATCGCCATCAAAGTTGGCGAAAACCAAAGCGGCCCGGTGTTTGTCGGTATCGAAGCGGAATCTGGCCAAGTAATGGGACAAATAGGATTTGACGACGCAAACGCGGTAACTCCAACTACCCCAATAACCGATAGCTACAACAATCCTCAACTCGGATGGGGCTCTAGATTTGATAACGTAGCGGTTGTTGACAATTATGATATCGCGCTCGACGGCGGCCTAATCGCAAACGATAAATCGAATATATACACATATACGCCAGTGCCTGAGAAAATCGACGATACGGGACAACTAAATAATGATATAGCCATCAAGATAAAAGGAAGCGCTGCTTCTCAGTAGCGGATATGCCAGCCGAGGACAAATTATTCCGTACTGATTGGAGCAAATTAGCTATATTGCCCGACTCCACGACATTATCGCTGTATATCAAAAAACCGCCCAAATCCTTGATGGCGGCTTTGGTTATCTAATTATTTCAACGATCTTGCCAGCCAATCAACCGACAGATCGACCGCCTCGTTTGGTTTTTTGGAACAGTTGTGGCCCGCGCCGGGAATCAGATGCAATTCTTTGGGGTCGCCAACCAAATCAATTATCTCTTGCCCGCACAACGGTTTGACCAGTTGGTCATCGGCGCCAAACAGCACCAAAACGTTTTTCATTTGCCGCAAAATAACCTTGGCCTTGTCGTCTAACCCGGGCAATTCGTCAAAAAACAGTTTTGACATTAACAGCTCTCCCTTGGTTTGGCCCGTTGATGCCTTCTTTGTCTGCGGATCGCAGCCTAAATTGGCATAGCCGTCTTTTAGCGTCGCTCTTTCTCCGGCGAATTCCCTGACCAAGTTAAAAGACGGCGAAATCATTACCGTTGCCTTGATCCTGGGATCATTCCCCATCAAAGTCAGCAACACGCCGCCCGTGCTTATTCCCAGCATGCCGATCCGGCTCTTATCCACTCTTGCGTCGGCCGCCAAAAAATCCAAAGCGTCTTGCGCGTTTTGGACCAAAATCGATGTTAGTTTGTCTTTGAATAGCCCCGGACTATCCCCGCTGCCAAATTGGTCGAACCGAAAAACTATCATTCCATTATCAAGCAATCTTTTTGTTATATCGACAAATAATGGGCAGTCGTCTTTTGAATTGGTATAGCCGTGGCACAGGATTGCCGCCGGCGCCGGTAATTTTTGGGGCAGGTCGATTAAACCCGCCAATGAATGCCCGCCGCTTTGAAAAAAAGCTTTTTCTGCCATATTTTTTATTTTTTACAATTTAATAACCTTGCCATCGATTGCGTCCACTTTAATTAAGTCTCCGTTTTTTAAGACCAAGGTGGCATTCTTTGTGCCCACCACGCAAGGCTTGCCCATTTCGCGGCAAATAATGGCCGCGTGGCACAATAAGCCGCCCTCGTCAGTCACCACGGCGCCCGATCTTTGGATCGCCGAAACATAATCCGGCGAAGTCATCGCCGCAACCAAAATTTCCCCGCTTTTTATTTTCCCCAAGTCTTTCTTATCAAGAATCAGACACACCCGCCCCTGGGCCAAACCTTGCGATACCACCGTTCCACTGATTTGTGTTCCGGGCGTTTGTTCTTTATCTGCACCAATCTCTTTTAAAAATAACTCCTGGGCAGTTTTTGAACTATAAATATTGATTACCCCATTTTTCATCAAGTGCAAATATGAGATTTTTCTTCGGTTAATTTCGTCAAAATCCGGCAAGATATCGCTAACTAGCGCGTCAACTATCTCCGGCGCGGTCATCGCGCAAACAGTCGCCAAATCCATCTCCCAACGCGTGGCAATCTCGCTCAAAAAAGGTTTAAGCAAAAAATAAGACTTGGAGAGCATTTCGGCCCGGAAGGTATGCAAATAAACATATTTCTTCATTAATCGAATCACTCTTTGCAAATCATTGGAAGTCGCCAATTTTTTTAATTGCTTGGCCACCAGTTTATCCTCCGCCGATTGTTTAATTCGATCCTGAAAATAGGACGGCGGCAAGGACGCGTCATCGGGATTGTAAACCGACAACCATTCATATTTTTTAACGTGTTTTTCTAAAGCCGCCGCATCTTCAGGAGCAATCTTTCTTAGATCAATCTGCTCTTGGTTTGTCAGCGGGATTTTCTCGGACTTTAACAGTGCCTCAACATAATCATTAATCAAAGTTTGGTCTCCGCCGGCTTTTAGCAATCGCCACAATCCGTCTTTTATTTGCTGTGTGCCAATGTCCTTGATCGAATTGGAAACATCAAAATAAGCGCAAAAATCATAATGCGCTTTAATATATTTTTCTAATCTCAACGCTAGCTGTCTATTGCTTAATTTTTTTAAATTACCGGAAGAAATTTGCGCGGCGATTTTGACCAAATTCAAACAGCTTTTCTCGGTCGCTAACGCGATTTTATCAACGAATCCCTTCTCGTTTTTGACTTTGTTTAAAATAAAATCGCCCAATCCGGCAATTCGAGACTTATCGCAATACCAAGCGTTAATCTCGGGACTGGAATAAAACATCTGGTTCCCATATTCAACCCCCCACATTTCCCTAACCCGGGCCGCCGTCCCCCGGTCCAACAAATCGATCCTAAACACCGAATGCCGCCGCGAAACCATCTTCACCCACTCAATTTTGTGATTTCCATTAATCATTTGCTTCTATTTTAATGTTACCGAATCTTTTTTTCAACAATTTGAGTAAAAAATCCACTCCCATCGTCTCAAGATTAATCTGTAGCGCGGAGCGGGAGTAAAGGAATTTCAATTTTTGGCCTTGGTTGGTAACTCCTTTATTTATATGTAACGCCTTGCTATTGGTAAAAAAATGATGTATGCAATAAGTGTTCGTTTACACGCAAATTTGGTGGTCAAAGATGGATAAAAATGAAAATTTTGATTTTGGCGAGACTGAATCGGGATCGAGTTATGTCGAAAAATTATTATCTAAAATGACCTGGGCCAAATGGATCTACGCGGCAGCAATAATATCCGTACTATTCATTGTTATCAAAACTCATTAACCAAAGGCTAGCGCCTTTTTTTTATTAAACAAATCTTAATACCCCGCGCATCAGCGCGAGGAATGAAAATTTTTCCCGCAGAATGCGAGGGGGACGCCTGGAGCGAAGCGGAAGGCGGCTTAAGAAGATACCCCGTCGCGTTTGCCCGGGGAGATTCATTTACACTATTTTATGTATTTAATGATTTTAACCAGCGGCAGCAGGCTTTTGCCTGGGATTATTAAGTCAAAAGTTTTGAAAACTGTTTTGTGGAAATCTTGGGCGCGGCGGTCATCGGCGCGCCCATCGTCGATAAAAATTCGTAAAACATCATCTTCGCCTTCAACCATGGCGGCGTCGTCAAAGCTGTCGCCCACAAGGATCGTATTAGGCCGCGATTGGCGGATGGTGCCCAACTCTTGATGGCCTTTTTCGTGCTTGTTTAAAATATGGATCAGCGAATCTTTGTCCCAGCCGCAGACATAACCCTTGACGTCAAAACGAAGGTTGGTTGATAGCACCAGTGTCGGTTTGATCTCAAACTTCTGACACCACAACTCGATCACATCTTTTAACCCAGCAGAAATTATTATTGTCGGGATCCCCTTTCGCGCGCAGACATCGAAAATCTCCTTGGCTCCCGGCCGCGCCGGCATGTTTTCCTTGATTTCGCGCGCCAGATCCGACCATTTCAACCCGCTCTGTATATCAAGATCAAGGCGAGACGTCCACCAGGCAACAGCATCGGCAACAGTCATTCTACCGGCAATTTCAAAAGGCCGGTACTTTTCATATAATCGAGTTGCTTCAATTCGCAGCGATGCCGGCAGATGCCGGTGAAGCATCTGCCAAGTGGTAAACTCTTGCCCCTGCGCGTTCCGCCCGGGCGTCAAGGTCCGGTCAAAATCCAAAACCAAATGCAGCTTATCCTTCCCCGCATTTTTAATCCGATTAATTTTTACCAAACCCCCATCCCTTTCCCCGACGACAAATTCCTTTGATATTTTATTCACCTTCTCCGCCTTCATAGAATCTATTCTTGGCTGATTAATGTTTCTTTTCTTCAATCTAGTACCACACTAAATTAATTTCGCCGATTTAGCAAGATTTATCTGGCCCAGATTCTAGGCGTGAGGAGCGTAGCGTACCCTCCGCGGTACGCTAGCGACGAGCAACGACGAAGATGAGCCAGATAAATCCTGCCCGGAGGGAACATTGAAATTTAGCCATTTTCCGCTTCACTCCTCCTCAATGTACAGCGGAGGGTACAATTTCGTCGGGACGCTTAGCGTTCCAATTGTCCCGCTTAGCGGGACGTCGTTCATTGAAACTGGCCAAATTTGAATGTTCTAAATCGGCGAAATTAAATTAGTGGGGTACTAGCCTTACTTGAACATTTTTTCAATAATTCATATCTATATTACCCTGTGGATTAGATTATTTGACAGCCCGTCCAAGCTTTAATATTATGTCTTAATGTCTTAAAAAGGGAGGATCTATGTGCGACGACATAATCAAAGCTCTTAAAATCGTAAAACTGATCGAGGACGCTCTAAAGGATATGCGGTTTACGGATTGCAAAGCTATGAGCTATACGATTGCCGATCCGTTGGTCGTTGCTTCGGAAATAAGGGCATTTTTTCCCAAAAAAGCGCTTTATTTCGCAATTCATTTAACTACATACCAGGAAACGATTGAGGTAAAGATTTATAGCTACAGTCAACTAAGAGACCCGAATTGTTGCTTAATAGTCCCGGCAGGTGGAACGACTTACTCGGACTTTACAAAGCAAGGTTATTTTTATTGTTGCGCGCTTCACGGGACAAACACCGCCAACATCTCAAACTACTGCCTTACAGTTATTCGTCAATTTATGGCTTGCAACGCACTGTCCAAATTTGCGGATGAATTCGATCAAACCATACTGCTGCAACCTCCAGACATTAGGTCAGTTTATGCGGAAGCTTGCAAGAATGCGCGGGAAGGAGATTATTAATCTCCGTCTTTTTTTATTGAAATTCCATTAATAATAACTTCACCTATTGATTAAAATAAATCATTGGAGTATAAAATAATCGGGATATTTTCGCCAAAAATGGAGGTTAAAAATGTCTCCAGCCTATAGGAACACGACCGATAATAGAATCGAAGAAATCGAGAATCAAGCACTTGAAACGGTTAGCGAAAATTTTAAAGAATTCGCCGACGGCGACACCGATATTCTGCAATCACTAATTGCCACATTAATGACAAAGATAAGTTGCAGAGCAGTAAGATCATTCCCCAGCGACATTTGCCAAATCGAAATTATTCTCGCACCTTCAGACCCGAAATTCGAGGATGTCTTAGAAGAAGCGGATGAAAAAGTCGATCAGACATTTAAAGATTACGCAGGCGGCAATGAAAAAATACTGCGAGACCTGCGTGTCCGCTTCGTATCGCTGCTGACCCAGGCACTGCTCTTTGGACATTAATATAGAATAGCTGCTCATCCCAAACAAAGGCACATTAAATGTTGCTTTTTATTTTTTTTTAGACAAGCCTTCGATTCAAAAAATACAGCTAGCTCCAAATCTCCATCACGCAGTTGGCGCAATCGAAATTTAGACGCACCTTTCTGCCATCGTTAACCAAATACAGCGGCTCTTTGAATTCAGGCACCGATTGGCCCGGGTTTCTTGTGCAAGCTCCCAGAAAATATCTCAAACAATGCTTGCAGGTCATCACCTTTTTGCCCTTAGTATCGTTTAGCAACTCAAATGCTTTTTCGGCCACGCGCGCGCCGTGGCGCTCGTAGAAATCCCGCGCCAAGCTGTTCGCAACGTTATATGTATAGTCCAGGTCCAAATGCGGGTAATGATGGCTGGTTTTTTTATGATCGGCCGTGATCCGCGGATAATTTTTCATCCTCTCCTGGTAAAGTTTGGCGATCAGCTCCCGGCGGAAATCGTTTAGAACCGACAACGGGACAAAATACGGTTCCCAAAAATCGAACGAAAAATCGCGGGCGAAAAATATTGTGTCGCCCAGTTTGGAAAATTGCTGCTTCCAGCTGTTCTGGACGATCTCCGGCTTTTGGGCCGGCTTTTTTTCGAAAACAAATTCTTTTTCGGCGGAATTGCCGTCTTCGTCCATAGCGGCCAGAACAAACCCGGCGTCGGTATCCGCAAACTTAAAATCGACCGCGACTTTCCGCGCGGCTCCGCCCAAAACCTTTTTTTCGAATTCCGGATCAAGATTGCGAAAAATTTCCGTTCCCGGCTTAATCGGTTGCCATTTCGCCGGATAAATGCGGCCGTCCCGCACCACATTAAGATTAACTCCGACCAATTTGCCCTCGTTAAACCAGCAGATTCCGTCTCCATTTCGCAAGTCATTCTCACGATCAAGAACGAAATGATCGCCGCCGATCCGGGCAACTCGGCCCATGGATTTTCCTAATGATTTTTGGCTATCAGGGGAAACGATATCCCGGTTGCGACCGCACAAAAAATAATCGGTATATCCCCGATTAAATGTCTTGTCCAAGTCAGGCTCAAAATCCAACCCTATCTCCCCGGAAGATTGTTTTTTATATTTGCCACCGCTGGCCTTAATGGCCTTATCCAGGTTGCGGCGATATTTGGCAACTACATTGGCAACGTAAACCTCGTCTTTTAGGCGACCTTCAATCTTAAATGACGTCACGCCCGCATCCGCCAGGTCGCCCAGTGATTCGCTTAGATTCAAATCTTTCAGAGACAAAAGAAACTTATCTTTGATCAAAACCTTACCCTGACTGTCGACTAAAGAATAAGACAAGCGGCAAGCCTGCGCGCATTTTCCCCGGTTGGCGCTCCGGCCGCACAAAAACTGGCTCATATAACAGCGGCCCGAAAACGACACGCAAAGCGCGCCGTGGACAAAAGTTTCCAGATCGACCGCGGTGCCTTGTCTGATCTTTTTGATCTGCCCCAGGCTCAACTCCCGCGCCAGAATAACGCGCGAAAATCCCGCGGTTTCCAGAAACTTCACTTGCTCGGCATCCCAATTATGGGTTTGAGTACTGGCAAAAATTGGGATTGGCGGCAACTCCATTTCCATAATCCCCATATCCTGAATGATAATGGCGTCCACACCAATCTCGTAAGCCTTCCGGATCGCGTCTTTTATTTCTCCGGCTTCTTCATCAAAAAAGATCGTATTGACCGGCAGATAGACTCCGACATAATATTGATGCGCGAATTTGACCAGTTCTTCGATGTCGGTCCATGAATTTCCCGCCGCGGCTCGGGCTCCGAATTGCGGCCCGCCAATATACACGGCATCGGCCCCGGCTAAAACCGCCATCTTGGCCGTATTCAAATCCTTAGCCGGCGCCAACAACTCCAGCGCGATTGGTTTGCTAATGTCTTTTTCCATTTTTATCTTTTGCCGAAATTTTACTATTTTACGGATATCTCGCCCGCAAAATCGGTATGCATCATTTTTTTGATCTCGGCCAGATCGCGGGTAAGCGCTAACGACCACATCAATTTTGTTGTCGCGGCTTCCGAGGTCATGTCGAAACCCGAGATGGCGCCCGCCTCGAGGGCGGCCTGTCCCACTTCGTAAATCAAGCGCGTTGATCCTTCGACGCATTGGGTCGTTACCGCTACCGGAATATTCAAACTCACAGCTTTTTTTATGACCGGCAACAATGAAAATTCACCATTGGGCACATTGCCCGCGCCGTAAGAATTAAGAATGATTCCCCGGCAGCCGTTATTGATTGCCATCTCGATATATTTGGCACTGAGTCCCGGAAATATCTGGTAAAACATCACTTCTTGTTCAAAATCGGGCTTAAAAATCAAACCTTTGCCTTGATGGCGTATGAGTCTGTCGGCGTGGATTTCGGGTTCAATTGCCACGCAGCCCAGCGGCAATGCTACCGGCGACCAAAAAGCGTTTAATTTTGATTCGCTCATTTTTTGCGCCCGATTTCCGCGCAGGATCCTGGTACCAAAAACGATGCAAACCTCGGACACGTCCAGCAAAGCAACCTTCACGGCATTGATCAAATTATTTTGCGCGTCGCTGGCCAAATCATAGATCGGTTTTTGCGCCCCGGTCAAAACAACCGGCTTGGACAAATTTTGCAGGGTAAACGACAGCGCCGAAGCGGTATAAGCCATGGTATCGGTGCCATGCGCGACGACAAACCCGTCGAATTTATCGTATTCGTCGTAAATAGTTTGCGCCAGGCGCTTCCAAATCCCGGGATACATATTGGTACTGTCGATATTGGCAACAAACTTGTATCCAAAATCAGCCAGGTCTTCAATCCCCGGGATCAATGAAATCAAATCATTGGCGTTATCCGCCGGCGCCAAAAGTCCGCCGGCCTTTTTAACCATGCCAATTGTCCCCCCGCAATAAATAAAACAGATTTTCTTCTTCATAATCAGTAGCCACGCACGTTTTATTTAATCTACTTCTTTTAAAGCTTAATTTCAAATCTTCGATCACTGTAGCCAACGTTAAGCAATAACCAACACAGGACCAGCTGCGGCCACAAAGCCGGCAACAACTTTATCGCCACCAACGCGACCTGCAGGATAAACACAAAACCCGGAGTTACAATGCCGATGGCAGGCAACTCCATTATTTGTTTTCGGCGGCATATCAACAAAGCGCAACAAACTTAAAAAATAAAATCTGAGATTATCAGATTTTTATTGTGGCGCCGTCCAAAGCCTGGAAGAATAAACCATTGGAAGATCGGCACGCCTCTTGCACTGTCGACATGTAGTCGGACCGCACATGCCCAAGAACCATATACTTGGCCTTGCAAGCGTTATAAAGCCTGATGGCACCCTCAAGACCAAGATGCCAATCGCTTACCCCGGTCGCTTCGGTGATCAATAGATCTGCTTTCCTGGCGCGGCCGCTAAGCGCCTCGAAATTTTTCGGATCGTCGCGCAAATCCCCGGTATAGACGATCTTGCGATACCCGCCGCGAAAAATGGTCGCCAAACTCTGTATGTTGCTTGAGTGATAAACCTCGATCGTCTCGATCTTGCGGTATTTTCGCGGGCCCTCCAGAAACTTGATGTCGGGATCAAAATCGCTGTCGCCAAGGAGCGGCGCACTGCTCCAAAATATGTCTTCCGTGCCATCCGGGCCATAGACCAGCAATTTTTTCAGCCGTTTTTTGCATTTCCATGCCAGCTTTTCCCGCGCATGAATAAATATCATCAGATCCGCGGCATGGTCAATGTGAAAATGGGACAAACAAACAATATCGATCAAAGTCGGATCGATCCCCATTTTAAGCGCGCTGCCCAGTGTTCCATATCCCAGATCAAGTAATATTCTCAAGACTCTCAGTTTGTAGAATACTTCCACAAGATAGCTCGAGGTCGAACAACCTTGCGCGATCGTCGAATACATGCCGCCGCCCTGGCCGATAACACGCAAATTAAGCGCCGCCAGCTTCTTCATGATTAGCCCCCATCGTTATTATAAGCTTTCAAAAATCAACAAAAAGCCATCTGAGCTTATATCTAAAACGGATTCAAGTCAATAACAGAGGGCACCAAATTCCCGCCATGACAGAACAACAAAATAACAATCGCTTAACAATGGAAATGCGTCAACAGTTTTGGGCGAATCTATTTCTTTTTTTGCGGGAATATCTTGTCGGTAATCTCCTTGATCTCGGGAATTTGCATCCACCAATCCTCGAGGTCGGTTTTTTCGATCAGCGGCAGGAGCCGTTTGGCAGTTTCGGTTTGCAGGTTTGGCGCGTTGCTGTCAATAAAGATCTGGGCCGCCTTGCAGCCGGTGGCGATATAGGCCCGAGATTGTATGACCAATTCCAGGATGTCGGCGTCCTTGGCGACAATTGCCTCTTTGGTGGTCCGGTTGACCTCTTCTTTGAGCAATTCCGACAAAGCGCCATTTAGCGGCATGCTTTCCATTTGGGCCGCAAGCGCTTTCAACTCCGTGTCGCGCTTGTCCAAATAGATCCGGCCCACCCAATTGGTATCGCCGGTACGAATCTCGCCGATATCGTGGAACAGCGCCAGCACTGCCGCCCGCTCGGCATCGACTCCCTCCATTAAGGCGATAATGTAGGCAATCTGGGCGCTGCAGCATGAATGTTCGGCGACCGATTCCCCGAATTTTATGCCCAAGCGCGACCAGCCGGAACGCGGCGTGCGTTTGGCCTCGTTGAGTTCAAAGAAAAAATTGGCAATTTTCTGGATAGGATTCATTTATTTTGAATTATTGTTTTGATCACATCACCAGCCGCACACTCGTTTTGCGACCACTACAAACTCTGACGCACGGCGTCATACTGAGCCCGGATCTTTTGGCAGTGCTCGTTGATCGATACCCGGATATCGATCAATAAATGCTGGAGCTCGGGCGCGTCGCCTTCGAAAATATTGAAAAAACCCTTTTCGATAGCGGTCTCCTCAAGCCCGACGGCAGTCGCAAACGCCTGCATCAAAGAAACCTCGTTACGGTGGGCAAAATCAATCTGGACGTGGACAAAAACAACCGATGCGTTGATTTCATCCAGGCCAAACCGATCGGTCTTGAAAATTATATCTCCGGCATAAATCCCGCCCAGGAGCATTCTAACCCAGCCGGCGTGCTTTCGTTTATCAGACGCCAATTCCGCCCAAAAATCCCGGTAATCGGCAAATTGCAACGAATACAGGCTATAGAGATTGCCAATGGCATCTTCGTGTTCCGCCAAGGCATTTATGTTTTCAGCCAACGCGTCTTTTTCATCCATAGAATAAACGATTTATCCGGTTTACTTGCGTTCAACGACAATAGTGCAACTGCTCAACAGCGCCGCCAAGGCGCCCACGGCGGCCAGCACCGGCGCCAACAAAGTACCGACGACCGCGACTGTCATCGGAAGCTCCATTATCACCTCGCCTTTTTCATCCTTTATTATGATACGCCTAATATTGCCTTCCTTGATCAATTCTTTGACCTTTTCAACTAGCCGCCCGCCCTCAACTTTAAACTCCTCCTTTTTTGATTCTTTTGCCATGAATTTATTCGTTGAATGATTGATTTTTCTGTTTATTTATTCTATCTTATTAAAAGCTTTTAATAAAGCGGGAGGCATAAAAACGCTATCTAGACTGAAGCACACGGATATTCCCAGAATATATTCCCTGGGATTTAACTCAAACCCCGCGACAATCATTTTAAGATTGCGCGCGGAATTCGTCGAATCGCAAATGATTGAAAGACTGCCGGGACTGGCAACCACCGATGATTTAATCGAAAGGTTTGCATTAGACCAATTTCGATCCGCTCCTCAAAAAAATATGGGATTTGGAGGCGCCCTTGATTTTACGGGCAAAAAAGACGACTTTTTTGTCTACTCGCTGGAACTTCCGCGTATCTTGAAACAATCAAAAAGAGAATGTCATTACTGCGACGGGACAAAAAGCAGCGGAACAATGGTCCGAGTCTGTGATTTTTGTTCGGGAACCGGACTGGAACGGTACTGCGATTGGAAGAAAGCTATCGAACTCTCGGCAACGCTATCGGCGCTCATGCCTTGGATTAATAGCTGGCAAGGCACGACTTCTTGCGACCAAAAACAGCTGTTAATGTTTGAAACCACGACCTTCAAGAGTAAGGGTTGCGGACCTGGTAGCCGAATTTGGCATTCCATTATGCCAAAGACTGCTGAATATGGGCGACGACACGAATGTTACCGAATTACTGAAAGCGATAAACATAGCCCAAAATGCCATGTTGGGCAAAAGCCGCGGTCTTGAGGGCTACATTTATGCCAAAGTCACCCAAACCGGCCAACTATTGACTGCAATTGACTTGGAAGGCAAAGGCATGGCCTCCGAAAGCGTAATCATCGGTCAAAGCGTTATGTGCATGTCGCACAATTTTGACACGCCATTGGACCAACTTACAGGTCTTGCCGTCTTGGCCGCGCTAGAAACTAAAGTCCAAAGAGAGATTTATCAAGCCACCTGCTAAAGGTGGCACTTTTTTATAAAAACGAATTATAATTCTTTATGCGGTTTGGTTTTTTGTTGTTTACGACTTTTTTACTTTAAGCGTCTTGATTATCCCACGGGAAAATCACATCTTCAACGACCTGGCGGCTCAAAGCCGATACGCCATAAATAGCCTCGTTTAGCGTGGCTACGTTATACAAAGTAAAAATCATAACTTCCCGCGGTCGGGAAATTTCGTTTAAATGATCCGCCAACAACCGCATGGTTTTTCCCGAACGGATGACATCATCAACCACCAAAACCCGCTTGTCTTTTATCCACTCGGAGCGGTCGAAGAAAATTTCGTCGTTTTTGTTAATGTAGGCAGCGACCAGCGGCTTATTAATTTTGGTGGCCAGCAACGCCGCCGGTACCAATCCGCCCCGAGATACACCGACCACAAAATCAATACCGGCCAATAATTTCCGGTTGGAAGCCGTAAATTCGTCAATTATTTTTTTTACCTCGCCAAGCGAGACGGGTTTCTTTTCCATGTTCAGTTGTTTAGCCGCCAGATTGAGAAATTGAGGACCGCCGCGAAAGTAACCCACAAAAAATACGGCAGCATCAGCCACGCCGCCGGTTTTGACAAGCGCCAAAAAACCGAAATTGTGGCCGCGATCGCCAGCCACAAGCCGATTATTTCGACAAAGGCTAGCCGGGGCGATCTGGACCCGAAGAATAAAACCGACCATAAAATATTCAATCCGAATTGAATTACGAAAAATTGCGCCGCCGTCCTAACCCGGCCATTTTTCCATCCCCGTCGCAAAACAAGATAAATGGCAAATCCCATCAGCGCGAACAACAATGACCAGACCGGCGCGAAAACCCAGTTAGGCGGATTGTAGAACGGCTTGGTAAGACCCGCGTACCAGCCCCGGATGGCAGGCGCCACAAACAAAGATCCGGCGGCGCCAACGATCTCGCAAGCCAAAACACACGCGACAAGTTTTTTTATATCCATAAGATCATTTTACTTCCAAGATCGTATATTCAATCACGCCTCCCGGTGTTTGGACGCTGATTTGATCGCCCTTGGCCTTATTCATCAGCTTTGCACCCAAGGGCGATCGATACGAAAGTTTATTAGAAAAAATATCGGCTTCCTGCGGGTCGACGATCATAAACTCGTCCTGGCGATCCTGCGAATGCAAAACCACGGTCGACCCGATGCCGACAAAACCACTGTCGCTCTTTTTAACGACACGGGCCGTGGCAATGATGTTTTTCAGCTCAAGGATCCTTCCCTCCATGAAAGCCTGCGAATCTTTGGCTTCATGATATCCGGCGTTTTCTTTCAGATCGCCAAAAGAAGCCGTATAACGGATACGTTCGGCTATTTCCTTGCGCTTGGTATTTTCCAAATAATCAAGTTCTTTTTGAAATTTTTCCAGTCCTTCGGCTGTCAGAAATTTATCCATGTAAATACTTTTATTTTCTAATAGATTATATATCTTAGTTATACTTCCTTATTTTCTTTTGGCAAGGCACGATGCGGCGCTGGCGCCAGCCAAATAACCCGTCGACCAGCACTGCTGAAGATTAAATCCCCCGGTACGTCCATGGACATTAATTATCTCCCCGGCAAAAAATAAATTGTTAATGATTTTTGACCGCATGGTTTTGTCGTCGATAAATTCATTCGCAACGCCGCCCGCGGTAACCATCCCGCTCTCAATATCCATCAACCCAACAACTGTCAACGCCACGTTTTTGATAGTATCAACCAGCCGGCGACGGGCAACCATGGTGACATTATTGACGCTCATTTCGGGATCAACAATCGCCAACTCGCAAACAGCCAGCGCCAAATTCTGCGGCATGAAAACCGCCAAACAATTTTTAAGCGCGCGATTGGGAGTTTGGCTAAAGTTTTGCAGAATCTCTTTTTCGAATTCATCGCGACGCAATTGCGGCATGATATCGAGTACGATCTTCGTCTCGCCAGCCGCCAAAAGATCACCGACGCGGGCACTGATATCCAATATGGCCGGGCCACTCAAACCAAAATACGTAAATAAAACATCTCCAGTTAAAGACATTACTTTTTTACCTAAGCTTTCGACCGAAATTCTTATATTTTCCAATCCGACACCGGCAAGTTTTTTTGCCCAAACATCCTTTGTTTTTATCGGCACCAGCGCAGGCGCCAGCTTTTCGATCCGATGGCCAAGATAATGGGCCCACTCATAGCCATCGCCGGTCGATCCGGTACCAATATAGGATTTGCCACCCGTGGCAATAATGTATTTTTTGGCGGTAACGTCGGTTGCGGCAGTTCTTACCGAGCTAATCAAACCACCTTTCTTGCTGATTCCTGTGGCCGTTGTATCAAACAACAACCTAACCCTTAATTCCGCCAACTGCCGCGCCAGCGCGTCCAACACGTCCTGGGATTTCATGCTCTTGGGAAAAACCCTCTGCTTGTCCTCAATAATCGTCGCCACACCGGCAGCCTCGAAAAAATCGATTACTGCCTTCGGGCCAAATATCGAGAACGCGTGGAACAAAAACGGTCCGCCTTGTCCGTAATTGGCAACAAGTTTTCGCAAATCGAATTCCGCGTTAGTAATGTTGCACCGACCCTTGCCGGTCAGTAACAGTTTTCTCCCGGGTCTTTCGTTTCTTTCAAGCAACGCCACCGACGCGCCAAGTCTGGCCGCCGTAATCGCGGCCATCATCCCGGCCGGACCGGCGCCGATCACCGCCACATCAAAATTATTTTTGTCTGCCATTTTTTATCAGTATTGCCATCTGGAACATGCCAGCGAGCGATCCGTGGCGCTCGAATATCGCAATTAACCTTGGAATATCTATTCGGATTTAAGAGATTTATCGCCGTCGTTGAATTTCGCGCCAACGTGGCTGCCGTCGCAAAACGGTTTGTTCCTCGACTTTCCGCAGCGACAGAGAGTCACCCGGTTGCGGATTTCGTAAACCTGGCCGTCCGCTGATTCGATCGGTATCCCGCCCTTGACCGCCAACGGACCGCTCACGCACGCCACCGGGTCTTCGGTAATCCCGATCGTAGGCGCGAATTCCGGCTCGATCTTTTTTATTTTATCGCTGATCGCCAACCTGCCCGATAAACATTTGCAAGTCTGGGCAATCGCCTCTTTTTTGCCCTCCGGGTCGCCCGAATCTTGCGTCAGATCCCACACCCGGCCCTTTTGGTTGTGGCAAAAACGCAAGCCCGCGCACAGCGTGCGGTCATCCTGCAAGGTTAATTCCGGTCCCCGGGTCACCTGGGCCCGCTCGTCAAACCCCGATAGCGGCGCGGTTTCGGTGCCATCGAATTTAATCTTTGCGTGTGTACCGTCGCAATACGGTTTGGCCTTGGATTCGCCGCACCGGCACAAACCGCACGTCTCTTTTTCCGGCATTTTCTCACCTTTGGCCCAGTCAACGGAATTGCCATTATTGTCGCTTTGGATTACCTCCTTTTGAAGGGATGCACTGCCACTAACCAGATAAGGTCCGTCCTTAGCCACCTTGATTTTTTGTTTTGAGTTCATGACTATAAAATTATTTTTTAATTATTTTGTTTTTTAAACCAACTGCCTGTTTTGTAAAATAGTCCTGCCAAATGCCAGGCTCAATCTTTATTTTCATTACGGGATAGTCCTTAACTTCTTTTGCCAGCATGAATTGACTGCCCAATTGCAAAAGATCGAGAGGAACATCGAATTTAATTCTAGCCTTTTTTGCCAGATCCGCGATATCGAACCCGAATTTATCTCGCAAAAAAAAGAGATCGATAAAGTCGCGCGAGCGCGGTCTTTGATAAATGGTGAATAATTTATTAACGGCAATATCAATGGCGCTATCAATTTGTAAATCGCCTATTCCAGTCTTTTTCTCGATTCTTGGAAAAGGAAAAAATGTAAATTCTGTTTTTACGGTATCATGGCCAAGATTAACAAAGAATAAATTCCTGTTAAAGCTCTGCTGATAATCAACGTTTTTGATCCCGATTTTTTCTTTGTTTTTTTTAAAAAAAACATTGATCGCCTGAACATCGAATTCCTGCTCGCAAAAAAAATCCAAGTCTTCGGACAAACGGTGATGCAAATAAAATTCCGCCAACACGGTGCCGCCAGTAAGATAAAACCGCCGGCAAATTTCTTTGTCGCCGCTAATAGTTTCCAACAGTTTTGTTTGGTTCGCGCTTAATATCGTCTTGGCCATAAAACTATATCTTATTGATGCTCTTTGACCCCCAAAGCAATAACGATAAATATCTTTTTTTGGTCGGATCCAAATAAAGCTTATTCCAATATTTTTTAAGATCGCGGCAGTTCAGCTTTTCTTTACCCAACCCGAAATTAACCATCTGCTCCAAGCGCCAAATGGCATATTTTTCCTTGTTTTTCTTTAATTCCGACACATCCACCGACCAGTTTTGCATATTTTCATTGTAGCATTTTTACCTTAAAAAATCATCCTTTTTATGGCTCCTCCCTCAAACAACTTCCTTGACCCACCCAGCGATAAATAACGCAATTTCGCTTTCATGGCCCAAATAAGTATGGTCAGCGCCGTCAAAGATCAATTTTTTTGATTTGGGATTCGTAAAATGGCTACCAATGATCTTTAAATCTTCCTGCGGAGAAAAAATAACCGTATTTTCTCTACTGCCATAAAGCGCCAATACCGGGACCTTTATTCCGGCTACTTCTTTAAACGCTCCCTTGTCAAAAATTGAGAAAATATTGGCTACGGAATTTTGGCCAAATTCATCGACGAAACTCTTGGCCGAAACATAATACCAATCGCGTATCTTATTACCCAAAAGCTGACGGCCCCTTCCCTGGCCAACCAATCCGCTTGCCTCCGACAAATCCCGGTCAAAAAACTGGCGGTTGGTTTTCTTCAACAACCCTGCGGCATCGGCCGGCGAGGCCAAAACAAGCGCGACAATTTCTGGCCGCGGTTTATTGGCCAAAAAATAAACTGCCTTAGCCGCACCGTGGCTATGACCCTGCAAAATTATCCTCTCGTAACCCGCTTTCTTTAAAAAATCCAGCCAAGCTCCGATATCTAGCAGACAATCCGCGAAAGTATCGAAAGCCTGGCCAATCCGTTTTGATTCCTCGGTTCTGCCAACACGAAAATCGGCGATATGGTCATGGCCACGCGTATTAACGCTTAAAAACGCAAACCCGGCTTTGGTATATTCTTCGATCATCGCGTCCAAAAACGTGTTGGCGTAAAAATTACCGGCCCGGCCGTGCAAATGTAAAATCCCGGTTTTCGTTTCTGCGTTCGGTTTAAAAAGCAAACCGGTCAATCTCAATTCGTCGGAAGTTGTCGCGTGACAAAAAGTTGTTTTCATTTGATTGTATCTTCCTGGGATTCAGTCCAAGGAGGCGTAGTATTCAAGAGCAGCTTCATCTTACCTTTATAAATGAATTTTTTGCCCGCCGGGATCACTACCAGATCGCCTTTTACGCAATCTTCTTTTTGACCCTCGA
>Ga0182027_10005179_pt1 | contig 19911 bp, 13 predicted proteins | sample 712E1DmetaG_FD_121300 | JGI IMG/M metagenome (GOLD analysis project Ga0182027, IMG submission 121300) | Permafrost microbial communities from Stordalen Mire, Sweden - 712E1D metaG (Illumina Assembly) | ecosystem: Environmental > Terrestrial > Soil > Wetlands > Permafrost | place: Sweden...
CAACAGAGGAGACCAGACGCTAGAACAGTGGGATATGAGTGCTAGCTCAACCCAGACTTCGTTACGCAGGATCTCCTCTTTTTAGTGTAAACTTTCGCCTACACACATCTAAGATACAAACTTGATCTAGTGTGCTGTACCAATACGTTAATTCTTTGAAAAATTTGCATTTGTAATATTTTTATTACATGAGTGAATCAAATTTAGAAGTCCAAAGATTAAGTGAATACACTGAAGCTGATGCAGCAGGAATCGGAAAATTAATGTCTTTTTTAATTGAACGATTCAGCGGAGATCCAGTGAATGCAGAATTGTTAAAAGTAATTGTTGATTCTCCGTATCATGAGCAAATAGTAGCAAGATTGAACGGTAGGATTGTGGGTACAGTTACCATGAATCTACTAGAGGGGGCCTGGTATGATTAAAGAGGACTTCTTGGAAGATTTCGTTACCAACCCCGAGGTAAGAGGTCGTGGGATCGGCGATAAAGTCTGGCAGGAAATGCTAACTTGGTGCCGCGAAAACGATGTCAACCTAAGTTTTACTTCAAAGCCCAGTCGTGAACTTGCTCATAAATTTTATAAGAATCATGGCGCTGAAATACGAAATACTACTGTGTCTCGCGTTTTAGTAGATAGAACACTCAAATAAATTAATAACTAATTGTCTCGTCTTAATGATAATCAGATATTTACTGATTATTTAGTCTTATTGGCCCTATTTATCTTATGTAGTCGCGCTTCATTTTCAGCAAAAGTTTCTAGCCCGACACTTGCCCGACGTTCATCAACATGCTCAGGATCTTGGATATTATAAACTTTAATATCTTTTCCGAATCCTTGAAACTGAGTGCCATAAATCTGGGGTTTACCATTAAACATCAATACTCTGTCCTTTAAAAAAGCTATATTCCCCGGGTTTACTTCTCCGGGTGGTAGTTGTTCCATAAGATCCAGGCATTTTTCCATAAACTTTAGACTGGGTGCATGTTGCGCAATTAGCCAGGCAGCATGAGATGCTTCCTTGCCAACTAATGATATCGTCAGCCAGCCATATTCATTTACGATTTGCTTTAAGCGCTTCTGATTTGCATTATCTATTTTAGCGTCCCAGTCTGTGCCTTTTTCAATCCAATTCATGCGCATAGCCTGGTCAACTTTGGCCATTTGTTCAAGCTCTTTTGCGAGAGATTGGTTGATGGTTTTCATATGTAATTATTATATTAGATTTTAATTCTTTCTTATCTACCAAAAAGCGCGCCTGATATATACCAATTTAGGGTATATATTCGCTAATTATTTTTGCGACACTAACAGGGATATTTTGAGCAATTTATATTGCCGCGATCGGCAAGGCGATTGGCAATTTTCCGACATATCATTTAGGAATTTGCAAATTAATAATTTACTGTATCTTACAAGAAATTACTCATCAATACGGACGAATAGATTAAGCGTTATGCCCAATCTGTAACAAGCATACATTTAAACAGTTATGTATCCACTATCTGGAGAGTTGACTAAGTATTTAGGCTAGAGTTTTTAAATTTTTATACCAATCTTGTTGTTTGGCTGTTTTTATTTTGTGGCAATTGGCGCACAGAATTTGACACTTGCTTATCTCGTCTAAAATTGTTTCCCAATTTAACGTACTAGAAATTCCTTGAGCAATACCGAACGATTTTGTCGCTGGATCAATGTGGTCAAACTCTAAAACCCTAGGATCATTAATGCCACAAATAGCACAAGACTTATCTGATAAATACTCTAGTAGTTGCATCCTACGAATTACTTTGTATTTTCTGTTACGTTCTAATGCTCTCTCGCGATATTTACTACCATATTTATGGTAATGTTCTTCCCAAGTTTTTCTTCGATGTCCAATATAACAAACTTTACATTGTGCATGTAGTTTTTTGGCATGTTTATCTTGATAAAAAAATTCATTTTCAGACTTTTGGATATTACATTTTGAACAAGTCTTCATTTAACAAATTATAACTCCGTACGATTTTTTCGGATATCTGACTTGCAGGAACTCTATAACGTATATAACATTATTGAGGTAGGTTATAATATTGGCGCCTTGGCGGAATGGTTACGCAGAGGTCTGCAAAATCTCTTAAACCGGTCCGATTCCGGTAGGCGCCTCCATAAATCTTTCTTTATAAATAAGAAGTCTTATAGGAATGCTTTAAATTTTAATCTACTAGGCGCGGGTGTTGTAACTAGGTAGCCAAGCGGCACTTAAAATGCCGTGCCCAAAAGGCGTGCGGGTTCGATTCCCGCCCCGCGCACCAATCATTATCTGAATCATAAGCAAATTGCATGCTTGTAAACAGTTAGTTAAAATAAAGAGACTATGTGGGGAATAAAAACAATAATCGGGTTAAGCGCACTAATGTTTGCATCATTCTCTGCTAGTGGTACCTATCAACTTAATAGTTATAGTTTAGGACCTGGCGGGACAAACAGTGCCGCTTCAAACACATATCGGACTCAATCTAATCTTGGTGAAATTTCAGGGACTACCAGCAGTAATACTTACACTTCTAAAAGCGGAGCTGTCCAAACGGAACAATTAAATGTGCCGGCTGCTCCAACCTTATCTAACGGTTCTGGAACTTACTATAATGAACTCCAATTCATTATTAACACCGGCATCTTGCCATCTAGTACTACTTATGCGATTGCGGTTTCGCCCAATAACTTCACTACAACTTATTATGTTCAGGCAACGGGAGCATTGGGGGGGTCACAGGTATACCAAACATACACAGCATGGGGTGGTAGCAGTGGATCGTATATGACTGGGCTGAGTAACAGTACGGCTTACGAGGTCAAGGTTGCAGCTATGGAAGGACTTTTTACTAACACCGAATTTGGTCCGTATGCTTCGTCAACAACCACATCTCCTTCAATCACTTTCTCAATTTCCCCGACAACTATTAGCTTAGGCAGTCTTACGGCTGGCAACATAGTTACGAGTGGAACTAATATTACAGCTTCTCTTACTACTGATGCTGAATCGGGTGCCGATGTCTTTGTGTCGGGTGCTAACGGTGGGTTAAAAACAGCTAGCAGGAACTATACAATAGCTGGTGTAACAGGAAACTTATCATCACTGAGTGAAGGTTTCGGCTTGCAAGGTATCAGCGCAACAGATAGTTCAGGTGGACCCCTAAGCCTAGTCAGTCCCTATACTGGTACTAGTCATGTTGTTGGAATTGACTCTATAGCACCAACACTGATTTTAACAACCCCAATTGAAGTGCAATCTGGCAGTAGTACTATTGGGCTTCAGGCTAAATCTGCTATCCTTGATCCTGCAGCCAGCGATTATCAAGAAGTGCTAACTTTTGCTGCAGCAGCAGCATTTTAGTGAGGTATACTAACTGTATGAAGAGAGTCCCCCTGTTTCTGGTGGAGTTAAGCATTGCTGTAATTGTTTTGGTGACACCATTATTGATGTTTTATCATGTAGTTTCGGCAGCGGGCGTCAGTCTGACAACATCACCTGTCTCCGAAGTTATATCTTCTAAACCGGGCACTGTCGTCACAACTACTCTCCATGTCCAGAATAATAGTTTGCAGCCAGTGCCGATGACTATAAAGTTATTCGCCTTTGGCGCAGCCGGAACAAATGGTAGTCCGTCATTGCAGCCCGCTTCTCCGTCCGATACTTATTTTGATTGGGCGCATTTCTCTCCAGATGCTTTTATAGCTCAGCCTGATGTACCAGTGTCAGTAACAATGACTATCGATATTCCTAAAACTGCAGCCTTAGGCTATAACTATGGCGTGGCGTTTGAGCCGATCGTTTCAGCGGCACTAAAAGGACCGGGGGCAGTACTTAATGGTTCTAACGTAGTTTTGGTTCTACTAGATACTACATCGGCCAATGAAATTCACTCCGCTCAAATAGCTAGTTTTACCGCATCAAAAAAAGTCTATGAGTATCTGCCAGTTACTTTTTTAATTAATGTTCACAATAACGGCAATATTTTCCTTGCTCCAGGCGGAGACATATATGTAAGTAAAAGTGCCAACTTTTCGCCTGGCAGTATTATTGACACTATCAATGTAAACACTGCTCAGGGTAATGTTCTTCCCAATTCTAACCGAGTTTTCCAGGCACAGTGGACTGATGGTTTCCCGGTTTTTCAACCCAAGTTAGTTGATGGCCATAAAATTACTAAGAAAAATCAAACAGTAGAACAACTAAATTGGAATTTTTCGAAAGTCGACAAACTACGCTTCGGTAAATATTACGCCAAATTAATTGTGAGCTACAATAACGGCGAACGACAAGTTCCGATAACTGCAGTGCTGTCCTTCTGGATAATACCATGGAAACTACTATTATTAGTCCTATTACTAGTATTAGTTTTTATAGGTCTGATCATATTTGTTGTTTACTTAGTCCATCGTTTAAGAAAATTGCAAAGAGGTTCTTCGCGACGTCATGTCTAGGTCAATAACCTATGTGGACGGGTCAGTAGTTTCACGGCTAAAGAAACATGGTGGGAGAAGAAAATCCATACTGCGCCTACTAGCAATAGTTATAGTGGTAATTGTTGTTGCTTACTACATTATGAGTCGACTAAACGGGTCAGCTAAAGGCGTTATCACAAATCCGACTAAAGCTCAGCAGAATGCTGGCTTATCATTCGACTTTACGCCGGTGCCAGTAAAAAATGCCTATGTAAGTTTTGCTTATCCTCGGGCAATGTCAGTTTATACAGCAGCTCAAAAGCAGAACTATCCGACCCTCGCGGCATATGAATATAGTTACAAAGATATCCGAACATGGATAATGGCTGTGTCTGTTAACCAGTTGATGTCAAATAGTTTGCATGCTGACAGTAGTTATAATTTCCGTCTATTAAACCCCCAGATCTACCAACATTCGACAGTAACTTTCAACAATAATACATTTCAAGTGATGACAGACACCACCTTTATAGGATTTAATAAAGTAGCTTTCTCATTGCACAATGGTATGTCCATAGATATATCACTGTTAGGCAATGATAACTTAGGTACGACTAATCTGCAGAAAGTTTTCAATATGGTGCTGGCCAGTTTCACTTGGCATTAAGCGACTTATCCACTGTCAATATTTTTTTTATAACCATAAACATTGCATTTAGTAATTAATATTGATATAAATTAATCTTGAGTATTATAGATAACCAAAATGTCAATCAAACATAAATACCGTATCCGGGAAAAATCAATTGTTGTAATTTATGTGTTTGCTTTGATGGTGGCAATGCTGTCGAGCAGCATAGCTAAAGTTTCAGCTGGTGCATTAACTAACATGTGGGCAATTGAGACAAACATGGATGCCTCTGGCTCAAGTCAGCTTTGGGTGGCATTTCAGGCCGCAACAACTGCTGCACCGGGCACAATTACAATTACTATGAATGGTACTGGGGCGGCTGTAAACGCTTCCCCAACTATTGACGCCACGCATTGCCAAGGTGCAAGTGGAGTTTTTAACTTCCTAAATAGTGGCGCCGGGGCAACTTATCTTCCTGGATCACCGGCCGCAACTGGTGCCTCGAATGTTATAAGTATTACAGGAGCTACTAGCTTAACAGCAACCACGAAATACTGTATCGGTTTTACTGGTTCAGCAATTACTACTAATCCGTCCGCTGCCGGTATATATAGTTTTGTCATTGCCGATACTTCCGATACTGGAACGGCTTACTATCCGATATTGGCGGGCGGTACAAATGAGCAAATTGCCGTAAGTGCCAGCGTATCGTCAACTTTTACGCTTACTTTAAGCGGTACCACTGATACGCTCGGTACATTGTCAACTGCTAGTGTAATATCGTCAGCGGGTGTTAACGCTACGGTTTCCACCAATGCGGCTTATGGCCCCCAGTTATTTATTTATGACTCACAGACTGGACTGCATTCAACCAATGCCGCTCATATTATTGCGTCTAAAAACCCCAATAATACATCGGCCCAAACTATATCTACCACAACCGAAAACTATATCGCTAATGCTACTTATACCAGTAACACTAGTGGTGATACGATGACGGTTGCCGCCCCGTTCGCTGGTACTGGTGCGACCGGTGACGGACTCAGCCCTTATCCGGCGGAGCTTGCCTATGCCACAGCTACTGCTGCGCCGACTAATGCAGCCATAGTTAACATTAAGGAAAGCGCCACAATAACCAATATCACCCCTGAAGCGTCAGATTATAGCGATACAGTCTACATAGTCGGTACCGGTACGTTCTAGAAAATAATTAAGTTTGATGAAAGTTCAGCGCATATTATAGTGAGCTATTTATAGTGTTAAAAGTAATCTATTAATACTCGAAACTAATATATTAAAACCATTTACACACCACATAGTCGTCACAGTATAAACCTATAACCATAAACATTGCATTTATTAACTATCGCTGGTATAAATTAAGCTAGAGTATTATAGATAATCAAAATGTCATTTAAACATGAACACCGCATCAGGGAAAAAACATTTGTTGTAATTTTTGTGTTTGCTTTGGTCGCGGCAATGTTGTCGAGCGTACCGAAAGTTTTAGCGCTCGGTACCATAACATCGGCATCAATATGGACAATTGAGACTAATATGGATGCCACTGGCACTAGTCAGTTCTGGTTTTCATTTAAGTCAGCGTCATCCGGTTCCCCGAGCAACATAACAATCACTTTGGGCGGTACTGGGGCGGCTTTTGCTGCTTCTCAAACCGTGAATACGACTAACTGTGCTGGAGCAAGTGGAGTTTTTAACTTTCTTAACGGCGGTGTCGGGGCGACTGCGCTTCCTGGTTCACCAACGGCAACAGGTTCCTCAAATGTTCTTACTATAGCAAGTGCTGGTAGTCTAACTTCAGGCACACAATACTGTATCGGCTTTACTGGTTCGGCACTTACTAATCCGTCAGCTGCCGGTATCTATACCGTTACTGTTGCTGATTCTCTCGATTCTGGATCGGATTACTACCCAATTTTGGCTTCTGGTACAAATGAAGCAATTACCGTTGGGGCCAGTGTATCGCAGACATTCACGCTTACTTTAGGCGGTACCACTGATACACTTGGTACATTATCAACAGGTAGCGTAATTTCTTCTAGTGGTGTTAATGCTACAGTTTCCACTAATGCGGCTTATGGGCCAACGTTATTTATTTATGACTCACAGACTGGACTGCATTCAACCAATGCCGCTCATACTATTGCGTCAAAACTTCCCAACAACGCGACGTCTACAACTATCGTAACTACTACTGAAAATTATATTGCTAATGCAACTTATACCAGTAATACTAGTGGTGATACGATGACGATTGCCGCCCCGTTCAACGGTACTGGCGCGACCGGCGATGGACTTAGCCCCTATCCGTCTGAGCTAGCTTATGCCACGGCTACTGCGGCGCCGACTAATGCTGCCATAGTTAACATCAAGGAAAGCGCCACAATAACCAACATCACCCCTGAATCGTCAGACTATTCTGATACTGTCTATATTGTCGGTACCGGTACGTTCTAGAAGATAAACTAACTTTGAGTCAGCGATGGTATTAAAATAACAACTTATATATCCAAGGTTCAATTATTTCTATTTAAGCACTATATATCCACACCATCCACCCCATATAAAAATCAAATGGATTAAATAAATTTGACAACTGTTTAAGAAATACTTATGCTTGAAGAAGCAAAAGCTAACAAAAATGGCTAGCAAACACAAAAACCGAATTAGAGATAAGTTATACGTTTTAGTAATTATTGCTGTATTTATAACTGCAATGCTGTCGAGTAGCGTATCGAAAGTTTCAGCTGGCGCCATAACTCAGATATGGTCAGTAGAAACTAATATGGATGCAAATGGTAGTGGGCAGCTTTGGGTAGCATTTAAGACAACTACGGCAGTCAGTACACCAACTACAACATTTACTTTGGGCGGTGCTGGTGCATCAGTAGCTACTACCAACGGGAACTTAAATCCAGTAACATCAATCAATTCAACATCTTGTACTAGTATTTTCACTATGGTCGCCGGCGTACTTGTTATGCCAGGTACGTTAAATGCCACAGGGTCTGGTGCCACAATTACATTGACGACAACCGGTAATGTTGCCGCCACCACGGCTTATTGTGTTATATTTTCCGGCACATCGGCAGTCACCAATCCAAGTGCCGCGGGCGTATACAGCTTCGCTGTTTCTGACACTACTGATTCCGGATCAACATATTATCCAGTGTTAGCTGCAGCCACTAACGAACAGATTGGTGTCTCTGCTCAAGTCGGTCAGTCATTCACCCTAACTTTAGGTGGTACCACAGATACCCTTGGCACACTATCAACAAGTGGTGTGATATCTTCAGCAGGTGTTACAGCTACCGTTACAACCAATGCTGCTGGCGGACCTGAGCTATGGGCCTATGATACACAGACTGGACTGCATTCAACCAATGCCGCTCATACTATTGCGTCAAAACTTCCCAACAACACATCCGCTCAGACTATAACCAATACAGCAGAGGGCTATGTCGCTAATGCCGTATATAACTCTAACACTGGCGGTGACACTATGACGATTACTGCGCCGTTTACTGGATCTGGCGGTACCGGCGATGGACTTAGCCCTTATCCTGCGGAACTGGCTTACGCAACAGCGACTGCTGGGCCAACTAATTTGGCAATAATTACCCTCAAGGAAAATGCCACTATAACTGGGCTTACCCCAGAAGCATCTGATTATTCCGATACTGTCTACATTGTCGGTACTGGTACGTTCTAGTAAAATTAAGCTGTAATGTTTAAACGTCTCTGCCTATGTGCAGTAAATATAAGTTTATTATTTTTTAGTTTAGCTGGGACTTGTTTTGCTGCTGCTAACGCCAATAGCAGTGGCCTAAGCGTGTCACCGGCGATTACTCAAGCTTCATTATTACCTAACCAAAAAGTTGCGGTATTTAGTGAAACAGTTACAAATGTTAGCAACATACCTCTAACTATCAATGTCTATCCTCAGGATTTTGGGTCTATCGGAGGAGCCGGTACAATTAATTTCTTTTCGTCGGCTAATTATAATCCAGCTAATAATCCACACGGGCTTCAAAATTCTGTCCAACTTAGTGCTAACCAATTTGTTTTGCCGGTTGGAGTAAGTAAAACCGTCCTTGTGAATATCGTAAACGCTGAAAACTTAGCTGCTGGCGGGCATTATGGCGCAATCATCTATAAACCAAGCGCTATTAGTTCCCTTCTTAACAATGTCAAAGTCAACTTTATACCATCTGTAGCTTCGCTGATTTTTCTAGTCACGGCCGGCGGTGGAACGCAGAATTTACATTTAAGCAATATTTTACAAAGTCGCATAAGCTTTAGCCTGCCAAAAACTACCAGTTTTATCATGGCTAACTCCGGTAATACCCAAACTGATCCAATTGGTTATATAAAATTGTCTGGCCCCGGACATAATTTGATCGCTCAGGCTATCATCAATCACACTTCGGCATTGATCTTACCAAGTAGCTCGGTGCTAATGAGTGTTAATCTGCCAACTCACAGCTCGTTTTTTACATTACCCGGTATCTATAGTTTAAAACTGGTTTATGGGCATTCCGGTTCTAATAATTTAACTTCAATCTCCAAAAGCTTCCTCTATATCAACCTGTCATTTATAGTTTTACTAATTATTGTTCTAATAGTCCTGGTTTTAATAATACGATTTATAATTCGTAAATATCGACGAAAAAAGAACAATAAAAAATCATAAATGTAATATTTGAGGGTAATTACCAATAAGGTTTAGGGATGCTAGAAAAGATAAATAAACTTAGCAACCGACAAGTAGTATTGGTGATTTTGATTGTCGGCTTAATAGTCTTTTGTACGGGTTTATTTAACCCTTTCCAAGGTGATGATAGCTTGCAAATCGTAAAAAATGTTCCCGTTCATTCGCTAACTAATATTAAGCTCTTTTTTGAGGGCGGTACGCTTTATAACGGCGGCGGTGTGGCGCCATTGGTTGGCGACTACCGACCGCTGATGACTACTGCTTTTTCACTAATCTATACCTTTTTTGGTTTACATACATTCTTTTACCACTTTTTCCAGTTATTACTCTATGCCAGCAGTGCTGTATTTTTATTTCTAATATTCAAACAAACCTTTAAAACAGTCCTGCTGCCGTTGATTCTAAGTTTAATATTTCTAGTCCATCCGCTTAATTCCCAAGTTGCATTGGCTATCCCGTCCATGCAAGATGTGCTTTTCTTCTTCTTTGGCATCTTAGGGTTTTATATCCTGATCAGTTATAAATCGGTTAGCAGATTATGGCTGGTTTCCCTATGTTTCCTGTTGTCAATGCTATCCAAAGAAACCGGTATTTTATTTATTGGCTTGGCACTTTTGTATTTGTTTTGGTGGAGCAGAAAAAGGTTTTTTACTTCAATTGCTTTTATGGTTGTCCCGGCTGGTTTATGGTTGGCACTTAGGCTGAACGCGGTTGGCCTTAATAACCCGAATATAGCCCCGATCGACAGATTAAACCTAGTCGGCCGTTTACTAACATTGCCTTCGATCCTGTTATTTTACTTGGCAAAATTTATTTTCCCTTGGAAGTTAGCTTCAGGCTATTATTGGGTACATCCAACTTTTAGCGCCAGATATGTGCTAGTGCCTCTTTTAATCGATTTAGCAGTTTTGGGAATCGCGATTTACTTGGGTTTTGCTGTGCACCGGAAAGCTTCTAAAACTCTTTACCATAAATACTTGTTCTTTTCAGTTTGGCTGGTGTTAGGTCTATTGACGTTATCGCAAATAATCACTTTGGACATGACCGCCAGTGAAACCTGGTTCTACTTCTCAATGTCCGGATTGCTTGGCATGATCGGCGTCGCAGTAAAAACTTTCTCGAAAAAAATTAACCCTAGCTGGCTGATGGCAATTGCTTTACTGCTTATTGTATTACTGGGATTCAGAACGCTGATGAGGGGAATAGATTGGAATAACAAGTATCATCTGGACAAATTAGACATAGCAGCCTCAAGGCAAGACTATGTCGCCGATAACGATATTGCCAATATCTTAATTGGCCAACATAAATACGCAGCCGCCAAAGTTTACGCCGACCAGTCAATCGCAATTTTCCCGTACTTTGGCAATTACAATAATCTTAGCACAATTTACTTAGACTCAGGCAATATAGCTGAGGCCAAAACAATTTTTGATAAAGGTCTAGGTTACGGCCGTTATGTTGATATTTATGATAACTTAGGCGAGATTTCGCTGGTTCAGGGCAATGTTAATTCCAATCGATTGTTTTTCGCTCAAGCCTTAAATTTATTCCCGGAAGATGGGCAATTATGGTTTTATAAGGCCCTATTTGACGGTGAGCATAATGATAATACTGATGCCAAAACCGATATTAACAATGCTGTTAACTTTGGCTATCCGGTAAACCAGATTATTTATCGAGTAATTATGAATGGCCAGATATTAGCCATCCATACCAACCTTGGTGTTATAAACCTCCAATAACAGGCTGTCTTTTAGCTCTCAGTTTTATTGGATTTGAACTTCTTTGCCTAAATCAGGCAGGCTTAGTGTAAACGGCTGGTTGTTCATTATTTTGTTATAAATAAATTGCGATACCGGCCCTAAACTGGCGGCTTTTTCTATATAGATCTGAGCTTTGGCATTAGCATCATACTTATCTTCGATAATAGCCAAGTAAGTCCAAAGTTTGAAATCATTAGGGAAGCGCCCGAGGGCATTCGTGAATAATTGCCCATCTGAAGTGGGGTTACCATATAATATAGATAGTTCACCGAGATTTTCGTAAATTATAACGTCATTGCCGTACTTTAAAGCATTGTTGTAGGCACTTATGGCGTCAGAGAAATCACGCAGTTCAACTTGAATCACGCCGAGGTTGTAATAACCAAAATAGGTTGGGTAAATGCTAATTGAGTCTAGTTCATAAGCCTTGGCCTTTTGGTAATGGCCTTGGTTGTTAAGACTGTTAGCAATGTCATTATAGGCGACAAAATCTTCTGACGAGGCAGCTATATTTTTATAAGTTAGGGTTATTGGGTTGCTCCAATCAAGTCCCCTGATAGCTGTCCGAACTCCTAGTAGGCAAATCAAAATAAGCGCTATTGTCAGAACCCATTTGGGGCGAACTTTATAAGCCCCCAAAATTACTCCGACCATACCAAGCACACCAACCATCGGGAAATAGAACCAAGTTTCGCTGGCTGTCATGTCGATGGGAATAATCTGTAAATGCAGCAAAATTCCGACAGCTGCCCAGGCAGCAAAAAACAAATAAGTGTAGAAATTCGCCTTTTTAATTCTTCTACGCAAAGCAAAGCCGAGATATACAAAAACCCCCACTACCGCAATATCTATTAACAGCGGCAGCAGGACATGGCGGAAGCTGAATGTCGGATAGACCCAGTAGTAGGCGGTCGCCAGTTTCCAGGGGAATATGAATTTGGTTATGTAAAACAACATAATGGAAGGAGCCGTGTACAGCCGTCCGACAAGATTGAGATTACTTATCGGGGCAACGTATTCATGGGTATTAAGCCCAACGGCATAGATCCGCAAAGCCAGATATAGACATACAGGCACTACCATAATACCAATGAAGGCATAAAGCCTATCCCGGTTGAACCAAAATAGATACAGTAGCGCCATAATAATGAAAGCCACAGCTGTCTCTTTGGATAGCAAGGACAGAAAAAGACAAGCTGCCACCGGGATAAGACTTCTGAATGATTGGAATCTTAGCAGCAGCCAAAACGCCAAGATGCCGAAGAAAAAGAACAATACTTCCTGGGTTGACCAAATCGCAAAAGCTACTTGTGAGTTAATCGGATGGACCAGAAAAATCAGCGCCAGTACAAGTGCCAAGGCTGGTTTGAACGAATACTTGAATACCAGATATAGAATTAAGGCACTAGCAATATATATCAGCAACTGGAAGAGATGGAAAATAAAGGAATGGGCTCCAAATATGGTATACAGCGTCGAAAAATACACTGTCTGCAGCGGCCGATAATAAATCCCGGCCAGCGGCGCAATTCCCTTCCCGAGATAGATCGTACCGCCTTCAAAAAATAGTTTGATGTTGGCTAGCGAATGGACAGGTAGATTATTGACGATCTGGGTCATATCATCGTTCCTAAATGGACTTGTCAGGCCGGTAAAGTAAACGGCAAATCCGATGATCGTAATAATCAGTGTCGCCCACTTAGAACTAAGCTTGTTTAATTTAGCAAGCATTGATGCACCAACTTGTCTTTAGAAGAATTTTCATACCCCCAATTACGTTAATTATACATACAGTTTGTGGTTAAATTTTAGGCTTTAAGCAAATTGATTGTCTGTATCAGATAGCAGAAATTTTTCGTTATACCTTACTATAAGATTGACAAACTGTTGTAGAGTTGTATCATAAAACATAAGGGCATTTAAAAACCCAAATTTAAAAAAGAGATAAAAATTGTGAGTTGGATATATACCCGGCTATTGGGTAAAAAAATAAAGATATCCCAGTCTCAACATATACTGGTAGCTTCTGCTATTAGTACATCCGTTACTTTACCTGTTAGCTCTTCTGCATTGCTAACTCCAAATGCCAATTCCCGTTGGTTTAAAAAAATCTTTGCTATATTAATAGTCTTTTTGGCAGTATTTTTCATCTTAGGTTTATCTCAAACTAAGCATGCAGCAGCCACAACTGGTATCAACTCCGAGCTTAGTTTCGAGGGTAAAATTGTTACAACTTCGTCTGGTATCAATATTCCAGATGGTACGTACAATATGGAATTTAAAATCTATAATGCTTCTACAGTTTGTACACCATCAACCGGTAGTGGTTGTACGCTAGCTTGGACAGAAGACTGGCTGGTCGGATCAGGTGAGGGTGGCATTACTCTTACAAGCGGTACTTACCAGGTAAACCTTGGGGCAACTTGCCCGTTCAGCGGCGGATCTTGTGAATCATATACCAACACCGCAATTAACTGGAATACTTATCCGTTGTATTTATCGTTGCAGATCGGCAACACATCCACTTGTACTATAACCACTAACTTTACAGCAAACTGTGGCGGCGATAGCGAAATGAAACCGTATATTTTGTTAACATCAACACCATATGCTATGAACTCAAACCAACTTGGCGGTTTGGGTTCGGCAGCCTACGCCCAGATAGCGGCAGCTAATACTTTCCAACCAACAGCAAATTCAACAGGAGTGATTGTAGAGCAATCTTCGGCAGCTGGTAGTGCGGATATATTTGATGTTGAAACGGCTAACACAAGTCCAGTTATTCAAGTTACTGGACCGTCGCTTAATAATGCCGGCCTCAATCTGTTTGCAGTTGGTACGGGTGTTATAAACGTTGGCAGTACTTCAGCGGTAAACACGATTCAAATTGGTGGAGTATCGACGACTGAAGCCGATACTGTTTCCATTAACACAGCTGGTGCTGCTGAGACTACTACTATAGGTTCTCTTACTACTACGTCTGCAACAACTATAAACGGTGGTACGGCAAGCAATGCCATATTGCTCGCGGCTGGCGGTTCGGGAACGATTACTATCGGTAGTACGAGTACCGCTAATACTGTTAACATCGATACAAATGCCAGTGCAGTCGAATCGGTCACTATTGGTTCCCAATACTTAGCCAGTTCCCTATTGCTTCAATCAGGTACCGGTAATCTAGTAATAAAAAACGAAGGCTACACACTTAATTTGCCAACTACTACACCCGGTACTAGCCAATGTCTACAGACTGGTTCTTCAACTTACTCAAATCTAGTATTCGGCTCTTGTGGATCCGGTGGCAGCAGTACATTGCAACAAGCTTATACTACTTCTACTGGCGGGACTACTCCCCAGATCCTCTTAACTTCTGGTGAAGGCACGCTTAATATCCAGGATGCCAATACTTCAATTGGCACTACCCTACTGGCCGTCAGAGCTAGTGTAGCCAGCGGCTTGGGATCAAGCATTCTCAGCGTTGGCAGTACCGGACAAGTATTAATCGATGATTCGTTCAATAGCTTATCGGTTCCAAATGGTCTGGTTGTGGCTTCGTTTGCGACTACCGGAGGTAGTCTTGGTAGCTTATCAACATCTATCACCTACTACTATAAAGTTACAGCCGTCGATAGCGAAGGTGGAGAAACCACGGCCAGTAGTGAAGTAAACCATAACTTTGCCAGTGGCGTTAATACTGGTACCGTGACATTAAACTGGAATATAGTTACTGGTGCCACGGGTTATAAGATTTATCGTGGTACAACCACTGGTTCAGAAAATGTTTATTACGAGACTTACGCTTCTGTAAGCAATACTAATCCTGATGTTTTGACATTCACTGATACCGGAGTCACAACTAACGGTAGCGCCTCACCACCATCTGCCTCAACTGCTATCCTATCTGGTAACCTTAATTCCAGTCCAACTTATAACAGCGGTTATTGGTCGAATGGTGCCACTAGCTTATATCAATTAAATGATTCACCGGTTAAAGTTGGTGACGTTTTGGTTTTCTTCGAAGGAGAAACATCTGGTAACGTCGCAATTAATTCTGTGACCGGTGGCGGCGTCTCTAGCTGGAGCAAGGTTATGGTAGATAACGGTGCTTATCGCTCAGAGATGTGGATCGGTACAGTTACTTCAACTGGTGCTAATACTATTACTGCAAATTACGCGACTCAACCTACAACACTTTTCGAAGAATTAAATGCGATGGAATTTACAGCCAATGGCGTCAACAGTTCCACTAACTGGGTTGTTGATGCTTATGGCAGTGGCGGTTGTTCTTCCAGTTGTACATCAACCTTGACATATCCAAGTTTGACTACTCAGGGTAACTCTGAGCTTTATGTTGGCTTTGGCTTTAATTACGCTACCAGTACTGGGGGTAGTTATTCTGGCTTTTCCTATCAAGTCACTTATGATTCCGACGTCATTCTTTATAACAACACTAGTCTAGCTAATGCTACGGCGTATACGCCAACCTCAACAACGAGTGGAGCCGGATCGTACAACACGATGGGAGTTATTCTTTCGGCCAAGACACCAATTAACAGTAACTTACAGGTTACCGTCGGTAGCAACGGTACCCCGACCGGACAACTCTATGTATCCGGTACTGTCCCGACCAACAGTTTAAGCGCTACCGCCCTCAATAACTATGCAGATTCTGTTTCTGTCTCCGGTCACTATGCCTATATGGCTTCTCCCAGTAGTGGTTTGCTAATCTACGATGTCTCTAATCCAGCTAGCCCGGCATATATAGGCGCCACCACTACTGGCTTATCTGCCCCAAATAGTGCCACAGTCCAAGGTCATTATGCCTATGTAATCGATCCAGGTAACAATAAACTAGTGATCTTTGATATTTCCAACCCGGCTAACCCCTCTTATGTTGGCCAATCCCCAGGTTCCTTCCTAAACAGCCCGTCAAGTATTTATGTCTCAGGACGCTATGCCTATGTAGTTAGCACCAGTAACAACGAACTGGTGATTTTCGATATCTCCAACCCAGCTCAACCTGTCTACGTTGGCGAAAACGGCACAGACATGTCCACTCCAATCTCTGTCTTTGTCCAAGGCCGCTACGCTTACGTAACCAGCTATGGCAATTATGGTGAACTGACAATTATAGATATCTCTAATCCGGCCAATCCGATAGTTGTTGGTAATTTTGGCACATCTACTAATCCCATAAGTCTCCCGGATTTTGTCTTTGTCCAAGGTAACTACGCCTATGTGACCACTCAAGGTATTCCCGACCTGATAATTTACAATATCTCCACCCCGGCAGCTCCTTATTATGTAGGTGAGATTGGTACCAACCTGAGTACTAACTTGAGCGAAAGAACTTCTGTCTTTGTCCAAGGCCGCTACGCTTACGTAACCAGCCCAGCAAATAATGAAATGATAGTCTACGATGTCTCTAATCCGGCCAATCCTGTCTATGTCGGGGAAGTTGGCTCTGGCTTAAGCCAGCCGAACTCCATCTTCGTCTCTGGCCGTTACGCTTATGTAGTTAACGTTGGCGGTAATCTGGTGATATATGACCTGGGTGGCGCCTATGTCCAGCAATTACAAGTAGGTGGTACGGAAACCGGTACACTCCAAGTCGATGGCAACTCAATCTTAAGTGGTGATGCTTCTATCACTGGCGGTCTGACTGTCAGTGGTAATGCCCAAATATCAGGGAGTCTAGGTGTTAATGGACCGGTTAATATCACCGGGAATAGCCCGGGTGGTGTTGTGGGCAGTGTTACAACCCCGACTCCTCTCCAGATGTATGTTTCGGGTAACTATGCATTTGTCTTGGGTAATTATCCTGGCAGTGGCACTACTATCCAAACCATTGACATATCTAATCCCGCTAGTCCTGTTACCATCGGGACTGCTGTTAGTTGTCCCGGGGCGGGGAATATGTATTTAGCCGGCCATTACGTTTATGTCACCGATACTGTTGGTTTACAGATCTTCGATATCTCAAATCCCTACAATATCACTTTGGTCGGTACTTTCGTTCCTCCAAACCGCGGTGGTGGTTTCTACGTTGACGGGCGCTACGTCTTTGTCGAGGAAGAAAATGGCACCACCGGGGCGGCTCAACTACAGCCTATCGATATCTCCAATCCCGCTAATCCTATTGCGGTGGGCACTCCTTATAACCTAAACAATTGGTTCAACTGGGCCTATGATTACGGTCAGGGCCGCTATCTCTATGTTTCAATGGGCGCCGATTATGCTTGGCAAACATTTGACATCTCTAACCCCCTGGCACCCACCTCAGTTGGTGGCATTATTGCTCAGGTCGGGCCAGTTAATGCCCTGTCGGTTCAAGGCCGTTATGCCTATGTCGCTATCGGTAGCACCGTTCAGGTCATAGATATCTCCAACCCAGGCAACCCGGTAAATGTCGGTTCTGCCGTTGCCACTACCAGTACGCCAATGGCAATAACTATTGAGGGTCAATACGCCTATGTGCTGAGCGGGACATCAGGAACGAGTGACTATCTTCAGGCAATTAATATCTCCAACCCATCAGCAGCGGTTAGTGTCTGGTCCGTTTCGACCGGTGTCAACGGATATAATTCGTATGCCAATTTTGCTATCCAAGGACGCTATGCCTATATCGGTAACGGGGCGGGATCAGCAAATACTTTTCAAGTTTTTGACCTGGGCGGTACTTACATTCAATCTCTTCAGGCCGGTAGTACTGAAGTAGCAAACTTAGCAGTTGATGGCAATGAAACTATAGCCGCGAATTCGTCTATTCAAGGCAACTTAATGGTTGGTCAAGGATTAGGAGTTTCCGGTAGTGTTGGTATCAGTGGTAGTTTAGGAGTCACCGGCTCAACGGTTCAAAATGGGACATTAACAGTTAACGATGCCACGGTATTGCAAGATACGGCCGCTAACCCATTCGCTTTCGAGGTAAATAACTCAGTCACCGGCTCGCCAATCCTTACTGCCGGCACCAATAACTTAGTAGTCAATGGTGATTTTGAAGGCAGTACCGGTACAACCGGTTGGGCGAACTATAATACCGGATCAATTGCCCAAAACACTAACCAGACTTACTCTTATAGCGGCAATAACAGCTTGGCGGTGACAATCGGCACTACGGCTAATGGCGGTGCCCAAGTTACATCTTTCAACCAAAATCTGCCGCTTGGGACATACACTTTATCCTTCTATGCCAAAGCGACAGTAAGTATTGCGACATTAGCGGCTAGTTTCGGAAGCGGAACTTGTACGCTAAATTCTACTACTGTCACGACTACTGGTTTCACGCAATTCTATTGCACTGTCGTCACTACAGGTACGACCTCTGCCATAGATATATATAGCACTGGCACGACTGCTACAGTCCTATATATTGATGCGGTCCAGGTTACGTCGTCTACAAACCTACTGACTAATCCTGGATTTGAGACTGGCAGTACTGGCTGGGCTACTTACGGTAGTGGGACTGGCTTAGCTATTGCTTGGAACAACAATGCCAGCTATGCTTACCTGGGCATCGGCAGCCTAAAGATAACTACCGGTACAACCGGCAATGCCGGAGCTCAAACTACTAGTTTCATTTCAGCGTTACCAGCTGGTACTTATACTATGTCTTTGGAAGCTGGTTTTGCGGGTACTGCCTTCGGTACACTTTCATTCGGAATTGGTTCGACTGCTTGCTCGACGATCACTCCTTTGCCATCGACTATAAATGTTCCGACGAACGGTTATGTACGCTATAGCTGTACTGTTACTACCGGTGCTACTTCCACTTACGCTTACATAGATAGTACTAGTGCAACTTCGTCTACTTTTTACATTGATGCAGTGCAAATTTCCGGTGGCTCAAATGCATTGCAATACAACATTGGTTCGATTCAGTTACGAGGAGTAATCAATAGCCCCGTCACAATTCAACCTTTCTCTAACTCAACATCTACCTTCCAAATCCAAAATGCTGCTGGGACAAGTAACTTATTTGTCGCTGATACATTAGATGGGTTAATTGACCTAGGTGGTAACGTTTTATTGACCCAGTCTACTAATAATATAGGCACTGGCACATCTAGCACTATACAATTGGGCAGTACGAGTGTCGCTAATACCATCCAGATAGGTGGTGTGGGTGGAGCTGTAGCCGATACGGTATCAATTAACACAGCTGCGGCAGCTGAGACTACTACTGTAGGCTCACTTACTACTACTTCAGCTACAACAATAAACGGTGGCACTGTTTCGGGGGCCATATACTTGGATGCCGCTGCGGCTGGAACGATTGTTATTGGCAACACTACAGCCTCTACGGCTAATACCATCCAGATTGGGTCGGTTGGAAGTGCTAATATC
>Ga0182027_10005180_pt1 | contig 19909 bp, 11 predicted proteins | sample 712E1DmetaG_FD_121300 | JGI IMG/M metagenome (GOLD analysis project Ga0182027, IMG submission 121300) | Permafrost microbial communities from Stordalen Mire, Sweden - 712E1D metaG (Illumina Assembly) | ecosystem: Environmental > Terrestrial > Soil > Wetlands > Permafrost | place: Sweden...
CGGCAGCGCCGCGTCGAAATCCTCAATCGCCTTTTTCTTCGCCTCAAAATTGCCGTCCTCGCCGTACATGTCCGTGTACTTGTAATGGATGAAGAAATAGTCGTAGTTGTCGTACTCGGCGCCGTAGCGCTGGAATTGTTCGGAGATGGTTTGCGGGCCTTCGATCTTGGTCATGCCGACCAGTTGGGCCAGCCCCTTGTACATGGGATAAACCGCCAGGCAGGCCGGCTTGAGGCGGTAACGCTCCTCGAACTGCGGAATGGCCGGCTGATGGGCGATGCCGCGCAACAAAAAACCGTTGGCCGGATGCTTTCCCGCCAGGACCGGCAGCGCCGCCTTGTAGAAGGCCGCCACCAGTTCCGCCGTCTTGCGTTGTTGCGCCGATTCGGGATTCACCGGCCGGGCCACCGGCACGGGCGCTCCTTCCCGGTTCGGGTCCGCGTCCGTCAAAGGCCCTTCCAAACCCGGCCCGCGCAAGATGACCACGAAGCGATGGCCCTTGCCCGGCTGGATGAGGACCTGCGCGTCGCCGATCTTCTTGACACGGCGCGAGAGCAGCGCGCACAGTTCCTCCGTGACTTTCGTTTCCACCCGCCCGGCGCGGCGGTCGGTCACGATGCCTTTGTCGTTCAGCGTGCAAAAATTGGCGCGGGCGGCGATATCGCCCGCCTTCAATTCCAGCCCCAATCCGAGCGCTTCAATCACGCCCCGCCCCACTTCATATTCCAGCGGATCGTATCCGAACAGCCCCAGATGCCCCGGCCCGCTGCCGGGAGTAATGCCCGGCGCGACCGGAATCATGCGCCCCTGCGCGCCGACCCGGGCCAGGAGGTCCAGGTTCGGCGTTCGGGCCGCTTCCAGCGGGGTGAGAAAATTCTGCTCCGCGGTCGCCAGATCGCCCAAGCCGTCCAAGACCATCAGGACGATTTTTGCCTTCGTTTTGACCGTCAATTTTGAATAAAGATTGTCCAGGCTCATAAGATTAGTTTGACGCCGCGAGTTTTCGGAGCCGCGCCGACACGTTGAGCATCGCCCGGCCCTGATGATAGCATTCGGTCCACATGTCGGCCTTCACGGTGCTGGCCGGGGTGCCGTCGGCCTGCACGGTTGGCCACCAGCCGCCGCTGGTGTGGTCCACTTGATATTTGGTGATCCAGTCCCACTCCTTGACGAAGGCATCCCAGTACTTGGTAGTCTCCTTGCCCATGCGCTCGTGTTGCAGGAGCAGGGCGTTGAGCTGCTCGGCTTCGACCCACCAGATTTTCTCCGTGCGCAGGCCGCCGGTGACTGCGCCCTGGGGGCCCAGGGTGCCCGAGTCGTAAAGGCCGCCGCGCTGGTTGTCCCAGCCGTACTGCAGGGCGTGATCCACCAGGTGGCGGGCCGCCGTCCAGGCGCGGGGGTCGTCCTGGCCCAGGGCATCGGCCGCTTCCACCATCAGGAAGCCGGTTTCCACGTCGTGGCCGAAGGAGTCGTCGCTGACGGTTGGCTGCCAGTCGGCCGTGAAGACCTGGATGAGGTAGCCTGGTTCGGAAAAAATCTTGTCGCGGCAGAGTTCCAGCATTTCCTGGACGCGCGTCTTGAGCAGCGGATCGGGCCAGACCTGATACAGTCCGGTCAAGGCCTCAAGAAGGTGGATGCTGGGGTTCATGCCCTTCTGGCCAATCCTGCCGCCGGCCCCGCCGCCACGGCCGCCGCCGGTCACGGGTTTGCCGTCCGCGCCGATGTTCTCGATGTAGCCCTTGTTCACGCTGTCGTGCGAGTGTTCCTCCAGCCAGAGGAAGGCCTTCTTGGCCAGGTCCAGGGTGGCCGGGTCCTTGGTGGCCTGGTAGCTGGCGGCCAGGGCGTAGATGCCAAAGGCGTGGCCGTACATTTGTTTGGTGTTGGTGGTTGGCTTGCCGTCGGGGCCGACCTGCCAATAGAATCCGCCGCCCGTTTTGTCCCAGAGTTTGTCCGCCAGGCAGGCGGCGCCGCGGCGCGTCATGGCCAGGTACGTATCGGCCTTGGCGGGGAAGCGCCGGGCGGCCTCGGCGCTGGTCCAGGTGAGGCGGCTTTGATAGACGATGCTCTTGTTGTCGCCGGCGGTGCGCGCCCAGTTCAGCGCGTAGTTCTCGTGGAAGCCCCCGCCCTGCTCATCCACAGTGACGGGGAAGAACTTGTCGAGGATTTCCTTCTGAAGGTTGGCTTCGACTTCATTGGCGATGCGGAGATAAGCCTCCTTCGTCGGGGGGGGCGAAGGGGCAGGCTCCGCAGCCTGGACGGCCCAAGCGAAACCAATGGCCAACGCGGACAGGACCAGCAATGATCTCATGATAACCTCCTCAATGATAAAATGGATGAGAAACTCGTTGTTGACTTGGCGTCCGCTTAACCCGGACATTCATACTTCCGGGTTCGGAGCGCCGATTTTCAATCGGCTTTCAACGCCTTCGCGGCCACAAAGCCGACTACAAGTCGGCGCTCCAGACTGTTGACATTTCGTGCGGAGCAAGACGTATGCGGGTTAGGGAGCGTTCGGCGCCACGTACTTGCTCATGATATAATTCCTGACCAACAGGCCGGAGGGTTTGAGCGAGGCATCCGTCCAGGGACCCGTGGCGCTGGCGCCGACCACAAAGGCGGCGGACGATTCGCCCACGGAGGACGCGGACCAGTTGGCGCAGCCGACATTATTCTCATCCATCCAATCAAACCATTTTTGCGTTTCCACGGGATCAATGGTGCCGCCGCCGGAGGAGGTGCTGGCGCCGTATTCGGTGGAGAAAAGAGGGACCCCGTTTTTCAGCGCGCGCGCCCCGTTGTCGCGAAGCGACTGCCGATGGGAGGCCGCGTAAAAGTGGATGGAATAGGCGATGTTGGAGGAAATGGTGATGGGATTCTGCGAGGCTTCGTCGCATTCCTGGTCCCAGTGCCGGCTGCCGCAGATGACGATGCTGTCCGGGTCAATGGCGCGGATACTCTTTATGACCGCTTCATGATAGGCCTTGATGACCGGCCAGGCCTCCTGCACCGGCTCGTTCCACGGCTCATACATGATGTTGGGAGTCTTTCCATACATGGTCGCCAGGGTCGAGAAGAAGGCCTGGGACGACTCGACATTGTTTTGGGCGCCGCCCATCGAATGCCAGTCAATGACCCCATAGATCCCGTTGGCAACGCAGGCATCCATGACGGTCTTGACTTTGTTGATTTCATTGGTGGGATTGCTCCGGTAGTCCTGGGGCTTGATGGCGATTCGGATCACGGTGCATTTCCAGTCTTGGGCAAAGTGGTTGATGGCCTCGGTATTGAAGTACTGATACCCCTGTTGGTTCCAGCAGTACAGGGACATTCCATGCAGCGTGGTGGGAACGCCGTTCTTGTCCACGATTTTGTTTCCCTTCACGCTCAGCCGGCCGTGGGCGTCGGAAAATTTCTGCTGCCCAAAACTCGGGCAAACAAAGGCCAAACAGGCAAACCCGATCAAGGTAATCCTCGAAAAACCGCGCGCCCAATGGCTGCATGAATTGATTCGTTTAATTGATAACATACAATAGCTCCTGGTAATAGGTTTATGGTTAAGAGTCCCGTTTCGATGAAACCGGCAACTGAATGGGAATCCCCTCTTCGCCGCCCCGCCCTTCCCTGGACGCCGCGCGGGTGAGGCAGAATCGGTTCTTGCTCGCACTCATACTCGCGGGATGCTGCCAGACAGCCGGGAGGGCGTCAAGCGGCAATTTCTGCCGCAATTTCTGCCGCAAATTCGCGCGGGCGCATCTCCCCTTTGTCGGATTTCCAATGACCAATTTGCCATGACCATTTTTCAATCCTGACAACCCATGAGGTGTGACGCGTGCCCGGAAATTGAGAATTTGCCATTGATGATCTGTCATTGGTAATTGAGTGTTTTGCTGGTTGGTCCAGGAAGCCCGTCGTGCCAAAAGCAAGGCTCGACAAAGCTCCCAAGTAACCATCAGGGGACTTGGGTTTTCTGGAATGGCTGACCTGAAGAAGCCGGGAGCGTTTGTTGCGATGGCTGTTCTGGGTCAAGGTTGGAAAAACATGAGGATTGGATGGATTGGGCTTCCGGCGGCCGCCCCCCCCTCCCGGAAGTGGAACCAAGTGGAACCAAGTGGAATTAAGTGGAATTGGACGGCGCAAACAGGGAGGGGGAATTGATTCGATTGATGTCGCGGCATGTTTTTTCAATTAACTTCGCGGAGACGACGGGGCTTATCCTGCCAGAAGATGAGTGATGAATAATTGAAGACCCAATGAAACCAGAACACCAACAGCAGAGGGTAGCGCCTCCATTCAATTGTTGTAGTGTCGGCGCTGTGCGCCGATTTCGAGCCACAGGCTCGACGCTACACCAAAACAGGGCACGACCCGCGGCTCTTGCGGCTTGTCACAGGGCCGCCATCGGAGGCAGACTGCGCGCCATCAAGCCGCACCGGCCGTTGAAAGGCAATTTATGGAATTTATACCCGTAGTTGTGTTGGCGGTTCTGGCAGTTCCAACCGCCTTGGCCATCTGGCTGATCGCCCGGGCCATTCAAGCCAAACAGCGCGCCGGGGAACTTTCCCGCCGCCTCGACGCGCTTGAAACGGAGATTCTTCGGCTGAAACAGGACCGGGAACCGGCGCGTCCGGCGGAACCGGCGCCCGCGCCGCAAACGCGAATTATCGCGCCTTCTGTCGCGGCGCAACAACTGGTCGCCGCTCCGCCACCGGCCATTGCGCCGCAAGTTCAGCCTGCGGTTGCAAGGGTGGTTTCGGCCCCGGCGGCGTTGTCAACTCCAGCCGCGCCCACGCCCTCGCCGACACCAAGCCCCGGCTGGGCGGGAGCGCAGCCCTACCAGGCGCCGGCAAGGCCCGCGCCGCCAAAGCGGGAGCAAGTTCCCGCACTCCAAACGGCGCAAACGCCGCCACCCAGGCCGCAGCCGCCACAGCCGGCGGCGCCGGCGTTCAATTGGGAACAGTTCATGGGCGTGAAAGGATTTGCGTGGATTGGCGGCTTCGCGCTTTTTCTGGGCATCGTTTTCGCCATTCAATATGCCTACGCCCGGCATCTCATTTCGCCCGCACTGCAAGCGGGATTCGGTTTCCTCATTGGCCTTGGCGTGCTGGCCGGCGGGGTGGTGATGTCGCGTAAGAATCTCTCGGCGCTTTCGCAGACGTTGTGCGCGACCGGCGTGGTGATTCTGTATACGGTGACGTTCTCCTGCCGCTCGATTTATCGGTTTGAGTTTTTCGGGCCGATTCCGACATTTCTGCTGATGGCGCTCATCACGGCGACGGCGATCCTGCTGGCGGTCCGGTTCCAAGCCCTGGTCGTCGCCATCCTTGGGATGCTGGGCGGTTTTCTCACGCCCATCCTGGTTTCCACGGGCCAGGACAACCCGCTGGGCCTGTTCGGCTACATTGCTATTCTTGACGCGGGGCTGATCCTGGTGGCGCTGCGCCGCCGCTGGCATTTTCTCGCCGCGCTGGCGGCGCTGGGCACGGCCATCCTGCAAATCCTCTGGGCGGGCGAATTCTTCGTCGCCGGGAAGTATTTTGAAGGAAACAAAATCCTGGTCGCGCTGGCCGTGCTGCTGGGCTTCAACGCGCTTTATCTGGCGGCGGCTTGGTGGGCGAAAGATCGCAAGCCCGGCGGCGGCGAAAAGCCGGCGGGCGCTCCTTTGGCCGGGATTCCCGCGAAAGCGTGGCTCTCCGGCTCCATGCTCGGCCTGGCGGCCGTGGCGCTGGCGTTCAGCGCGTGGTTTTTGAGTTTCCAGCCGCTGGCACAACGTCCGGCGCTGATGTTCGGTTTCGTGTTTCTGCTGGATTTCGCCGTAATTGCGCTGGTTCTGGCCGATGAAACCATCGCCATTGCCCAATCCATCGCGGGTTTTGCCGTTTTCGGATTGCTGGCCTATTGGACGCAAGATTGGCTGAGCAACCCATTGCTCAATGCCGCGCTGGCATTCTATTTTCTCTTCGCGGTCCTGCACTCGGCCCTGCCGGCGCTGCTGGCGCGGCGGCGCGGCGAAAAGGCGCGGGGCTGGGCGGGCCACGCGTTTCCGGTCCTGGCGCTGATGCTGGTTTTGGCGCCGATCTTCAAATTTGCGGAAGTGTCGTTCATCGTGTGGCCTTTTATTTTGCTGGTGGATTTGCTGGCCATCACGCTGGCGGTGCTGACGGCCGCCTTGTGGCCGGTTCTGGCGGTGCTGTTGCTGACGCTCGCCGCCACCGGCGCGCTCATTTTCAAAATTCCCGCCGACCTGACCGGGCTGCCGGCTTCCTTTTTCCTGCTCGGCGCGTTCGTCGTCTTCTTCGCCGCCGTGAGCATCTGGTTGGTGGGCAAATTCCAGCCCGGCGCCTTCAAGACGGGGATCCACTTTGAGAACGAACCGGCCACGCCGGCAGAGATCGCCGCGATCCTGCCTGCCTGCTCGGTGGTGTTGCCGTTCCTGCTGCTCATCATGGCCACCCTGCGGCTGCCGCTGGCCAATCCCTCGCCGGTGTTCGGCCTGGCCCTGCTGCTGACGGCGCTGCTGCTGGGGGTGACAAGACTATTTTTGATGGACTGGATGCCGGCTATCGGCCTGGCGTGCGTGACCGCGCTGGAATGCGCGTGGCATTTCAACCGTTTCCATCCCGGCGATCCCAATCAGCCGTTGCCTCTGGTGCTGGCGTGGTATCTGGTCTTCTTCGCCGTGTTCGCGCTGTTTCCGTTTATGTTCCTGCGGAAGTTCGAGAACAAAGCCGCTCCGTGGGCTGCCGCCGCGATGGCCGGGCCGCTGCAATTCTTTCTGATCCACCGCTTCATCAAAGCCGTTTATCCGAACCACGTCATGGGCCTGCTGCCCGCCGCGTTCGCTATTCCAGGGTTGTTGAGCCTGGGGGTCGTGCTGAAGAAAATCTCCGCGGAAAACAAATCCCGCCTGGCGCAACTGGCGTGGTTTGGCGGCGTGACGCTGTTTTTCATCACGCTGATTTTTCCGGTTCAATTCGAGCGGCAATGGATCACCATTGGCTGGGCGCTGGAAGGGGCGGCGTTGCTGTGGCTGTTTCATCGCGTGCCGCATCCGGGCTTGAGGCTGACGGGCCTGGGCCTCCTGGCCGCCGCGTTTGTGCGGCTCGCCCTCAATCCTGCCGTGCTCGGATATCATCCGCGCGCCGCGGTGGCGATCTTCAACTGGTATCTTTACGCCTACGGCATCGTGACCGTTTGCCTGTTCGCCGGGGCAAAACTACTTGCCCCGCCCCGCAATATCGTCCTCCAATCCAATGTGCCGCCGATATTCGCCGGACTCGGCACCGTGCTGGCATTTCTTTTGTTGAACATCGAAATCGCCGATTATTTTAGCGAGCCTGGCACGACTTTGACGTTTCAATTCAGCGCCAGCCTCGGGCGGGACATGACGTATTCCATCGCCTGGGGATTGTTCGCGCTCGTGCTGCTGGTGGCCGGCATTGTCAAGAAGGTTCCCGCCGCCCGCTACGCCGCCATCGGTTTGCTGTGCGTGACGCTGCTCAAGCTGTTCTTCCACGATCTGGCGCAACTGGCCCAACTGTACCGCATCGGGGCGTTTCTCGGCGTGGCGGTCATCGCCATGCTCGCCTCCTTCGCCTACCACAAGTTTTTCTTCGCGGCCAGGACGAAGGGATCGTGAAGGGGGCATTACCGCTCCGGGATGATTTTGCTGGAAACTGGCGGTCAGATGCGCGCAAAATCGCGTGTTTGAGCGGGGAGGGTTGCGCTGGGGCTGCGGAGTGAACCGATTTATGGAATCTGACGCACAGAATCTTGAGGACAGGCCGGCGCCCCAGCCGGGGCGCTTTGGCCGGTTCTATTTGCAGGAACTGATCAACAGCGGCGGCATGGCCGACATCTGGGTGGCCACCGACGCGCAAGGGGCGGCCTTTGCCCTGCGCCGCCTGCACGAGGATCTGCGCTTCAATTTCATCGCCCGCCGCCGCTTCGCCCGCGGGTGCAAAGTCCTTTCCCAAATTCACGAGCATGACAAGGTGATCGGCTACTACGAGCACGGGAAGATCAAGGGGACGCCCTATTTGCTGATGGAATATGTGGAAGGCTCCAACTTGAAACAACTGCTGGGGCGCAACGATCCGGAGCTGGCGGACAACGTGGCGCAGATTATGATTGACATGGCCGCCGGCCTGGAACACGTCCACGAGAGCGGCTTCCTCCACCTGGATTTCAAGCCGGAGAACGTGCTGGTGTCGCGCAACGCCAGCGTGCGCCTGGTGGACTTCGACCTCGCCCAGCCCAAACCGGATCGGCCCAAAAAAATGTCGCACAATCCCGGCACTCCCGCTTACATGGCCCCCGAACAATTGCAGCGCGACGGCATTGACCAGCGCACCGATATTTTCGCCTTCGGCGTGTCGGCTTACGAAGTGGTCACGATGGCCAAGCCGTTTCCGGGCGATTCGCCGGAGGAGATTCTGCGCAGGCAGATCAACGGCGAGCTGATTCCTCCGCGGGAACTCAATCCCGGCATTCCCGAGGCCCTGGAAAACATCATTCTCAAGTGCCTGGCCCGCGACCGCGCCGATCGTTATCCGTTCATGAGCGTGGTGGTGCGGCATCTGGAACAAGCCCTCTACCTCTGAGATCCGGGGTTTTATTCAGGTCAGCCCGGCTGCAGTTCGCGGGGCTGGCGGGTGAGGAGGAATTTCACGATGGCCCACAGGACCAGGAAGGCCAGCCCCCAGCCAAACGCCCGCCGGAGCAGGCCGCCGGTTTGGGTGTTGGCGGCGGTGAACTCGATGCTCAGGGGCTTGTCCACTTCGGTTTGGAGGATTTGGGTGAAGGCATGATGCAGGCCGCGCGTGGGCAGGTTGACGCGCAACGGCTGCACCCGCGCCACCGCCAGTTGCTGCGCTTGCGCCACTTTGGACCATTGCTGCAGGCTGTTGTTCTCCAGGGCAGGTTGCTGGGCGGACGTCTGCGCGCTGTTGGCGGGAATCACGCCGTAATTGTTGAAGACGCGGCCCTGTTGACTGAGGTTGCCGGCGTTTTGAAAGGCCACATTTTGTTTGACCTCTTCGAGCGCCTGGCGCGTGGTGGTGTCCAGGCTGTCGAAGTTGCCATTCAGTTTGTTTTGGTCTATCGCCCTGAGATTGCTGATGGCGGCGTTTTGGCGGGCGTTGCTGATGAAGGAGAAGGCCTCGGCCAGTTTGGCTTTTTTGGTTTGCGCCTCCTGGGCGTTGTATTCGCTCAGGGAATAACTTTGCAGCGTGGGCGCGGCCTGGGTTTCGTGGGCCATGCTGCCGGCGAATTTTTCATAATCGTAATCCGGCGGCAGATACAGGTCCCACCGCGCGTTGTTCAACGGCACGTTGAGGAGCGGCGAAATCAAATTCACTTCCCCGCTGCCGGCGGGGAATTTCTCGCGGCCAATGTAAGTCAGTTCCACCGTGACCGGCGCGTCCGCGGCGGCGTCCGAGGCCTCCAACGGCAGCAGCAATTTGCCCTGGCTGCTCTTGGCGGGACGGACGGCCTCGCCGCCGACAAAGGCCGACCAGACGGTGGAGTTTGTTGGCAGTTCGACTTCCAAATCCTGCAGCCCGTTGTTGCGCACCACCAGCCGCATCTCAGTCATGATCTGGCCGTCGTCGGCCACCACGGAGGTCAGGCGCACTTGCTCGGCCAGCGCCTGCAGCACGGCGGCATCGGCAAAGCGTTCGGCGCGGACGCTCAAGTTGTAGCCGGGCCGGATGTAGCGCCAGGCCAGCGCCTGCCCTTGCGCGCCGCCGATCCAGTCCGGCAATTCGCCCGCGTCCATCTTCATCAGTTCGCCGCTGCTGGATTTTTCGGCCACCTGCAACGACTTCTTGCCGGTGACGACGACGAAGCCGGATTCGCGCTCAACGCCGAGGGCCTGGATGGGCGGGAGGTCCACCGTATTGGTTTTCAAATCCACCGGCTTTTCCCAGGTGATTTGGAGCTGGAACTGGCCAAAAACGAAGTTTTGCAACTCGACGCGCCATTCGCCGTTGGTCGGGTTCTGGTCGCGGCGGCGCAGGTTGGGACAGATGAATTCGATGTTGGTGTAGGCGGCGGGAATCTGGAAGCGGAACTCCTTGACCGGGGCATTCTGAATGTCGTAACGGACGATGGCCAGGCCGTTGAGGAGGTTGTCGGAAATGGACGTGATTTGGGCGATTTCCACGCGGACCCAGGCGTCAATCTTTTCGCAGGCGACATCCAGTTTCCATTCGGGCAGCGGGCCGGGTTGGGCGCTGAGGAATTTGTAGGCCAGAACCCCGGCGGCGGTGTTCGCGCCGGTGGCAAGGCTGGCCCCGGGAATTTCGGTCAGGCCGTCGAAGTTCGTCGTTTTCGCGGCGACGCCCGGTTCGGCCGCAACGGTAATGGTGCCGGAGAGTTTCTGCACCTCCAGGGGATGGACGCCCGGAATGGCGACGGTGGGCGGCAAAGCCGGGTGCGGGCGCACGAGTTCCAGGCGCAGGGAATAAGCGCCGAGAAGGCGGTTCTTGAACGATACATCCAGGACCTGGCCCGCGCCGGCGGCGGCGGCGCGCGGCTGCCATTGCAGGATGTTGTCTCCCTGCACCGAATCCAGCGTGTAACCGGCGGGCAGGGCGACCTGGAGGGCAAACACCCCGGCGCGCTTCACCGTGTAATCAATCACGGCGGAAAGAGCCACCTGCGTGGGGCTGATTCTGACATTATCGCGGACCACGGCTTCGATTTGCGGCTGGACGGTCTCGGCCTTGAGGGCGAGGTCGAAGGCGGGATTGAGAAAACGCCAGACGCTGAACAGGTTGGTGACATTGTCGCCGCGCGGAAATTCCGAGTTGTCCACCCGCTGCACATCCACCGCGTGATCCACCGAGAGGCTCAACTCCTCGCCGTCGCGCGCGGCCACCAGGCCCGTTTCGCGTTTGACATCCAGCGCGTGCGGAATGGCCACGGCGGCGATGACGGGGAATGAGTCAAGTATCTTTTCCGTTTCGATGGAAAGTTTGTAGGCGGGAGAAACGCCTTTGAGCAAGTCCACCGTCAACACCTCCCCGGCGCCCGGCGTCGCCGCGTCCGGCGCCTGCAATTGCCAGGTGCGGATGGAGTCGCCCTCCACGCGCAACAGGCGGTGGCCGGCGGGCAGTTGGACGCGGGCCTGGCGCAGTTCGCCCTGGCTGATCTGATAGTCCAGGACGCAGCGCACATCCATCACGCCATTGGCCAGGGTGACAAGAGAATTGTTTTCCGCAAAAATCGTGGCGGCGACTTCGTTGGCCCGCTTGGTGCGGGGCGTCCAGAGGATTTCCACGCGGTCGGCCGAGCCGACGGTCGCCGCGATGCGTGTTTGCCCGCCGGCCTGGGTGCGCTGGAAAGCCACGGCGGTCGGGAATTCCACGTCCGCGTCCGGTTCGTCAATGCTGGCGTTGACCGTGGTGGACAGGGCGGGAGGAATGGCAAAGGTCAATTGCCGCTTGCTTACGTCGCCGCCCAGTTTGACGACGAATTTCAGCGCAATCACGGCTTCGCCGGGATTGGGCAAGAAAACCGACAGCCGCCCGCCGGTTCGCAACAGCCGGGCCTCGCCGGACTTGACGGAAAAATCCTGGAGCGCCGCGTCATCGCCAAAGAGCGGCAGGGTTTGGTTGGTGGAGGCGGAGGAGAGGAAGAGCAAGCCGTCGAACTGGGCGACTTTTTCGCCGATGACGCCGGTGTAGGAGGCGGTTGTAATTGCGGATTGCGGATTGCGGATTGCGGATTGCGGACTTGCAATTGTGGATTGCGGATTGCGGACTGCGGATTGCGGACTTGCAATTGCGGGTTGATTGAGGGGGCCGGGGTTCTGGGCCTGCGCGCAGTGGGTCAGGAGCAGAAGCAGGACTATGGAGGCGGCGACGGGCGGGACGAGAGGCGGGGCGGGCGGGTTGGGATCATTTCTGCTTTCTGCCTGCTGCTTTTCCACGACGGCTTTGCGGGGCCAGATTTTGCGCAGGACCAGGATCAAGACGGCCAGGGCCAGCACCGGGGCGGCGATGATGAGCGCGACATCCAGGACGCGGCCCGCCAGCAGCAATTCCGCGACGGCGCCGATGGCCAGGGCCGCGCCCAGCGTCATGAAGAAGCTGTTGCGATTGCTCCATTGCCGCAAGATCATCAGCAATCCCAGGAGGAACGCGGCCACTTGGAACATCGAACGCATGGTGGCGAAGACATGGGCGTTCATGACGGACATCTGAATGTCCAGCGGTTTGCCGCCGGTGTTCAAGACCTTGGTGAAAGTGAACGGCTGGCCATGCTTGGGAATATCAATGTGAATGGAACGAAGTCCCGCCGCGGTCGGCGCTGTGTTGGGGCCGGATAATCCGAACGCTCCTGCCGGGGCGTTCTGTGCGCCGGCTGCTCTTATGGCTTCGAGATCAGCCGGACTCAGCGCACCGGCATCAGGCCGCCTCACCGCACCCGCGCTCCGTTGGGTGCTTGAGAAAGTAACCTGTGGCAGCCGAGCAGCCTGCGCCATCGGTGGGCTGACTGCGGGGGCGTTGGTTGCGAATTGGGATCCAAACTGAGCGCCTGAAGTTGATCCCCCACCGCCTGCTCCTCCACCGCCGCCGCGGCCTCCGCGACCGCGGGCTCCGCCAAGCTGGTTAGCCCCTTGTGTCTGTTCAGCGGCCACAGCAGACCGTAACATCGCTCGGCGATAAGCATCCTCTTGCGGGGGCGCAGGCGGTGGCGGCGATGCTGCGGCGATGGTGCCATTAAAAGTGACCGTGTTGTTGTAAGACGCGGACGCCTCGCGGGCCTCGGCTTCGGCAAATTGGGCGCTGGACATTTGTTGGACGCTGCCATCGCCAAACAACACTTCATTCCCGCTGGGACCCGGGCTTGAGAAGGCGATAATCGCGTTCGGGTTGTCCAGCCTTTTGCCGGCCCCGACATAGATGTATCGCTCGCCTGTCTTCGGGTTAATCAGCAGCTTGTCCGATCCCCCCAATTCATTATGCAGTTGATCCAGACTGGCGGGCAGGAAATCCCCGTTATCATCCGCCCACAACCTCATGGCCGTGCCGATCTCTTTTAAATTGTTGACTGAGCTGATGCGCTGGGCCTTTTGCTTGGCCGGGGCAAATGCTGGAAGCAACATGCTGGACAGAATCGCGAGGATTACCAGGACGGCCAACACTTCAAACAAACGACGAAAGCCGTGGGATCTTGCCAGCATCACCGCGACGATGATCACAAAGCAGATCACGGCCGTCCAAAGCACTTCTGCGGTGTGTTGGTTCCAAAGCTCCGAGTAGAACTCGCAGAAATATCGCCACGCGTCGCGCAGGCCGTAGGTCGTTCCCCGCGCCACCGTCATGCTCCCGGCGAAGGAGGAGAAGTGGGAGTTGTCCGGGGGATAAACCTGCCACTCGGCAAAGGTGTTGGGCAGGTCTGTCTGGGGCGCTTCCAACGCCACCCTCCTGGGAAACCACTGCCCCCGCACCGCGCCGATGTCCTGCGCATACACAATGTCCACCGCGAACGCCTCATCCCGATTGGCGCGCTGCGGCAACGGCGCCAGGTACCAATCCTTGTCCTGCGCGGCCTTGGAGCTTTGGCCGTCCACGTAGCAGCCCCAGAACTTGGCCCCGGCGGGCAATTGAAAGCGTTGGAATTGTTTGCCGTTGTTCTTCACCATGAACGACGCCTGCGTGAGCATTTCGCCGCTCTCCGTCAGGGCGGAAGTCAATTCGGTGCGGTCGGCCACCGCCTCCAGCACCGGCTCCTCCGGCTGGCGGGCGACGTTCAATTTCAACTGATAATCATGGCCGGTGTAATGGTAAGCCTTGAGAACCGCCCGCGTCACCAGGGCGCGGTCGCTGTCGGCCAGCTCGGTTTGGTCAATCAGCCGCAACGGCTCCGCCACGGGGCCGGCTGCGACCTTGACGCTGGCGGCGGTGGTGATGGCGACGGAGCCGGTCTCGTGCTCGGCCTCCGGCGTGTGCAGGCCCGCCGCGTCAATCGTGGCGTTGGTCGCGTCGAATTGATAATCGTAAGTGACGACCAGCGTGTAGCCGTTCCAGGCTTTTTCCTGGAGATGAATGGTCCAGGCGTTGCTCTGCGGCTCGCGGCTGCGGATGTTCAGGCCGGTGAATTCCACGTTCTTCCAATGGGCCGGCACGGTGAGATGAAATTCCTGCACGCCCTGGTTGACCAAATCGTAGCGCACCGTCGCGCTCCCCCCCACCACTCCATCGCCGATGGTGATGAGATTGAAAATGTCCGCGCCGATGCGGGCCGGCAGGCGCTCCGTGGTCAGGGTCAAATTCCAATCCGGCTGGGAGGCGTTGAAGGCGAGCACTTCATCGCCGGACCGGCTCCCAAGCTGCGCGACGGGAATCTCCCGCAAGCCGGACATTTCGCCGGTGCGGACCCGCAATCCCGGCGCGGCGGCGACGCCGATCAGCGCGGTTTCGTGCGCGGCCCCGGCGGCGCGCAACGGGGCGAGGGTGATTTGCGCGGGAAAAGTCTTGAGGGCCTGCTCCAATTGCACCTCCAGGACGGTCGTTCCCAGCACGCGGCCGGCAAAGGCCACGCGCACTTTGCCCTCGCTCAACTTCCAATCCTGCTCCACGGTTCCGGCGCGCACGCCGGCCACGACAAAGTTGGTTGGTGCAGTGAACTCCATCGCATAAATCCCGGCCTTTTCCACGGTGATGGCCGCCAAATGGCTCACCAGCAGGCGGCTCTCCTCCAGGCGCGCGCTCACCCGGTCCGTGACGGACAGAACCGGCTCGACCCTCTTGACGTTGGCCGTGAGCAAAAACGGGCGCGCGGAAAATTGGAACGCGGCCAGCGTCTCCCCGCTGGCGTTGACCCGGCGCAACCCGGTCGCGCCGGCAATGTCCACCACCGTGTCGGCGGCGGAAACGGTGAAGGAGCCGGATTCGCGCTCGATGTCCAGCGGCTGCGGCGCGGTGATTTCGATGGCGGAGGGCAGCCGCTCGACGGGCTGCTCGGTATAAAGAGTCAGCTCATACTTCTTCTCGATAGGCTTGATAAACTCGATGGAAAGCACCGACCGACCGCCGTCGGATTGCACATTCCAATCGCGGACTTGCTCGCCTTGCAGGCGGGTGAGGGACTGGCCGTCCGGCAGGGCGATGCGCAGGCGGGGAACGCTGGCCTGCAAAAGCTCGTAACGCAGCGTGGTGGCCAGCTTGACGACCGCCGGAGTGACTTGCGCGCTCGCGCTGGTCTCGACGGCAATGAGCGCGTTGCGCGCCACTTCCGCCGCCTTGCTTTGCCAGCGCAGGGAAACCTCGCGGCCCGCGCTCAGGTAGCCTTCCAGATGGGAGGCGGCTTTGTCGTTTTCCAGCGCCGTGCCGCTGAGAAGCTGCATCTCGACACCCTCCCCGGCCGCTTGGGCGCGGATGGAGGCAATCGCCGCCGGCGGACCCAGGAAGCTGATTTGGTTCCACGGCTCGGCGCGGGTGATTTTGGCGGTGACATCGAACATGAGGGTGTAAGCGCCGGGAACGCTGACCCACAGGTTGTATTGATTGCCCGCGCGCGTGATGCGCACCCCGGGGGGCACTGAGCCAACCGCCACGGCGACATCCCCCTGGAACAGCGGCGCGGTGATCTCGTTGGTGGTGAAGGACTCGAATTGCACCACGGTGCGGAAACGCGCCTCGTTGTCGCTCACCTTGCCATCGTAGCGGATTTCGCGAATGACCAGGTTGGTGAAGGCGGCGGCCACCTTGGCCGGGCCGCTTTCAGCCAATCTGGGCGGGCTGGTGCCCTTGGAACTGATTTGCAAACCGTTGAGGACGGCGATGCCGTTTGGCCCCGGCAACACCTCTATGACCACCGGGGCGCCCGCCCGCACTTCCACATCGCGGAACACGACATATTGCTGGTTTTCCTGCCACGGCATGGCGGCCTTCCAGGCGCCGGTGCTCATGGTGGTCAGCGGGCCGTAATTGGTGCCGGCGCTGCGGAGCTTGAACAGGCTGGTTTGCTCCCCGGACGCATCCGCGTCGGCGTGGCCGTAGAGGTAGAAGTTGTACCGGCCCGGGTCCAATCTCGAAAGGGTGACGACGATATTGCCGCCATCGGGCGCGAAGACGTAGGAGTCGTACATGGCGTCGCCGGTGGCGTTGCCCCAGACGCCGGGGGCGTTGGTGACTTCGAGGGAAACTTCCGTAGGCGCTCCATCGGCCATCTTGAGGCTGGGGAGCCGGCCGCTGAACACCAGGGCCATGCCAGGCGTGTACTTGGGATCGTAAAGGCGGAACAGGTTCCAGGCGTCGTTGGTGCTCTGGCCGGTGGCGGCGAAGCCCGTTTTCAGGCTGTGGCTGCCGGCGCCAAAGTCAATGTTGATGAGCGATTGCGCGCCGAGGCTGGCGGCAAAACCGCAACCGGCAAACGTTGACAGACAGAGTCGAAGCCAGAAACAGGCGGATTTCCGAGTATTCATAAGGGTATCCAAGGTGAACAGGTCCTATGGTTAAACAGCCGGGCCGGGCCGAAGTTTCGCAGTCCGGCGGATTTTCCGCAACAAAGGATGCGGAGTGGATCATGGGTGCCTACAAGCATAAGCCACGCCAACCCCAGGCGGCGGCGGACATTCCCCGGCGCGGCGCGCCCAGGGCCGGCCTCTCCGGGCCGCGCCGGCGCGCAAAAAGCGTCCTTTTGTGTGCAAATCACGCACAGTTAGACGGCAAGGCGGCGAAAATGCTCTTGAGAATCCCGCATTTGCATTGACATGAGGGGATGATTAGGGTAATTTATGAACGTCTTTGCCGACAGGACCGTGGAATTGAAATGAGCACTGCACTTGCCGATCTCAGGCGCAAATACTCGCTGGCGGGTTTGCGCCGCGCCGATCTGTCCCCCGACCCCATCCACCAGTTTGAATCGTGGTTCGACGACGCCGTCCGCGCGCAGGTCCTGGAACCCAGCGCCATGTCCCTGGCCACCGTCAGCCCGGACGGCCAGCCCTCGGCCCGCATCGTCCTGCTCAAGGGCCTGGATGCGCGCGGCTTTATCTTCTTCACCAATTACGACAGCCGCAAGGGCCGCGAACTGGCGGAAAATTCCCGCGCCGCGCTCCTGGTTCATTGGCGCGAACTGGAGCGCCAGGTTTCCATCTGCGGCGCCGCCTCGAAAATCCCCCGCGACGAATCGGAGGCCTATTTTCAAAAGCGTTGCGAAGCCAGCCAATGGACCGCCTGGGCCTCCCCGCAAAGCGAGGTCGTCGCCCGCCGCTCCGACCTGGATCGGAAGCTGGCCGACGTAAAGAAGAAATATCCCGGCGGCGCGGCCCCCTGCCCGCCCTGCTGGGGCGGATACGTCATTGCCCCCGCCGCCATTGAATTCTGGCAGGGCCGCCCCGACCGCATGCACGACCGCTTCTGTTACACCCGCCTGGCCGCGGGCGGCTGGAAGATCGAGCGCCTGTCGCCTTGACGGCGGCCGCCGATTTGGAGTGCGGCGGCTTGCCGCCGCTTTCGGAAAGCGGGAGCAAGCTTCCGCACTCCAAAACGGAAATTGGCTGCTTGGCTGGAGCCGGCCAGCTACAGCGCCAAACGCGTCTTGGAGATCTACAAGTTCCAGCCCTTTCTGGAAAAGCGCCACCCGCAACTCAAAACCTGGCAAGATGTCACCCCCGTTCTGCTCAGGAAGGATGATCCGGTCGTGGCCTATTTGCACATGCATGAGGTGGACGATCAAAGCGGGACGCACATCCATCTGGACGTGGAGGCAGACAAGCTGGTTCACGAACGCCGTCATCCCGATTTCCTGAAAGCCCGGCTTGGCAACAACGAGTAGCAAATGTTAAAAACGACCCACACTTTGGGTGACCCCTTTTCACTTTTCCTCAGCAAAAGCAACCGGATGAGATTCATGCCACGTTTCATGTCATGTTGCCTCTGTTCGTGCGCCTTCTGCTGGACGTCCTGGTTGTTTTGCTGGCAACTCCGTTAGAAACATCTGTGACGCTAAACCTGATCGATTCATATTCGCGCAGGAGCACGTCGGCGAAGCTAAGAGTTCCAGCAACTAATTCCTTGAGATGGGATAAAGCGATAACTATGACCACGCATTGTTCCTGTTGATACCACCGAAGCTGTGTAAGTCGAGCGTATGCCAAACGTCGATTTGTCCCCCCGGCCCCGCTTAGCCCCTCCCGAGAGAAGATCACGCCGCATTGGCAGCGATGGAATCGCATTTTAGAGACAAAATGGTTGAGTTGTTCAACAGAGACGGTTGTGTTCAGGTTCTTGCACTCAACCAAAAACGCCCGTCCAAGCGCTTCCAGAAGGTATGTTGGGAGGGAAGTTTTCTGAATCACTATGAGGTCCATCTCATAATCTGGCGTCCTCGCATTCGGGATGATTCTCACATTCGGCAACATTACGGCCAAATAGGATGCAAGAAATTCCAGTGTCTTTTTCTTTTCGTCGTTGTTACTGCTCGCTTCGAGTCTGCTAATAAGGACAGCCAGAAAGGTTCGGTTGATCGGAATTCCCTCGCCGCCGGCGTCGGGGGGGAGAGATAGGTCTTGTTTCCTTGCGAGGGATACAGCTATCGCTTCGGGGAAACGGCACAGGGTCGGATCGTCTATGGAGGCTTGTTGGGCCATTGACGCAATTTCCTGGAAATGAGTGTCAGTTCGATTAAAGCGGACTCGAAGGGCTCGTGTTCCGTCTGTTGGGTTAATCTCCGGTTTTCTGCCAGACAGAGCGTCTTCAATGAATGCCATCGTGTAAAACCAAACCGCACGGGCAAAATTGCCACAGGCTGAATGGCACCCTCCTAATGTATGGGTGACACCACCTTTATGATAGCGCTCATTGTTCGATTGTTGGAGCGCGCTGATTGTCTCATACCAGACCGACGCAATTTCTGTAGTTTGATAGGGTTGTTTATTATTCCACAAGACCTTAACAACTTCGAGCCAGGTGGCGAATTGGTCCTTTTCCCGTGCAGGGTCGATAAGGCCGCCATGAATTGTATGACTGCGTAACTTGTTCATGATAGGGCCGATTTCAACCGGATTCGCTTGGAGTTCCTGTAAAAGGGCAATTCGTAATTGGTCAAGTGTGGTAGGCTGCGGCTCCATCATAAGGCCTCCACAATTTGGATTTCCTCTGGCGTCAGGCTGTAAAGGGCATGAAGAAAAGATGGAAAAGGGGTCACCCATATTTTGGGTCGCTTTTTGGTTGCAGGGTAATTGTACACAACATAAGCGCGTTGTGGCCGCCCGGCGCCGCGATTTCCAGTGTGCGCTTGACGGATTCCTGGCCTTTGACTTGCGCCATGTCAAATTCTTGGCCGTAGGACTGGCCACAAGGGGCCATTCCAAAATGAACCAAACGATGGGGCGAGCGTTGTTCTTTTTCTCGTTTCATTTTTCCTTTTCCTTTTCGTTCGCGGGCGGCTTGGCGGTGTTCGGGACCGCTTGGCGCGCGGCGCGGTTGCCGCGAAACCTACGACCCAACCACGCCCTCACCCGAAACAAGATGCTGGCCAGGAAACCTCTGGATTGGGATTGGGGGGGCACGGACTCCACCAAATCCGGCGAGTTAGGAGCCGGGGGCTGGGTCTCGATTTCCAGCCGGATGCCCTCCGCAACGGCGCGAGCGCTTTGTGGCCGTTGGCCCGGTTCTTTCGCCAGGCACGCCATCACCAGCGCCGCCGCCTCGGGCGGGATGGGATTGGCCAAGCCCAATTCGCCCAGGCGTTCTTCCATCGCCCGCGGGGGCACATGCAATATCTGGCGGCACAAGTCACCGTCATAAAACGGCGGTTGACTCGTCAGCAGTTCATACTGGAGAGTGGAACGTTCATGCGGCTTCTGCTAGTCCGAGGCTGTCCGCGTAGCCGCAGCGGCCAAGGTGGATTTTAGAGGCCAGGAATTTCTTGAGGGTATTGCTTTCGGGGGAAG